>JGI24158J21664_10009640_pt1 | contig 12891 bp, 12 predicted proteins | sample Ectturendosymbi3_FD_21664 | JGI IMG/M metagenome (IMG submission 21664) | reverse complement strand
CTACTAGACTTGCTGAATCCGTAGAGGGTTTGAACACCTCTCTAGCTGCAGCGGCTGGCGAGTTATAACCAAAAACGTACGCGCCAATCTATTGGCTTGCGTGGGCGGTAAAGACTCGAAGTAAAGCAACGCGTTTAACTCGAAGTAAAGCTGCTCGCTTAACTCAAACTCGCCGCACCATACGATATTTTGATTTGTGCTAACAGTAGTATGCGTGGCTGCAATAATTCTGTCCTGTCTGGTTGGGGCTCCAAAGGCTATGTCCTCGGTGAAGTCTGCTGGCCAGGGGTAACGCCGTATCTTTCAAACTGTTCTGTGTGAAATATTCGCATAAGTGACACTGGTAGTTGCAAGATACTGGCATCTGTGTGACAATCATTGCGGTTATTAATAAAATGCCAGGGTTCCTACGGGGCCTGGAAAAGCCTGGAAAAAATTTTTTTTGGTCTGTTGGTATGGAAAAAGGAAAAAGTTTTCCAGACTTGATCTTTAGACATACATTTTCATAATTTTTTATTCAAGTTTGATCATTTTACTTTCATTGTGTTAACTGTTACAGTGCCTGTATTTGACCTGGGTAGGTCATTGGGAAAAGTTTAAGACTGGAAAAAGTCCGGAAAAGGTCTGGAAAAAAATGGAAATTTATATTCAAAATTGCTTAGGAACCCTGAAGTGCTTTTCTGTTCGACGACTCTAGTCGTAGGAGGAACCTTTCCCTGTTTTCCTCATACAAGTCGATTCACCACCGCTGGGATGAAATCTCATTCACAGATACTGGTTTAAATGTTTCAGATCTTAAAACTTTACCGAGAGCATCGCTTCGAGGTGGTTGCCATTGGCAACGGGACAGCCTGCCGTGAAACCGAGGAGTTCTTCACCGAATTCATTTCCAGAACGGGAAGCACCGACCTTGCGTACTGGTAAACTAGGCTTTTGTCACTGATACACCAAATATTTTTTTGAAATGGCCGAAAAATTTAGCCAATCGGGTCATAAAAAATTATGGCGAGTTTTAACACTTGTTATGGGACAAATGACCGAAATGTCTAAGCGAAAAAACGCTTTGCTGTAATTCGCTCAAATCGCAATCAAGACATCCTGTTCGACCTCGTGTGCGCTCGCCGGCTTCGAAATAACGCAAAGAAGCGTCTGCTATTTATTCGATCATTCGATGTACGGTGTGGACATCCGTTGGTCATTTTGTCGAGGAATGAATTGACCTTTCGATAACAGCACGAACTTACGTGCTTGGTGCCCCCTTCCATGTGTTCGGAACGGTCCCACGAGCTTCTGCGCAAATTAAAGTCACCAGTGGTTCTCAACATTTTTGTCGCTGTGTGGACCCTTTCATTGCACCCAAAACCACCGCAGACCCCTTCATTTTCTCAACATTTTTCGATTATTGAGAAATTAGATCGTTCGCTTAGGATGAGCACCTCAACCGCCCCGGCAAGAAGCAAATTTCAGGCTTCGGCCTGCCGCCAATTGCCGTCACTAACATCAAATAGAAAAAGATCAGTCGACTTGCAACATGAACATGTCAGACAACGGTTGTGGTGCGATTAAGCTGACTAATGGGCCAAATAAGCGGATAAAAGCTAACTCATGTTTACGCACCCCCTAAAACACATTCACAGACCCCCAGGTTAAGAAACCCTGGACTAAACAATGCTCCCAACGGCAGGTATTTGGCTCTTTTCTATCGTTGGAACCGTATGTTGTTTTTTGAAAGATCAAAAGCGCCAACGCCGCGCTCTTCCTTTCGTCCGCAGCGTCGTAAACGAGAACGGCGCGTCGATTTACAGCGTGACCGACGAAGCGAAAAGCGAGCTGCCCGACCTTGACCCCAACCTCCGCAGCGCTGTGTCCATCGCGCGAAGACTCCAGGACCCTCTGGTCGAATTGGTGAAAATCGATCCTAAACACATCGGCGTCGGAATGTATCAAGTAAGTGACGATTTCCATCGCACTGTTGAAAGAAAATCAGAAAGCAAATGGACAGAAGCGACGTTTGTTTTTGTTTTTCACAAAATTTCCCTTAAAAAGACAGTTGATTTTGGCGTAGTTGCACGGTTTGCCATCACTTTTTTAAGGTTAATGGTTGTTCCTGTGGTGCAACCGGTTTTGAAAATGGTTGTTCCTGTCGTGCAACCGGTTGTGAAAATAGTTGTTCGTGTGGTGCAACCGCTTTTGAAAATCGTTGTTTCTGTGGTGCAACCGCTTTTGAAACTGGTTGTTCGTGTGATGCAACCGCTATTGAAAATGGTTGTTCCTGTGGTGGAACCGCTTTTGAACTGGGCAAAGTAAGTTCAGAGCAATAACTGTTTGTTGAACAAACGCGCGGACCATGGTGTTAATAAGATCGCACGAAGTATCTCGGTCTTGGTCCGTTTCAAGCAGTTGCTGTCTTCGCGTGAGATCACGCGCCCTCTAAGTTTATCCAGGCCTAGAAACTACTTCTCTGTCTGCTGCTCCTCGCCCCAGCGACACAGCGTGGGTCGCGTTGCGATTGCTTATGCGCATCGCGCCGATCTCGGCGATCTAGTAACCTCCCCCCTCGTTGCAGCACGACGTTCCGAACACGCTGATGAAGGCAGCGCTGGACAATGTGGTCGAGGATTGCGTGTCCTTCGTCGGCGTCGACCTCAATGTCGCCGGGCCGTCCCTCCTCAAGTGAGTGCGCCTTTATTGGTGACTTTCACCTGAACCAGTGTGAAGATTCGATTAAGAATAGGATTAAGATTTCCTGGCAACGAGGTCTGTTACACAAAGTATTAGAGGTTTTATTGATAGACTGCTGAGGGCCGCACAAAAGTTGCTTTGGGGGGAGCCGCATGCGGCTCACAGAGCAGTGGTTGAGAGCCACTGATCTAAAGCTTAACGTAAACAAAGCTTAACGTAAACAGCTCTGCAGCAGGGTTGCCAACCTGTCTTCACCAAAAAAAGCCAGATAGCACTCTTAAGACGTATACGCATAACCACACACGAAACAGATATGAAAGCTCGTCAGAAACATCGGTATAATACAATTCCAACCTTTAGAACCATATTCTTTCCCCGTAGTTACACTGTCGTGCTTTTGTTTCTTATCAATAACATCGATCAATTTTAGGGCAACAGTAAAATCCTTTCAATATTCTGTGCACCCTGCATGGTTATAGACTCTTGTCAGAAGCGATTTGTAATGAATAATGCAGCTCAGAATATGTTTTGCCAGCGTCAAAGCCTTTATACTGAAAGAAAGCCAGATTTGTCTGGCTTGCGTTGATAAAAGCCAGAATTTCAAAATCTGGCTTCAATAAAGCCAAATTTGCAACCCTACCTTTCATAAATGATTGGACAGAAAAAAGAGTTCTTCGGCATGAAACAGATGGATGCGGTTTTAGTCTGCGCGACGATTTCTTTAAGTTTGCGTAAGTGTATCTGGTGTTTGTAGTGTTTATAGCATATGTTCAGTTCCAAGCCTGTGCCACGTTCTGCCGTGTTGGCTCGTCTGGTGACGATGTCACCTATGTTTGACGTCGCAGTTCAAGTGCACATCGCTCGATTGCGAGCGCATTGTGGCAATTGTTGAAAAAGATTCGTACACGCGCATTCTGTTCCCGCGTCGCAGGCACGTTGCCGGCGTGAAAGCTGCCCAAGTAAAAAACATTGTGGAGTGGAGGGACAAGAACGGGCCGTTCGCGAACAGACAGCAGCTGAAGCAAGTTCGCGGTATCGGAGAAAAGACTTTCAAACAGTGCGCAGGTAAGCGAGTGCTGGAACCTTCACCGGTAATCTTTCTTTTTCAAAAATCGAAGATAACGTTGTGACGGAGCGTATGCCACGTCGGGTTAAATTAACGGAACGAAATATGTTACTTCACTTGGGGGCTAATTCAAAGTAGAGGTCCAGCTGTTCATTTTCATGCCCGCTTTTTCTCTGGGGAGGGCCGCGGGGGGGGGCTCGAAATACCTAACGATCAACAGTGATCTGAGATAGTTCTGCTGGCTCCACACCAACACGGGACCAAGCAAGATCGGAGATGGAGGCACTCCGTCTGGTCCTTGGACGAGCCCTGTGCCGCTGTCCCGTGGGTGTAGCCAGCAAGACTTGTCTCACCCGTCTTTCCTGGGACCTTTTCGACACACAGGCTCAGCTGTGTGCCTATAGCCTAAACAAAATACCCAGGATACATCTATTTTGAGAATGAGTTTGCTGACCAATGACACATACACAGCTGTTCGAACTTGATTGCTTGAAAAAAAACCCCAACTGCAGACGCTGTTGTAAGAAAACCGCTGCCAAGTTAAAGTTCGTACGAAGTCACAGACCAACGAAGGTTTCGAAAAAATAAATGATGTGACGCAACTGAACTCTTTGCTTTTTGGTGAAAAGTTTGTCTGTCGTGTGGTTACAAACGATCACTACCAATTGCCGTGTGTTTCAAACAGGCTAGCTTACACTGTATGCAGTCCTTAAACTGCGCCATGCATAAATTCAGTTGCAAGNGTTTGTTGTCTCCAATCAGATTTTCGGTAAAAGCCGTTACGAACCTCTGCGAAGCATCCTGCCTGTCAAACANTGAAGAACCAATCCGGAGTGAAAGCGTATCTGAACAGAAAAGTACCAAGAAAACCTTAGGATAATAGTTTAAAAAATGCGGAAATCTCTGTAGCTCAATGGGAGTTGTCCGATCGTCTCCTAAACGTCCGCCAAGTGAAAAAGCTTTCTATAGTAAGAAAGTCAGAGATGAGCGGACTGTCATATTTTGCGATCCAGTCCTGAAATTTTGAAATTCAGTCCAAGTCCAACCGTAGTCCAAAAACCGTTTTAATGTGAAGTCCAAGTCAAAATGAAGTCCAAAATATTGACAAAATACGGTTTTTAAGAACAAAAACGCCGCACTTTTTTTTCCATTAGCTCCATCCAAATCCGGTTCTGATCCAAAATTTTTGAAGTGATTTACACAGTCCGGATCCAAATCCAAAAAATCCGTTATAGTGCGGATCCATGCTCGTCTCTGCGAAAAGTCCGCCACTCGTCGGCGGATTCGCAGAATCAATCCGGGGTTTAAAAAAACTGTAGATTCCGGTCCAGTCCTGGCGCAGCCCGACGCTCGTCTGGACGCAATGTTGGTTAAAAATCCGCCAAAATCGTTTGCTCTGTAGTTGCCCGGATGTTTGTTGACCCTTTTCGCAGGTTTCATGCGCATCAGCAAACCGGCTGGGGGGTGTCGCAAGCAGATCGCTGCGCTGGAAGAAAAAGAGGAGGAAGGGGAGGAGGGAACCGGTTACCCCGGTTTGGGTAAACGCAGGGCCAGGGCCAAGAAGAGCCAGACCAAGAAAGCAAAGGCCGTCGACTGTGAACCCAACCCTTTGGACCAAACTTGGATCCACCCGGAGTCCTACGAGATCACTCAAAGGTGACGGCTGTCTGAGAATTTTCAAACCTGTTCGATTTATTCCCGTTTCAAGCGTCGAAAAAACATTCCCGACCACGTGTCTAACTGATAATTGTGCACCCCCTAGACGTGCGAGATATTATTCCAGGGGGTGCGAGAAGCGCCCGTCTTAATGACAAGAAATCAATCTGTTTGTTACTCTCCTGAGGCTTTTTTGCTTTTTTTTACAATGGATTGTGAACAAACACTGGGGGTCTGTTCAAACCCATGTGTCGCAGTATTGCTGGTTCGCGTAAACGTTAACTGCATTCTGCTCTTCTTATTTACAAGCCTGTGACAGTTTTGCCTCGAATTAATCAGACATTGGCGTTGCGTAGGGGGGTTCGAAGTCAAAGCCAAAGTTTTTAGGGTTGCAGGAGTAAGAGGTTGAGAACTCCTGGCTTAGTTGTTCCGGTTCTGTTGTACGAAAGCTTTTGGTTTCACTCGATTACATGTCATACATGCGCTGGCTTTCCGAGCAAGCGGTGTGCAAATCAAGCACTTTAAATCGTCACTGATGTTGCTGTTTACTTTGAACATTTTCAATGTCTCTGACGTCATCGCCCCGGGCCAGGCCCGTAGGCAGGTTTTAAGGTTTGGGGAGCAATATACATTTTTAGGGGGGCCAGATTGTTGTTTTCATCATATGTTTAAAACGAACTCTTCTGGGCACAACAAACTTTTGGGAGCACAAAAAAGTAGGGGGCGCGTTGACCCAAATACCCCCTATTGATACGAGCCAGGGCCACGCCTGCTTCCCTGGGTTGTTTCCCCCGTGGCCCTTTTTATTGAACAATAATCGGGATGGACAAGTACAACGTGAAAGTCACAAAATTACGTGCATTTAAAGTTGTCAGGGCCTTGTTAACGGTCACCAAACAGTTTTCAGCGCAAGTTGTCGCAAAAACTTGACATCGAATCTTAAAAATTGATACGGAATCCTCAAATTGGCTGCCTGTTGCCATCTTAGCTGAAATTCCAGAGTCAAGTAACAACAAGCATCCGATAGGAAGACGCTTATCGTCCGCGATTCACACAGACTCGTGCGTGTGTTCCGGTTCGAAGCAATATCTGTGCTGATCATCCAGCAATAACTGCAACCCCTTCAAAAATATAACCGCATTAAATTCGCAAGAATTCGGCCGTTAACTTAAACTATCACAAATTTTTTTAAACTGTCGAGGGGCGCCCGACGAGACAACCTGCTTAACAGGTTTTTTTCAGTGTCCCGGCGCCTTAACTTAATCTGCATGAAGTCGTGTAATGTTTGCGCGCGCCAATCAGATCAGCTCCATATCGTTTGCGTAAACGTGTTTTGCAGGCTGTTGGGCCTACTGGGCGCTGGCGCGGCCGAAATCGGCCAATCCGGTTTCATCCATCGGGTCAAGAACGGCGTCGCGGAACAAAGTAAGATTGCGATGGATTTCTTGCTGCTGTGCAATGTTTGTAACAGGCGTGCAGGCCCGCAACCAGGGGGGACGAGCGTGCCATTTCCCCCCAGGAATTTTGTGTTTGGTTGTTACGCACAACAACAATCTACCATCATTTCTCCCCCCTCCATAAAAGCTGGTTGCGGCCCTCTCAAAGAGGCGTTGACACTGGCTGACGGTTGGGGTCAAATCGCACGCCAGTATTTTTTAGAAATTAAATTGGACTTCGCCCCGCCTCCCGCTAGACTGTTGGCTAGTGCTACTCTGAGCCGATGCGAAAGAGACCACGATTCGACCACACGTCATCGATGACACCACGTCGTTGATGACGTCACGCCGTCGCCTGGTTTTGATGGTTTCCGCGAGGCCGCAATACAAGGGTTTTCTGCTCGCGTGGTCTTGAGTTTTTTCATTCGGGAATCCTCGCGATCCGATGATTTCCGAAAAAGAACCAACTCAGCTTTGTAGCTCGACTACTTGACGATGAACTTCTCCGAAACGTGCAGTCTGCATTGGACTGTAAAGAAACAGGGCGTTTGCGGAATTCGAGAGAACACTTGAGCGATAGAGATTTCCGCCACCGCCAATCTTCCAAAACTGACAGACACAAAAATGCGCACGTTGTTGATGTTATTTTCCAACCCGCGCCTATTCTGGTGGCAACAATTACTTTAGTACGTCCAACAATAGTAGGTAGGANGTAATTCTTGTTGCTAATCCGATAATAACTCGCCAAGCAAAGATTTCGTGTCATCCTTCCAAATCGCTTGTCAGTAATCGGGGTTCGGCTGTTCGTGAAAAACGCGTTTAACCGCAAGTTTTAAATCCTGCAAAACAAGCCATTGTCGTTGTCATGACAACTGAGTCGACTGGGTCACGGCTTGCTCACCCTCGTTTATGACCCCCTGCCTTTCAGCGATCGCCCGCCTGGCAAAGACCCTGGACGTCGGCGAGCCCACCCTGGGCCTGATCGTGGACGGCCTCACTCAGCCCAAAGGCTATCGCGACGTCAGGGACGAGGCCCAGTCGCGGCCACACCGACGCAGCGTCCTGTCCCTCGAGCACCTCCGTTGCGGCGTCACGTTGCAAGGACGTGTGATCAACGTGACGGACTTCGGAATTTTCGTCGACATCGGCGTCGGTGACGTGAGTGGAGATAAATTTTAACGATTAAAAGAAACTTTTCTTTGTTTTTCTTTTAACTGTTGAAAGAAATTTTTTTCTGCGAAAGAAAAAAGTCAAATTTGTTTGAAAAACTTTCCTGACTTTGTTGTTTCTGTCCCAGGGAGTTTAGAAATCACTCATCTGCAGAGAACCTAGAGATGGCCAGCGCTAAGCGACGCATAACGTATGTTGGGCTTAATTACAATTGACCAGATAAGGGGGGGCAAGGGGGCACAATGCCCCTCGCACCGAAAAGTCCCAACAACGTCGCAAGTATAATTTCTTTAATACAGTACGTTTACCCCCAAAAGACTTGGGTTCGAACATGGGGGTGCCAAACTTATTTCTCACCCCAGGCGCCATCTAACCTCGGCACGTCCCTGGACCAGAGCAGAGGTTCACAAATGGGTCGTATTAAGGCGTGCCGCAAGGATCCGTATTGCGTCCCAAGTCCCAAAAGAGCTCTCCCGATTTTGATTCCACTTGCTACTTCGTACTTGTGCGAAGCTGGCTTTTCCACTGTCGCGGTAACAGCAAAGCAAAGTATCGTTCGAAGATAAGCGTCAAACGAGAAATGCCCTCAGCCGTTTCAGACAAAACACCGTATTTTGTGACGCAACAAGGAAGCGAATGGATCAATAACAATCCGTGGATATTTTTCTGGGCAATGCGTCGTTTGATCTTATGCATAGGTTGGTTTAGTTCGTCGGGGGTCCATACAAGTTGGCAACGACTGGTCAAGGGTTTTACGAGCCGTGTTTCGCCATTTCTTAACCATGCAGGCCAGGGGTGTGCAACCACGCAGCACTGCCGGGCCAAATGCACCCAACCAGATTGGCCCACGGACCACAACTGCATGTGTCGATCTCTGCGGATTGGACAACTTGCCGGCCATCCGTGAAAGATTGACAATACCCATAAAAAACGTAATGCTTGCTTTAAAATCGGGACCTTTCCGCGGGCCACAAAACTCCAGTTCCCGGGCCACTTTTGGGCCACGGGTTGCACACCCCTGATGCAGGCTGCAAGGTTGTACAGCGCCAGACCGTCCTAGCTCACAGCGACGGTGGCCAAGGTAGGTGCTGGCGCTAAGGCAAGTTTCCTTTTAAGTACGCGACGATTCTTAACAAGTTTCGCGTCCTGCCTATCCTCACATTGTCATTCGTTCTCAACGAACTCCGGTGGAAGTAACTTTCGAAACGTCAACAATGGCCAAGATAAGTTCACTTTAATGCACTGTCTGTCCAACAAAGACCTAAATTCGCGACGCTGACCTTCTAAAAGCCTTTTACCTCCAGCCGCTAGTTGGTCGCATTAATGACGTCTTTTTGAGCTCCTGCAAACAGTTACTCGTCCCTGTCAAGCACGGACCCCTAGTCTCCCCCCAAACTTTTGGGAAGGGCCAAATATTTGGAATTTAAGCGAGCAACAGTACTTTGGTTTGGGACACCGTCTCTCGAAGCACAAAACGACAAGATATGCCAGAAATTTGGGGATCCTGGCCCCTTTGGACCCCCTCCTATGGCTACAACTATGTTGTTAACCCACCCACTAACAATCGCCATTGGCAGGCGGGCTTGCTCCACGTCTCCGACACCAACGGTCGATGGTTCGAACTCCGAGAGCTCGTCGGACCCAATGACGTCATCACCGTGGCGGTGAAGAACGTCGATCGAGCGAGGAGGAGGATCGGGCTGCGTCTCGTTCGCGCTCACTCGCTGGAACGAACGCGCTTCGTGTGAAAGACGTCCGGAAGCTGTGGAGGGAGGAGGTCCGGACCCAGTGGCCTCTGACGCGCTGACCGGATCTACTGTAGCACCTGTCGACCGCTGACGTTTTGGGTCTTCTAAACATCTGTGTGCTCCACTGTCGCTCCCTCCTGTTTCTTTTTGATGCCGGCTGTTGTTTGTTTGTTTCTTTCGCCGGTGTTCACATCGTTGTTTCTTTTTTATCTTAGCCATTCGCCGAAGCAGATCAGCTTTTCGACCCGTGTAACAGAAGTAGGACCTTGAAAATGCCATCGCACAAAGTAGAAGTGATGAAAAGCTGGGCTCTTGCATAGAACTGGAGTTGCTTGCAGTGCAAAAAACTTGGTGCTGGGGCCATGGGGCCTGCTGCATGATTTCCGGGGTTTGTAGGTGTACGCCTTGTGGCAGCATAAACGCGTTGGATCTGGTGTCCTGATATAGGTTGCATTGATGCTAAGTGCTTTGAATCAGCGGTGGCCACGCGGTGATCTGAAACAAGGGTTTGCTTTTGGCACGCCTGGCGGCCACCGAACTGTTGCGTGAGTGCGGGGGGTAATAAATCTGCTGGCCAGCGGCCGCACAACGGTCAGGCCCCACCACTGTGATAAAAAAACGCCACAGTCGGTATGCTGTTTACCTCTGCACCGTTCAATCCATTCATTTTGCCTTCTGTTCCTCAACATCGTTATACAATTGCCACTTCGATATTTTCGTTCTCGACTGAAAAAAAGTGATAAATCTGCTGGCTGTTTTATTCTTCCCTAGTCTTAGCGAATTGCAGGTAATTCGGGAACAGTTTCCCCCCAAGGTCTATTGTTCGAATCGAACACAACTTGATCCGAGAAACTGCGCAAACAGCGATTATGGGCGTTGGAGGATTTTTCCAGGTGGGGGACCAGTGGCGAGGCCGGACCAAAATGTTTGCTTTTAGGCAAACAACAATATTTTGTTTGGGATATCGCCTCTAAAAGCCCAAAATAACTAGATATCTTGAAAATTTTGGGGGCATGGCCCCCTGGCTACGCCTATGCGGGGGACACCAGTGGATTTTTCCAAGAGTTTTTCTAGGGTTGGGGGCGAAAATGGTGAAATTTGTTATTTCCCACTCGAAAACAAGAAAGCTTTTTTGCTACAATTTTCAAAAAGCAAGGGGGCCAAGGCCCCCCTTCTGACGCCCATGGTGGTGAAATCACATTTTGCCAACTGGAAAGTGAGAGAAAAGCATGTTTTCTAACTGACGAAACCGATGTCAGCCGATATCCAGGTCAAACCGGTTTGAAACGTAGCAGTTGTTGCCATTGCGCGTAACGGTTTGTGAGAACAAAGGAAGTCCTCCGCTGCGAGTCGACGCGTTCACCTGTTGCTGGCCTGCGTCCGCGACAAAGGATTGTATCTCGTCTGACCTGAGAGTGACAATGGACTACGGCCATACTCAGAAGACTAGTCAGAGTTTCAGACTCCATGCTGGAGCACCGTCAGCGAGGAAGTCTAGCAAGTCATGGCACAAAATGCACTGCGTATCGTGTAAGCACAGATGGCGCGAAGCTGGCTAATCCACTTGACAACAGAATGCATGGTCGGCCACCCTTACTCTATTCCAAGACGTCTTGTATGACATAAGTAGAACAGTGATTCTCAAACTTTCAGTATGTTTATTTAATCACTGCAAAAAAACAGTCAAAGAACTCAACCGTGAACTACTGCTTCACGAAAGAACTTACAACTATGCTCGTATATACATCGTTTTCAGTAACATAGTCACTTTGTCTTTCATTTGTGATGCCGGAGTCGCCACTGCGCTGGTCTATTACAACGCAACCACTGATAACGTAGTTGCGGGGGGCTTCTTGAAGTTATAGTACATTAAGCAGAACGCATCGTGACATCACAAACGAAAGACAAAAGCCTTCACAGCTTATTAGTAAGAGCATTCACTGGTAGCAGCCTCTGTTTATTAATTCTGCTCGTATTTCAGGTCGAAAATTTCTTTTGCAGTGATCGCTCATAATACAACAAACTTGTTAATTTGGTTCCGCGTTACCCCCTGAAGTATCGCATGCTACCCCTATTTTGGGAACCACTGCAGTAGAACACCGTCTCCCAACCAGTGGGTCGCGAAAAATTGATTCTTAAAAAGTTTTCTATTGATCGGATCGAGAAATCGGAACTAAAAAGTACTCATCCCATTGTTGATGTTTTGCTGCTTTATCATATCTTGTAGTGGGCCCCACAACAACTCAAGGTAGGGAAGCACTGATATAGAACAAAGCTGACGGTATGTTTTGTTTCGTACAGATATTGACTCTTGGTCTGAAGCAGGGCCTATGAAATAAATTTTACCAGGGGTACGAAGACCGATACTGGCCCCCTTGCTTTTGTTGCCCTCGTCGAAACTTGCGTAGCTTTTTGTATAATTATCAGAATAGCCCAGATAAAATAGCTCCCATGCTAAGATTTACAAATACATTTTATGTTATACTGGCTTACACTAGCAATTTAGCGCTTGAATACAGAAAAACGTGCATAATATCATCCTCCTGGGTCCCATTACGTCCCGCACACGGGTACGATGTACCCCTCTCGTAAGCCCTGGTTCGAAGTCCCACAGCACGGTGTCCAAAAACGTTTTCGGGTAGGAAACCTTTCGTATCAATAAATGTTTACCTTCTCTTTCATAGTGCTGCTTGTACAATATTGTACGTCATAGCGCGGAATAGTCCCTTGTGTTAAGGAGTACACCATTTTTCACTTTATAATGGGCCGTGCCACAGATATAAGTCACCATAAATGGCGTATGAACTGAACAGGCCCGTAGCCATGGGGGACAGTGCCCCCAACAATATTTTTGTCTTGAGAAAAATATTTTGAAGAGATAATAGAAACAAAAATTTTTCCCCTGAGCAATGCATTTTGCCCCCAAACCTAAAGCCTTACTACGGGCCTGGGTATGAACCAGACTTAAACTGGAATATTTTTAGCTTTCCGAAATTAGATAAACAGAAATTGAACTGAAATTCGAATTGTTATAACCAGGGCTGTGGAGTCGGAGTCGAGGAGTCGGAAGGATTTTCAACCTGAGGAGTCGGAGTCGTAGTAAATTTTAACGACTCCGACTCCGGGCAGACCT
>JGI24158J21664_10009639_pt1 | contig 12892 bp, 9 predicted proteins | sample Ectturendosymbi3_FD_21664 | JGI IMG/M metagenome (IMG submission 21664) | reverse complement strand
CAGTGTTCTTCAGAAATTTCTTCTAGGTTGGTGCTATTAAAATGCACCCAATTCATGAAATCCAAATTGTTGTTTTGTTTTTATGGCAATTCATATATAGTTAAAACGTAGTTCTTCCGGTGCCGAAACTAATGTTTGTTTGTTTATTGTAAACTCGAAAAATTGTCAAGGAAGTGTGCCATGAAAATATTTTTATAGTTCTATTTAACTGATGCAAGCGTTAGTACACAATTTTGTGTCCATCGCTCTCCTCTCAAGTTTGCAAACGATGTTCCTAAAATGGGAACGTTGGTCCTTTACAACAGGGCTTCTCAAACTATGGGTCGCGAGCCCATTTGGGGTCGTTAAAAATTATTTTGTATTTCGAGAAGACCCAGATGCAATACGAGACTTGAAACAATCAAAGTGACCCATGTTTAAAAAAACAGCGACGAACAGAACAAGTAATATGAAATGGCTGGTGTTCTGCAACGGTTAAGAAGTAGTCAAGCTGATAATTGAACGTAGTATGAGGCACCAACGCTAAGTGTTGATCTTTCTGAAAAGCGTCGCACGTGGTCGAGCCATTCGGATAAGATTGCGCTCCCGTCGGAGAAGGGAAGGAAACGAGTTGGCGAACCCTGAATCAATCGCGAGCCTGCTAATGAAAAAAATGTGAACAGGAACATATGCACTGCTCCATTAAAAGCCTAAACTGGCGGACAGTGATCCATCCACTCAAGAACATTGCTTCATACAGCTTTTGATCGTGGATGTTGCTTGATATTATGAACAAGTTAACGGTCCAAATATAAGACTTCTGGTGTACCCTTCTGCCAGTTACTGCCATTGCTCTTTTATTTCCTTGCAGGTCGACCGTGTTCAGAAGTCTGAAAAAGAAACCTTCGCTTGACGTAGAAGACTTCAGAACGGGTATAGAAATGGTAAGATTTTTTCGCGGCGTCATGCTCAGTTTTCTATTACTGTTCTTATGGCGGGGAAAATCTCTTTTTAAGAATCGAACTTCAAAATAAAATCTTAGTTTGTGCTTTTAGTCAATGGGNAAAAAGTACGGAATGCACATCGTTTACNTTAGCAAAACTACCCTTGTCATGACTGTGATTGCTGTTATATGTTGGTGAGAAAGGCTTTTTGAGTCGAATTCAGATTGACATGNTCGATTGAAGGCAAAAGCGTTTTTTTGCGTCGATGCTGTTATTGCTTTGGGTNGCTGTGGTGGGGAAGTTAAAGNTACAGTACTTTAGCTCTCCGGTTTACAGCGGGTGGGGAAATTTTGTTTTTGAATATTTCAGAAAACGTTTTTCGGTGGGATGCTGCTGGCTCTTTGTGGTATGCAGGGTGCTGGCTATCCATAGCAATATCCCCGTATTGAATCAGAGCAATTTTTTCAAACATCCCAGCTGTTTTATCGAATATATTACTTTCATTTCTGTTCGTGATGGTGATACGACAACTTATTTCTGCTCATGTTCATAACTTACGGGACGCTAGTTAAAAGATATTGGAAAACTTCATTGAAATTCAAACACTTTCTTAAGTACTGAAACTGCAAAAACAGCTTCTGAGGTCCTGCTTCATTATCTGTACCCTACTTAAGGAAAAGTAAGCCTTTATAACTGTGTTCGTAATTTTAAACGAGGGTGCTGTAATGCACCTTAGTCCAAAATCTGCTTTTAAAGTTTGTCAGAACTAAGGAAGCATGTTCAGACGTGTTTGATTTTCAGTGCTTTTCTGCTCTTGGGAAAGGTTCCTTTAAGACGCAGTCGCATAGTGGTGCTTGTTTTTCCTTTTTCGAACCTGCAGCATGCTGCAACATAGATTGTGAAACGATACTAGGGTCGATTTGTTGACGGACGTCCTCGATGCGATTGTTTAGTTTATTGTGACAACGTGAAAATAGAGATTACTGTTTTAGAGTTTTTTCTGTGCAGATGATGCCAGTAACTGGCCATATTTGGAATGACGAATGTGAACAACTTCTTCAAAAAATGTTCGATTCTATCGACGTCAACAGGGATTCGAAAATCGAAAAAAATGATTTTGAAACTCTCCGCAAAGACAAGGTATGGGATAAATAATTTATAGTGAGTAATTTGGGTGATCACAAGGGCTAACGTGTTATACTGCCACGAAACTTCTCGTGGCTTGAAGTTAATCCATTGGTTGATCCAACTTGATGTGGTCATGGTTTCGTTTTTTCCACGTTACGTGCGGTCACCAGCCTTTCTTCACGTGAGTAGCAAGTAACTGTTGCGCACAATGGAGATTCTATCTTAATGCTCTCAAAGTCGAAGGTCAGTGTGAAGAGGTTGATGCATGTGGTCAAAGAAAAACAGTCATGCCGTTCCAAAGACAGTGTACACGTTGCAAAAGGAGTTGTACTAAACTTTGCAGAGTTTCATTTACAAGTTCACGTTCTTGGTCATGAAATGAGAAGTAGTGAAACGAAACATCATCAACTTGTTGGTCTACGAGTCTGAACAGTCTTTGCTGTAGCTGCAGCGTTGTTTCATTTTCATTGGCTGCTTCATTGATGCAATGCATTTTTGTTGTCAGTATTCACCCTCGGAAACTGGGGCCCAAAATCTGTTTTCTGGCAAGGGCCTCAGTAGTAGGTTTGAGTGGAATTAGACAGATATGCTCGGGTGTTCTCAACCACGGGACGCAAATCGAAACAAGAACACGTAATAGTTAAGAAGTTTGCACAGAAGTCAAAACCTCGCATCGTTGGTAAAGTTTACTCGATTAAGGTGCGCTATAATGCAGGCCTGATCATGTCGATCTTTGCTATTTCGTGTGTGCGTGTGTGTGCCAGAACCTTTACGAGGGAGATTGATCGTTATGAAGCAATTCCAAAGCGAAAGTGGGCAAGGATTACAATTATTGAGTTGCGCGGTCATTACTAGAACGCACTTTGCATTCCCAGCGTCTCCTAAGGAAATATGGGGCCAGGTTCAGCAACGAGAGTGGAGAAAATATTTCCCACCTGTCTATTGGTTTTCCATATCTAAAACGATCGTCTTGGATGGCTGGAGCGTTGTCAGGCATCACACTCCGGGCCAGAATGGATCTGGGAATACATATGGTTAAAAGACTATTCCAATTTCCCAAAAAACTGCAGAGCTCCGGAAATCCTGTCCCATCTCCCGTTCCAGTGTGACATGCCCAGGGCTGATTGTGTTCAAGAAGATTTCTTGTTGCGAGACCGCGAGAAGTCTTCGGTCCGCCATTATTTTGTCTACAACTGGAATACTAAAAACAGTTCTAACGCACTTTGCATCATTTGTCGTGAACTCTGTACTTCATCAGAGATGTTACGTTATCTAAATATTAAGCTTCCATCCAGTTCTTGAAACAGTAGTCTGGATTTAAGAAAAACTATATTCACGTTCACGGTTGTTTCTTTTCAAACCTTGTATAGCGGCATTAGATTTTGTGAAGGTCAAACAACAAAACTGCGTAAACATCTCTTAACGCAGTTCTTGTCCAAATGTGAGACATTTGTGAAAGGTTAGATGAGCCACAATATGAGCCTTCTGTAAAATTGTAGTACTGCTTTTATTTATTCTGACTTCAGTTTATAAAACAAGGAAGTTAGGTAGTTGCTGGAATGATTGTGGTGACGAAGCTTTCAGGAAAAACTAGTGCAGCTGGGTTGAGTTGCCCAACTTCATGGGATCGGAGAGAACGCGTTGTTACAGGCAAAATGTCGTTACAGGCAAAATACAACAATTCGTTCCTGAAATGCTTTTTTTAGTTCAGTGCCAAAGGCTGGCAAGAGTCGAAAGTGTTCTTTGTTTAGGATTGCCGCTTACTGTGTCGTGTTTTCGCGTATACTCTGATAAAAAAAGGTCAGAATATTTTTGTCTTCAGTTATTGGATAGTGAAATTTCTTTCAAGCTTCTGAACGAAACAACGATGTCATATTTTTTCCATAATGAGATGCTGCTACTTTCGCTCGACAATTTACGCACTACTCGACCAAGACAATCGATCAAACTGACTGCGGTCGCAACAATCCCTAATACTGTTCAGTTAAACTCATGTAACGATTTGCCTCCATTGCTGCAGATGGCGCAATGCTTGATACCGTTCTCACGTCACACCTGTCGAGCCGTTTCACCGCTTTCGTATGCGGTCATAAAATATTTGTGTGGTGGTTCCACATGGTCAAACTTGCACTCTTCAAAGTGTAAAAAAGCTTGCAACTGTCATTATAAACGAACAAAATATTCTGCGGTGACCGACAAAAAGCGTCGCTATAGGCGAAGTGACGGTATAGCCGAAGTCGTTATAGGCGAATTCTACATCAGTTGTATGCGGAAATAAGTCACCATACCAACGCCGCTGAAGACCTGGTCTGCCCCGGGCCTTCCTATTGCACCTACAAGTGTAAAAGTGTCTTAATTGCAACTTCTTGCAGTGTCTATCCATGCAGTTCATAATGGCACTTGTTGAATTACTAGTTGTCTCCGAAACTTCTCTGGCTAAAACTTTGATCCCGATCGAACTATCGAAACTTCTGGATGGGATCAAACATATTTTCGTGGAGACGTGATGTCTCGCGTCGAAAACTTTGCTATTTTCGAAACTCACTGGATGCGCTCGTTACCCACTTATATCGACCGACGCGGTTCGCTACAATTTCACCAAAGATTTTTTGCGTCAAGCTAAGTTTTATGATTATTGCAAAGCGTGTTAATTTCAAAACAGTGTTTGAAATGTTGAGNGGTGGTAATGAACAAAAAAANNGGCACGAGTGCCACGACTTTCATGACATCACTGTACTTAGCAAAGGTTTGTGGTTTGTGCGAGTGTAATCAGGCTTGTTGCAGAGTGTTTACGTGGTGGCCTTATTTTTGTAACTAATGATTACCATATGTTGTGTCCACATTTTCAGAAAGCTGGAAACGTTGAGCGTGATATGGAAGAACTATTCGAAAAACTCATGGCTGCGGCGCTCAACGCTCAAGAAAGTGCTGAAAGGGTAAGCATATATATTTTCGTACTAAATTAAAACTGCAGGGTACTAAGAAAAACTGTTTTTTTTCTTCCCAGTCTCAATTAGTGGTTACCCATTTCAAGGTTGTGCACAAGGGAGTGCCCAGATTATCACTGAGGTAGTAAATTATCCAAAATATTTGTCGATTGCTATGTTTGTAAGTTGTTGCCAGGTGCAACAGGCACTGCTGTTGATTGATAACTATAACTAATTTGCGTGCTGTTACAACCTCTCCATTGGCGTTGAATGTGCGATTCGTCACGAACGGGTAGCAGTGGTTGCAGTATGACCCTGCCACGAAAAGCGTGGGCTTAACCGCCTCTGCACCGGTGTCGGACGTTTCCGCTCCTGCCTGCACAAATGGAGTATGGCCCCTTCTGCCGCTTGCGAGTGTGGCGCAGAAGAACAAACGACCGACCATGTTGTCCTCCAATGTCCAATCCATCGACTGCATGGCCTGACGGTTCTGGATGATCAGACAATCGACTGGCTACTCAAGCACCTGCCCCGAAATCTAGTGCTGTCAGTCAGTGGATTTCAACAACTGGCTCAAATGACGACAAGACTACGAACGGGATGTGCGCGAAGAAAAACACCCATATATAAGTGGTGCGAACAAGTAAAAATAGAGTGATTACGGCGTGTGATAGCTGTTGTTACTTGCTGCCACAGTGTGAAGCTTTGCGCCCTTGCCCCTTGGACTTTCCGATCGCAACAGTGCCAAGAGGTTTGAGATAGTAGTTTGGTGCACTGGAGTTCAACATTTGACCAAGTCATTCGCTATAAATCGTTCTAAATGGATAAAGTTACGGGATTACAAATAAGATTTTATCACATTACTCCATTCTGGAATCACCTGATCGTGTTGAATTGACCGATGCTTTTTATTCTTACATCCTGGTCTACCAGCGGCCTTGGCAAGACTTATGAACGATTTTTTGACTTTCGAACAGACTCTTTCCAAATTGGCCTTTGGAAAGGTTTGCATGGTTGAAAATTTCTTGGCAGGAACCAGCAACGCTTCCTTGTAGTGCGTGAACGGTAATGCACGAGCTGGCTCTGCTTCTCTGCAGCAGCTTGACAATGGCCAGGCTGGATCTTCACTTCCTGTTTCAGCCATCGCTGCACATCCTTCGAGGATGTCATTCGAACCTGCTGGAAACAGCTCGATGGATGGCTGCTACCGCGTTAACGCANTGTGCTTCGTGACAATCGAAGATGTTGCTTTTTTCGTATCAAAGTCCAACTTTTGAAAGTTCTGCCGAAGATATGAGCGTTGCNGGAGATCTGCCAACGAACGAGTTTGATAATGCTCACCCTGTAGCCCAAATAAAAAAGACTGCACACACATTAAATACCAAATGACAATTGAAAAAAGAAAAATTAAGTTTAGCGCATTTCGGACTAGAATATATTTATCGAAAACTCGGATTGTCAGCATCAAGACACCACGTGGGTGACGGTGACATCTGATCGCAAATTTTTTTGCTCGGAACTCGATTTCGCGTCAGCGACGCATCTTCAGTCCTTCGTCGTCGTTTGAGCCATTGATTTCAATCCAGTGTTTGGCCACACTAGATCTCGTGCTGTGTTGAGCACTAGATCAGCTTTTCGTAAAGTTTAATCTATTGAAAACGTTGCAGCACAGAAACAAAAGAAGCACTGATAAGTATCATCAGACTCATTTTTGCTACTTTAAACGTCACTTGGTATGAAGCTACCAGCAGTGGTTTGTCAACAGATGCAAACAATTTGCGATCAGATTCGGCTGTGTCACCCAGGCAAAATCTCGATATTCACGATAATCTATTTTCGATCACCTGCTTCATTTAAAGAGAGGATCGACTGCGATGCGTTTATTGTGATGAGTACCCAGGTACAACGCTCATTTGTCTCACTGTAAAGTGCCATCAAAAGTTCACATGCAAGGATGGAAGATGTTCCAGTTATCAAAAAGTTAGTTTCAAGAAGAAAAGCAAATCCAGCAGCGTACCAAAGGGCCATAGAAGTTTTGATGACTAGCAAGATGGAAGTTCCACTGAACGCGTGTTGGCCATGAACTGTCGATCAGTGCTCTCACTTCTAGGGATTTTATCCCTAGATTGGAGCTTTTGACCCTTTTTAGGGATTTTCGGCAAAGTTTAAAAATGTGTAAATGAATCATTTCAGGTTATTTTGCAAATCATGTTTGGTTCTATTTTTAACATTTATCATGGCGCTCTGATTTTATGCTGCACCACCACAGATTTAGGGATTTTTTGGTACTGTTCTGGGGATTATTGAAGTTGCATTTGTAAGAGCCCTGCTATCGATATGATGATACCACGTTTCCTGCCAACACCAAGTACATTTCTCCGGTTCTCACTCGAAACAGATGTATAAAAATCGCGGTATTTTTCGATGTGTCCTACACGTAGGCAAATTGTTTTGATGTGGCACTATGAAAAAATGAGGTAGTGCGGTGCTTGGCAGTCACGTTGAGCATTTGAAGTTTGTCGTAAACCAAGATAATGAACCCAGCAGGTTGTGTATGAATCGAATTGGACATTTCTCAGAAAAGCGTTACGGTAGTAATATCATCATGTCTCGCGTTAACAGCTAAATGTTAAGTTTCAGCGCAGCTTCGCTGTCGCAATTAAAAGAAACTTCCCCGTTCTTGTGGACAACTGGACAGTGCACAGCAGATCAGCATAGTTATAATGAAATTCTGTTTTATGGTTTTTAGCAACTAATCAAAGAACTTGTGCGAAACGGAAGCATCAACTTTGACCTAGCTCAAGAAATATACGGAAAAAAGTTTGTTGAAGATGTAAAACCTGTCTCGATCGTCAAAGAAGAATTATGAAAGGAAGGACTTGGTGATAAAACCGCTGTTGCTTGTTTTGACATTGCGTGCTTAACGTCAAGCATTCTCCACACTACCACTTCTTGTCAACAAAGTCTTGACTAAAGACCTTACGAAGGTTTTAGTCGAAAGTCGTTTAATGTGTTAGACTCGATGCAACTCGTCATCATTACTTCTGTCACACATCCTGTTTTTCGTAGACTGTTGTGCCTTGCCAACTTTAAATATCTTTTCGAACATTTTGTATTTTGTGAGCGGAGAACTGGTGGTTGCTACCCAGAGCTGTTGCTGATTTGTAAGTGCTTTCCGTATGATAATTTTGTAGCGCCAACAGCTCGTTGAGATTCCGTTCTCACCTCTGCGGCAGTAAAAATTTTCATGACAATTGTCAAACTTACCAGCGTCACATCTGGCGAAATAACTACTATAGGCCTAATTAGTGTTACTTTTACCACGTCACCACGATGAGTTTTCGCTTGCTTACAGTGTGTGCCTGTGTATCATCGTTTTCTTTTGCCGAACTTGTCTTATACCCTGTTTGCTGTGGCTGACCTGAAGATTTTAGTTTGCACTTGTTGAATTATGCTGATGAGCTGTCACTTTGTTGCCAAACACTGCCATAGAGAAAGTTTAATACCTAGTGCAATAGTTTCTTGAGATTCAAGCAAACGTTTTTAAACGAGTGTTCGCTGTCGCTGCGTTGGTATCGTCCTGATTTGCGTTTGTTTTTGTGCATGCGTTTGCATGTTTGTCACTGGAAAGATGTGTGCAGCGTTTTATGCAGTACAGACCACTGCCCTACCAATCATCCTGAGTAAACTTGTAAAAGCAGTAGGAGGAAGGCATGCCGTACGTTACGTGGATGAAATTAGTGGTCAGGCATTTTTTGCTTTTTCTAAAACTTTTACTACGCATTAAGACACCGATTGGGTATGAACGTCATTATCCCTACTTCTAAACCAGTGGCGTAGCAAGGGGATGCGCGGGCCCGGGCGGCACTTTGCTGATTAAAAATCAACGTTTGAAAGGAGTTTAAAAAGTTCTAGCTTTTCCTTATTATTTTAAAATAAATTTTTAGAAGTTCTAAATCTAAAAATTTGTGTTTATAAACCCTCGACTGGTAAACTAGCCTAAAAAAACGCGACATGTGGCTGTGGAGTGAGCATATTGATGAATTGTTCGCTCAAAAGTCTGAGTCAAATGCAATGTGCTAAAGTGCCCCAGTGTTTGTCTTGAAATCAGGGCTTTTTTAACGTACTTGCTTGGGGGCAGGGCATTTGTGACCCCTTCCGTACACCTTCCTCACCAGACAGACATTTGTACCACCATCGCACTCATAAGTCCTGAACAAAAGAAAGAGGTGACATTCGACGGCAGACTAGCACTAGCAAACGTTAGGGCTCCAGTCTCTCAAGATCTGATTAAGGTTTTGCATGAAATCACCGTAAATCGTCAAGGCTAGCTTAATCCTTTTTCTCGTATCTTTGGTTCCTCAGTAACGCGCCAACTGCACATCATAACATCACCTGACACCATGGGCGTCCGCAAATATTTTTCCAGGGGGGGGCAACGTAAACATTTTGCTTATCCCTCTCAGGTTGCTGATGATGCAATGCAAATTACGTTCACGAAACGCTTTACCCTTTCTACAAGACAAACAAAATGCCCCGTGTTACGACAACAAATCGCGTCGTTGGCAGCCATAGCCTGGTGTATTACGACAATTTTAACCAGGGTTGCGGAGTCGGAGGTAAAATATAACATGAATGAAGTTTGGTTGTCAACAACTTTGTAGCAACTAGCAATCAATGGAAATTGTGGTACACAGCAAGAATTCTCTGTTTCAATAAAAAAATTTTAAAAATTTGTACCATTTCAACAGGCATGAGTTAGGAAAAAAATGATACAATTGGACTTCCGGAGTCGGATAAAAATCCGATATATATCGTGTCACATATACATAAAAATATCTGACTCCTGGTGTTCTTAGGCATCCGAACCAACCCAAAGCATCCCACTCCTTGCGACACCCAGGGCCGGCGCAAGTCATTCCAGCGCCCCAGGCGAGATCCATTTTCAGCGTCCCCTCGTAGATTGATGACGTCATTCTGCTCAATGGACCGTGGTACGACCTTTTTGCAAAAGTAACATCTCTGCACATCAGCATCCTTTCACTTCAAAATGACTTTTCAGTTGTACATATGCCAGATAAGACTTACGGAAGCTAATTTATTTGTTTATGACCAGCCACGAAATAAATACAGACACTTTGCAGAACGCAGGTCAATAAAAACAGACAAGACATCGTTTTACCAAGCATTTAAGCTGGTGGAATCACACAGTTACAGACATTTTTGCAACTGCGTTGAAGACAGAACCATTGGGTTACAGATACATTGTACATTGTTATCACTAATGTCAGCTAACAGTCATAGCACAGTACAGAGCAAGTGTAAATAGAAAATCGTATACAACACAGGAAGGTTACAAGGTTGTAAGCATTGAAACAACACACCAGGTGTAACTGCATTCACTCATCATGAAATAGTAAGCCAAAAGTAGGAAGAAAAATGAAGGCATTTTAACATCAGATTGTGATATAAAAACGGCTAAAATCATCGTATGGGGATGCTCCCAGAAACATGTTATATTTTGATGAATGTTTGAAAATATAATATTTTTCAAGTAATTTTTTAGAGAAAACAAAAATAATGTGGCACCTCGAAGCACACAGAGATATAGATTTCTAGGCATAGGCAATGATGTAGAAAACAGAAACCAAGAAAACACACCAGCAACTACTGCAATTGGTCACTGGCACCGTCATACAAATTACTAAGGTTCATAATTGCTCGCTTTGCCAACCTTGGTTATCTTCATGAGGTTTTGTAATTGGGTAGCAGACATTTTGTAATCGTTATTATTAATGTAGCATCCGCTGACTATTGACGTTTCTTAATTATTATGTAACATTCCGGCCTGAATTTGGTGCTCCCAAATTGCTGCGCCCGAGAGTAGATGTCACCCTTGCTCCCTAGGTAGGCCACAGAGGGTGCATGATGAGCGGGTAAAGAAGACCAGCGTATTAAACGATGACCAGAAAGTTGGTAGTTTGTACGAAAATCAGAGTTTGTCCTGGCAAAAATGTGGCTGCTAGTGGGTTGATAGTTGTTTTGCGCAGCAAACGCTGATAGACCTATGCGTTGTTGTCTTGGGCAATAAAAAGAAACGAGCAGCAAAAATAATATTACACATATCGATGACAGGAAAAAAAACCGTGAAAAAGATCGTTAAATTAGCTGAAAGGGAAATTAAGGATGTGAGAAATAGAAAATGGTTAGAATGGGAATAAAGATGTGAAAAAAGTAATTACCAATCCTTGTGGGGCATAAATGGTTTGAAACCCAAGCATCTTACCATCTTTACGCCTTTGGTCGAAATACTCATAGACAACATATTAGGTGATTTCAGTTTGGTCATCATTTTTCATTCAAATTTAATGTGATACCTTGCAGACGCAACTAGTCTTGCTACGTAACATCTATAACAGTATAATACATTGATTTTGTGAACGAAACCAAAAACCTCAACTGTAACTGTTAACACTATCGAACAGTTTACTAGGTGCACGTTCCGTTTGACCGCAATTTCGTAGTAGAGTTACAGACCTTTCGGAATGTGTCAAAAATTTTCCTGCAATAAAACTTTTTCCGCAATTCCGCTCTCTCGTTACGCAACAGAACACTTAATTTTTCATCCTCTATGCAGTGCCGGGTCTGTATGGCATATTAACAGCGCTGGGCCCTGAGTTAAAAATACACTTGAACAAGCTAACTGTTAAAATCGAAATTTTTGCAGGAATCCATGGATACCACGGGCATACTGAATTTCGAAAGAACGAAATAGCTGGCACTAAATAGCAACTGGTGGACTTCATGGGCCACTTACGTTTTTTACCAATGATGTATATACCAAAAAGGAATACATTACTGTACAGCTCACAAGTACAGTTTGATGCTTCCAGACTCAACAACAAACCAGATCATTGCTATATCTAGATTCACTGTAGTCTTATCAATATAAGTGTCGAAGTCGATTGTGAAAAGCAGCAAACCTACTGTATTTTTTAGAGTTTGCCATAGCGAATTTGTTTATGATACTGGTAGTGTCTATTTCACTTGAAAGTTCATGCTCTATGCTCAAGAATCAGGCTGTTCAATCTGTTCTGTCCAATTGTGCTCCTTCGTTCTTTCTACCATCTTAATTGTCGAAAACTACTGTTATCCACTGCAGCTGTTCACCATGAGAGTTTATTAAATGCGCAAATTATTTACATTTTTATGAAAGGACTCCAAGTACAATATTATTTTTTGAAATGCCATTGATAGCATTACAATGAAAATATTTAGAAATTGCTGCATTTCGGCCTGATTGCAGATATGAGCACGGATCAGGAATGGTTCGGACCGGATCAAGACTGAAGCCAATTTTGGCCGGATCAGGACTCGATCGGACTGCAATTTTTTTTTAGATTGGCGGATCAGGACTGGATCGGACTGAGAAAATATTTTTTGTTTCAATGTGATTATCGTGAACGTGTCAAAAATTTTAGTTGTGATCCGATTTTATAGATTTGCTAAATGGCAGTGCAATTTTGCCATCAATGACAAAAGCTCTGCAGAGACTATTTTGCCATTCGAATTGTATCCACCTTTGCCCACATATAACGTTGAGTTCTAGTAGTGAACATAGTTGAGTGGTAAGTGTCTATGCCTGTTGTGTGAGTGTTCGTTGGTTCTGCTCTCAACCTTACCTTTGGCTTAGCTTGAAGAGATCACTCCTTTGATGTGAAAACTTTTTATGTAGGCTACTTTTTCAAAAAGTTTGGGGTTTAGGGCAGAGGTTATCAACCGGGGGGTTGTTTGCTTTTTTCTAGGGTCTCGAGAACTTTTATAAATATATTCATAATTACTTCCACATTTTAGATTTCATACATAGAACCACTTTTTGTCGTAGTCAAAATAATAGGATTACTTGGCAGTAGC
>JGI24158J21664_10009638_pt1 | contig 12892 bp, 7 predicted proteins | sample Ectturendosymbi3_FD_21664 | JGI IMG/M metagenome (IMG submission 21664) | reverse complement strand
CAGCACACTCGTTCCTGCTCATCATATTGGGCGGCTATATGCTTCTATTTGATCAATCAACCATGCGCATTATATATTGCGTTTGGTACGTTTTTTCTACAGTCTGTGACGTGTAGTTGCGAATTATTTCTAATTCATGAAGAACAGTTTGCATTGGTATCCAAGGCCATGCATCAAGAATGACTATAAAATTGGGCTTTTGGGGAACTTTGGGCGGATGTATGGTTTGCTCACTAGTGAAGCGTGTTTTATTCGTGTATTGCGTCATACAGAGTACAGTTGATCGTGCGCCCAGACCTTATCTTTAAACAAGAATGCGTCTGCGCTTGTGGTTGCCGAAAGCGAGAAACGTTAATCAGTTTATGTTAGCAACTTTCTCCACGTCGCTCATTCTTCGCAGGCACGTAGTCAGGTTTTAAGGTTTGGGAGAAAATACAGTTTTAGGAGACAATATTTTGTTTTTATTATTTTTATTATATGTTTAAGACAAATTTTTCTGGACACAACAAAATTAGGGAGGGTCACAAAAACTTGGGGGGCCCTGCCCGCGAATACCTCGCCCCGTGGCTAGGGGCCTGGTCCTTAGAACGAAAGTGGCGTTCACTCTTACAAGAGTGAAGTATATTGCATTGTAGGTTCAATTCGCTTGTTCGGTTTGACTGAGGTAACTACGTAACTTTTCACTTGCGCTCGCCGCTCAAATCTCCATTGCAGAGCTTCCTTTAGAATTTTCGGCTTAATTACGAGTCGTAGCGGTACACTGTCTAATGTCCACCACAGCAGCATATAAGTCATAAACATGGACGCAGTTAGGGGACACATTAGCTATGCCCACACCCCTCCAAATGAAAAGAATGCTTTGTGTCTACATATCATCTACATCTACATACAGATCATTTACATACAGATCAATTCCAATAATTCGCCGTGTTTTTTGATATTCATATGGGCCAAATTTGCAATGATAACAGGAGTCATCGAAACGTTTGCAATATGTCGTTTGTATCATTTCGGCCATTTTCTCAAAAAGATCGTGGCACGGTTGACTGAACACGATGACGTCATAAAACCACTGCTCAGAGGGGCCCCGCGCCTAAGTCTTGCATTGGGCCCCGCACCTGCTAGGGCCGGCCCTGGTGTTACGTTTCACGAAAATGTCAAGCTTTCAGATTATGTTGCAAGTGCGGGACCAAAATGTGACAATTACAATGAAATATGTTTGGGTGAAGAATAAGAGGGCTCAGCTGGTAAAGCAGGCTGTTTTTCAGCACCGTGTATTTTGTAGCTTACATTGTGACACTTTGTTTTTGCATAAGCTGTGTTATAGGATAGAGTAACGAAGCGAGAGGCCAAATTTTGACTCTTCGTTTTCTAGTTTATTTTTAATTTTTCAGGTTAATTTTTCAGTTTTAATCATCCCGGTGTAAAAAATTTGTTTAAAAGTGTCATGGCAGCCACAGCTAAAGACAAGGTAAGGTGCACAAGATCGCTGCTGATTTACTGCATGGTAACAGCGTTTTTTTGTTTTTTGTTTACTTTAGTCGCATTCAATTTAACAACACCGTACGTGAGAGGTTTTTGATAACTACTCCCTCAACTTGAAGCATAAAGTTCTCTTTTTTTGCAGAAAAAAGTTTTTACGTAAAGACAAATTTTTACGAAAAAGTTTCAATTAGTACCTTTCAACTTTCGTGTGATCCCCATCGGGCAGACCGGTGTCAAGCGAAATTTCTGACCTCACGCCATGTGCGGATGCACAGAGCGATATTCTACATATCAAATACACTGAGAAAACTGATCATTAGGGCTCAGTGTTTAGTGTTTACGTAAGTGTGTCGGGTTAGGATTTGGTTAGGGTTAGAAAAAGAAAAATAATTGATTGAGGTCTAATAATAAGTCTAATATTTTTCAGTGGTTATAGTTATTCCCGTACTATAGCATGTTGTGAGTATCTGACATCTAACCACAAAGTTTTAGCTTACGCAACACACATCAAAAAAGTAATCAGCAAACTTTATTCCTTTACTCTGAGAGGCAAAATAACTGACAAAAATATAATAGGTCAGAAACTTTTGCAGAGGTCAGAAATTTCGCTTAACAACGGGAATGCAAGGTCTAACTCTTTTGTGAAGACGAAGCAAATAACCTAAGATCAAATATTTTGACACTAAGCATCATTCAACGACTATTTGGCAGAATCAGGGGATGACCTTCGTTCTGTTCCTCTCCGTTTTTTCAGCTGTTTTCGGAGGAGCTTTTCAGTACGGTTACAACATCGCTGTCGTCAACGCCCCAGCAAATGTAAGTTTTACCAATTCGCTCACTGCTGTGGTTGCTGCCAGCCCTGGCACACTTCTGCGCACATCTTTAGCAGCACCTTGTATTGATTTGCAGATAATTAAAGCCTACTTTTTTGGAAACAGCGACCACAATGACACCGACACACAAACCGACTTCACTGTCGCTACGCAATCAGGAAGCACTGAGGTAAAATTTGGTTTTAGATTTACTTAAAGACAAGTTGATAAATGAAAATTTGTTTGTTTTCCGAACGTACCCGGCTAACCGTCAAGGTCAGGTGCATTAAAAATATTTGTCACATTACAGTAGTAGTGATAAAAATCAATAGAAGGCTTGTGCTAGTTTTTCTGCATGTAGGCCTTTAGACTGCCTTTAAAATTTAAGTTAAACAACCAAGCGGTGACTACCTCGTACGAACCTGAAAAAAATTGATGCGTCTGAAGCTCATTTAGTTGCAAAGAGGCAAGATGAACAGAAAATGCAAATTATTTTTTTATCAACACCATCTGTTTGCAAATGTGCAAAGACGAAGCATTGACGAATGTAAAATGATACGGCAGCATCCCGTATTTAGGCAAAAAAGAATGATTTGTAACACGATTCTTCGCCAATTTAGTAGAGTTGGAGACATCCATCAATACTGAAAAAATCTAAAAGCGTCTTCCAGTTTAGCGATTTGAACATCACCATCGAGTTGAAAAATTGTATACCGTGCCGCTGAATACAGCTAGTCTAATTGTACCCTAGACAACCGGAGATTACCACAGTATAAAAAATTATACGTTTTACGTAATTCCATCCTTAAGAATGAAACAAACGCGGATTTAGCCGGTCGGGGAGGAGTTGTGTACCCGCGCGATTTATAACACTGACATTCTGGGAGAGAGCTTAAGTTAACATTGTAGCAAAGTGCCTCCTGTTTTTAAAGGCAGGAGGCAGCAGACTAAGCTATTTGGAGTTAAACGTCGAATTGCGAATATCTCCACATGTATCGCTGTTGATTACCTTTTTACTAACCAAGTAGACATTTCTTCTAAGAATTATGAAGTTATGGAAAAATGCGTATGTTAGAAAAGTATAAAACCAATTTTATTCAGGCCCACGAAAAGCAAGCATTATTTTAACAAAAATCGTAACCTCGAAAAAATTCAGGCGCTATTGAAGAAGGGTGCATCAGAAACAATAGGAAAACAGGTAGATTTTAATAAAATCACGTTTCGACGTTTCGGAAAATGCTGTTTTCATTGTCAGCAAAATTCAGGGGATGAAATGCAAAACGTGCGTGACGAGCAGTGCTCGTCGAGCAAACTGTTTGCGTGAAAAATGTTTATTCTGTTGCATGGAATATGAAATAAAAGTTTTGCCTTATGTGCCTAGCAGAATAATTCAGATCCTATTGAAAAAATCAGAAAGGTTCTGTTGCGCAGGGCTTGAAAAAATCAGAAAGGTATCTGCAACCTCAGAAAACGAATACAGTATGAATATGTTGCAATAGGGAAAAGAAGGTTGCATGACAAAATTTAGAATCAGCTTTATGCACCACAATTAAGAGGAATCTCTCCAAGCAAACCATATTTTGCGAATTCGGAAAAGAAATACTGTGCTTTTAACCAACACGTAGCCAGGAAATAGTGCCTGTAATTTGTATGGGTTTCACGTTTAAAGGAAAAGTCAGATTAATGTCGCTGTTTGAAAGTCTAATCAAACATTTCGGATAGAAAAGGTTCAGTAAAAACAGTTTTATAGTCATTCCATTGACTCTAGACACATGCTGTTTCAGTTGTTGTGATGCAGAATTCTACCACGATACTTAATAGTACAAACGGCGTGAGCAAACAGGAAGTGAAGGAGGATTCGGGTGAAGTGGAATTGAGCGACTCCGAGCTGTTGCTGTGGTCCATCACAGTGTCTATTTATACAATCGGAGGGATGATAGGCTCTTATCTTACTGGCGTTTTTGTAGGAAAGCTGGGAAGGTAAGCAAGCCCATGGTAATTTTGTGAAAACCTGCTGCGTTTAATGTTTGTTCAACTAAACAAATTTTTTCAACTGAAAATTTGTGTTTGAAGTTGAAAAATTCATTAATTTCTGCTTTACAAAAGTTTCTGGTATTAGCAAACTGCAGGCAATTGTTAAACACTGGAAAATTTTGAAGAAAATTTTAAGGCAAGCATGCCTCATGAATTCTGTCTTCCAAGTCTAGAAGAGTAACGAATTGTCTGTGCAATCCTTTATGTGCAAACATTCTCAATTTTCAAATCAAAAATGAAAACTAATAACGGCGAACAAAAAAGCATGGCTGTTTTTTAAATTTTTCAGATGTCAATCTTGGTGGAATGATAAATTTTTAACAACATTTTCATTTTAAGTATAGAAGGAGTTCTAAAACTACTGCCATTGTACTTCTATACTTTTGCTTTACAAGAATTAGCGGTATACTCGTTTTACTTTGATGCGATTCATAATTTAGGAATAGTTGTACTGACGGATGGACATAATCAAAGTATTAAAGTACGCTATAAATTGACAATTATTTTTTATGTATCCTTTTTTACCCAGTTTACTCATTTAAATTAGTGCTTAACAAACAACATTAATTAAGCGTAAGATCTTTTTTGTCAAGACAAAGCTTTTTGCTTGGTGTTGTTTAACCCATGTTACAGAATCATAAGTACTATCTAACGTTAAACAGTTTTTCTTCAAATGCTTTCAATCAAATGTGGCGTTATGTGATTTGCAAACTTGTGACAAAGTCTACAATGTGATTGAAAATTCAACAAACCACGAAAAGTTTGAAATCGCGTCACGAACCCCCCGGGATGGGCTCACGTTCACGGTTACGGAACCCCTGTGTTAGACAAAGCTGTGGTTATAAAATAAAATTAGTAAATTGTGATTTTGCACTGGTGTTCAGTAAAACAGAAGAAAACCGATGATGACTTCGATTGCTTTCGCGTATACTGTTGAACAGTGTGCACCAACCTCATATAAAAGACCAGATGTGTCTTATTTACGATTACTTAGCGTCAAACCCGGATTGGCGCTTCAACTTATAAACAAAGAAGTAGCTTCAAATATTTTGTAAGCGAGATGCAGCACTCATTGTCCTATTTTATGATGCTGCTCAATGCGAAATTTCAGAAAAGGAGCGCTGCTTTCAATGAATGCATTCTCAATAGTCGGAGCTATTCTGGCCGGAACCAGCAAGGTCGCTAACTCGATTGAGCTAATCATCGTCGCAAGGTTTCTGTTCGGAATTTTAGCAGGTGACAGTTTGAGTTGGGAAGTTTGCTGGTAAAACGTCAGTCGATCCTTTTATAGCTGATAACTTCATTTTTTATAGCTGATAACTTCACAAATCTCTTCGTTGGAATATGGTTTCTCGCTAACCTTAATTGCCACAAATGGAGCTACCTTGCTTGAAAATTTGCGGTCTGCTAAGGAAGTAGATTCTGATGTACGTGTCTGTCAAAAGAATGGCTTTCTGATCAAGGTCAGCTTAAACCTTTGCACAAGAAAGAAAAACATGTCCTGAGAGCAACTCTGCCACGGATGAAAAAAATAAATGATTTTAAACTCTAACATAATCGTATGTTTCCAGGTCTGGCCACTGGAGTTGTTCCAATGTATCTCGGTGAAATATCGCCCAAGAGTCTTCGTGGAGCACTGGGTGTGGTCAGTCAGCTTTTCATAACTCTGGGTAAGCTTATTTGGATAACATCAATCTAATTGGTGGTGTCTTTCGGAGCCAAGTAACGATCGGCGATGTTGAAGTCGACGCATCTTACTTTTTCAAATGAAAACTTCCACATGTCAAACTTGGGTAGGTAGCATTATATAAACAATATCACGTGCTTCACCTAAAAAGCATCCTACGAACTGAGACGAAAACCAGCATTATACACCATCGTGCTCCACGCGTTTTCGTACAAACTAACCTTTCCAATCAATCATGCATAGCACTGCGAGCAAATCATCAGGAAACCAGTGCCCGGCCTGTTGCATCTTTTACAAAGAAAATCTTCCCCAGTAAATGCTTAGCTCTCAAGGATAACATCAAAAGTCTTATTAGAAAACCTGCTTCGTGTTGGTTCTTTCCACTATCTCGTCTAACACCCAGCACTAGCAATTCGAGTGCCAACAAGCAAATCGTTCAACTTGGTGTCTACCGAAGTATTTTCTAGTGTGGGTGGCATTGCTGTAGGGGCAAATAGCAGAGACAGGCAATGCTAGGCATGGAATCACATCATAAGAAACATGTGGAGTGTTTTTGTGCAGTATGTTATGTACCGCTAACCATGTTCTAACTATCATCATTTTTTCTTAATTTAAACTTTAAGTGGGGGTTTCGACCGTTCTGACAACAAGGTTGAAGGTAAAGATAGTGACAATACTTCCCCGTGAAAAAAGCGCCAAAACTTCACTAAAATGGTTTTCTATTTTAGATAAGCACCCACTAATTCAAATGGGATGTTGCGCAATGGCAAAAAGACAGCGCTGTACAGGTTTATTACGTAATTGAAACCCAAAGCTTCCACTGAATTTTGCCATTTGACTACACTAGTGTGTGTGAAGTAATCCGGTATATTGCTATAACTTACTTAAAATTTATAAAAATTATTTTTCAAGGTCTGCTCGGAGCGCAAATACTGAGTTTGGAGGAAGTAATGGGAACGGAGGCTTTGTGGCCACTGCTGCTAGCTTTCACATGTGTGCCTTCTATTTTCCAGCTATGCACTCTACCTTTCCTTCCCGAAAGCCCGAGATGCCTGCTGATAGACAGAGATCGAGAAGACTTGGCCAAAACAGGTCAGAAAGTTTGCCACTGTTACCTTCGCACGGTACAAACTGCAACTTCTGAATCAAATTTTAAAACACAGGCAGTTGCTAATTGAAGGAAAGTGCTTTGGGCGTAAGTTAAAATTACCAGATTTTTTCACAAAGTAATATTCTTCCGTTTGCTGTGTCTGTCGTACTGTGGCCTGTTGCTATTTTTGCAAGAGTTGATGTATTTTTTGTCCTAAAAGTGATGTAAACTTTGCTTACATTTTGTAATGCAAAGTAGTCACAAGAAAAAAAGCTTAACATCACCAAGTTACTAAAACATACTCATGTTTTTGTGGCATCACAGTCAACTCTTATGTTTGTCTCATTATTTGAGGATAACAAAATGCTTATATTTGTATAGTCCTCACGCACAATGTCAATTTCAACGCTTACCTACAGGCTAAAGCAATGGTGGAAATGCGTGTTCCAAACAAAGCTGCCTACGAATTAGCGATAGTGTAAGATTGGAATGTTCATAAATTACTCACAAAAATTATAAAACAAAGTTTCTTAAAGCGTAAAAGGGTTATTTACGTTAACCACTCAACGGCATTGTTCTGAAGGGTACGCCAACTCAGACCAACTGCATTTTATCAGATACGTAGGCGCTGTGCAATGATGGAACATTCCAATGCATAGCGTAGGCAACCCAAGGTTTCATGGGTTAGTTCACTACAAGTTTTCATCAACGTTGTTTTTTTATTTTTTCGCCTTTCCTTAATTAAGTCTTAAAATGACTTATCATCACGCACTTTTGCACATAAATAAATAATCAATTTCATGAAAAAAAACTGCGTTTAAAATGCCTATACCTGTGGCAGCTTATCGGTTTATGAACAACAAAAGTTCATGTTGTATTTTATGGAAGCACATTAAGACCTTTCGCTTGGAGGTAACATTTTTTGTAAAAGCTGCATAGAAAAATCCAGACAAGAACACTGCAAAAGTTCAGTTCTTACGGCAATCTTCCAAGTAAAAAATACAGACAAAATTGTGGCAAAACATCAATTAAAGAACTCTGAATTGTTTGGTGCAGAAGCATACAGTTTCGGTTAGATTAAAATTCGCGGAGAATCCTCGTGGCCATCTCCACCCTTGTCAGTACCTAGAAACGCCTAGTTTTTGATAAACGTTATTACCGGAAAGCAATACATTCTGATTTGTTTTTATTTAGTTGAAGTATGAACTTTAACAACGGGACGAAATTCATTTCTGACATACAAAACAGTATGTTTTTATGACAAAATCAGCTAAATCCACTTGCCTTACAAACAGATGTTTTAGAAGTGAAAAAAAGTTTTATAGACTTCTAAAACTCTTTTTTTGTGCTCTGCAAGCAGTTATCTCATTAGATGTTTTGATGGGTCAGATCACAAGCTTGAATTTATCCCTCCAGAGCTAGATAAAACGTAAAAGTCTCAGCCAAGATTCAAACTAGCAAGGGCTCTTTTGCCCTATTTGTGCACGGTCTTAAAAATCATACCAAACGAGATTTAGGTAAGACAAAACAGTTTGTAACTGGAAGAGGATGAATATCCTCACCTGCAATGCGTAGGACCACACAAGTGTCCACAAAAAGCGGTGTCACGCAGAAACTTAACGCAGTTTACAGCTCTTGAGCAGGAAACTTTACGGTCACAGTCGATTCTCATGAATGCGTATTGTCCGTACACCGTACCTTTAAAAATATAGGATATACAGACTTCTAAATTTTAAAAGCTTCGACACTTTTCCACTTTGTCATCATGCTGCTGGCCTTCGTCCACGCAAAGGTTGATCGACAATAGGGAAAGCCCCGACAGTGAGATCAATGTACGCTGGATTTGGAACCATACATGCAATTATTTTATCAGCGATAGTTTCAGTATTGAGTGACTCATCCTTTTTAAACTGTCATCATTTAAGCTATCTGGCGTGATATGAATCTGCATTAACTCATCAAACAAACACAATTCTCTAGTGCAAGTTGCAAATTTCCACCAAGAACGAGGCAAAAATCAAGCGTCGTGCATATTTCTTATCGCGCGAAGCTATGGTCTTCCTTGCACGCAGCTCTCATACGTTTACGTGGGTCGAACGACGTTAGCGGAGAAATACAAGAAATGAGGATGGAAGCCGCTGCGCAAGCTGCTACAAGTCAGATGTCAGTGCTGGAAATTATGAAAGACAAGACTATTCGGTGGCAGCTTATTTCTATAGTCGTCATGCAGCTTGCACAACAGCTGTGCGGGATAAATGCGGTAAGCTGTACTTGGCGTTTAGTTGTCAGAGTTTTATCATAACTTCGCCAATGAGGTAAAGCAAATGAAAACTCATTCCAAAACAATATCATTCTATGAAATATTTGCCGTTTCAGTTATCTAACTGTTGCTTTTTTGTCAAAAGAATCCACGCGAACATACAACACCGTAAGGTATCGCAACTTGACGAAACTCTATGCAGCAATTCATCAACATCATGGAAAAATAGTTTCAAACGCTGTCCGAAAATGTGTTAACGAGTAATAGAAAGTTAAAGAAATGCGCTGTTTTTCTATTGCTGTGATGTGGTAAACAATTAAAAAAACTTTCAACACAACTGAAAAACTTTTTGTAGAACCTGTGTTTTCCGCCACCGCAGAGCAGTGATTGTCTTCATTAAACTGATTGTCAGACTACACTGTGATAGGCGGCCAGTGTTCAACGGTAATCAGTTGTTATTCATGAGAGTTGCATCAATACTTTTGCAGAGTAACCGACAAGCCTAAACAAGCTGAAAACCACAGCGGAAAAGCGGTTTTATTAATGTAAAAGTCAACCATCTCATTTTTATAAGCATAAATCAATCAGATGAAAATTTGTTTGCAGGTGTTTTTCTATCTGAATGCGATTCTTAATGAAGCGGGTGTTCCTAAAGATATGCAAAACTATGCATCTGTGGGCGTTGGTTCCGTTAACACTTTCATGACGATTGTGTCGGTGAGTAATGCACTCTGAATCGAAGGCTGCGATAAATATTGTTCACTACAAATGATAGGTGTCCAGAATTGGCAAGTAAATTACTGTATTAATAATATGATTTAATAAAATAATAGTTGCTAAACTACAGCCATGGGCGTCGGAAAGGGGAGACTTGCTCCTCCTTGAATTTTGAAAATTGGCATTTTAACATTAAATTTTTAGCAAAAAAGTTTTTTTTAGTTTCGAGTGGTTATAATGAAATTTCACCACTTTTGGCCACCCATGGAAAAATCTTTTTGGATACCCCTGGAAAAATCCACTATTGGCCCCCCCCTGGAAAAAATACTTTCGACGCCCCTGACTGCAATGCAGGGATGAGCGGAGTCACATTTTTCCGACTCCGTTCCGAAAAATTTTGAAACATTAAATTCGACTCCTGTTAACGCTCCGAACACTTCCAAGTAACTCATATCGAAAAGATAATGTCTATTTTGCCTCATGAGGCAAAATACATGGTGTGGCTATTTTGCCTTTGATCGAACACAAATGGTTGAAGTGGTCACGTGAAAAGCACAATGGAGAGAGACACAACATGTTGAGGTTTACAGTTATGACTTAGCCTATACTTTACGCAACACAGGCAAAAAGCAAGTAAAAGCTTGCCCGTACTTAAATTAGGCGTTGCGGTCAGCAATGTCGGCCATACATTCCAAACTTGTCATGTGTTTTGAACTTGCCGTGCGATCACTTCAAACAGTTGTGCACAACTACTGACAAAATAATTCATAACAGTTTTTGCCTCATGACACAAAATATACATTGCTTATCAAATTTACATCTTTAAAATTATAGGTTCTACTGTAATTTAAGTTATAAAGTGTTATAAAGTGCAACTGTTGAAACACTAGTTAAATAGTTGAAGCTTCAATAAGAATTAGCCAGTTATCTGTCAATCGTTTGATTTGAGCGTTAACTTGCAATTTTCGCATAGACACATTTCATATTTCCAAGGTCAGGACTCAGGAGCTGATCACCTGTTTACAAATATTGAATCGTACGTTAACCATGCACTCAGACAAAGCTCTGAACTATGACTGTGTCAAACTAAGCAATTAACCTCAGTGTGCATGCAAATCCTACAATTAACATCATGAACATTGCGCATAACTTAAAAATCCTTTCAAATTCAACGTAGACATTGGCAATAGAACTGCAAAATAATATAGGTCATCTTTAAAGTTGCAACTATCTGGGTAAACATCCAACTTTTTTCAGTATGGCTCCAAAATGTGAGCAGAGTCTGGCCTATGCTAGCGGTGGCTAGAGTAAAAATCTGCACAATGCAAATAAACATTCTACTGTACTACTACTGTACATTACTTCTAACATGTCAAATCCTATCACTATAGGTCATTTCGGCATACTGTTACTTCTTTATAGTCAGCTTTGTTGACCATTGTTTTTTTGATGTGTCTTGTGCTTTTGCCCACATCATTAACCCAACATTCTGATGGTTACGGCATGGATTCCTAAATTCCCGAACTGCATACTACACTGTATTCACTTACACACTGCACTTTGCATAGGCACTAACTTCTGAAACCATCAATAGTCGTGAAATACTCGGTACTCCCACCCAGGGTCACACCTTTGTGATATATGACGACGCTATAGTCAGAAAACACGTCTCAGTTAATTCCATTCTGTTTGAAACTAACAAGCATCATTACAGAAATTTTAATAGATCCCTTAAAATGTTTGATTAGCTCCTGCACAGTCCTTAATGTTGACCCCGGCTCCGGTCCCGGCCGAAAATCCAAACTCCGGCCGGAGTCCACTCAGGCACTCCGACTCCGTGATCGTCTCTGCTGCACTGCAGCATCACGAACAACTCGGCTCAGCCTGTATGACAACGCAGTTGGTGCTGCGGCAGATCGCTCTCCATAGCCTGTGATATCTCCACAAAACTACGGAGGAGATAAAAAAGCCTTTCAATTGCGACAAAAACTCTTCGGCTGTTTGACTTGTCGAAGTGAACTGTCTCGATTTGAACTTAACCCAAACATAAAAGCTTTTTCCAATACTGGAATGTAATTTTGTTTCTTCGTGATTTCTGTATAATTTGTTAGGTTTTGCTGGTGGACCGCGCAGGACGAAAACTATTAATGGTTGCTGGTTACGGGATTGCCGGCCTTGCTTGCCTCTTGATGACAATATCATTGCTGCTGAAAGATCAAGTGTTGTGGATGTCATACGCTAGTATCGGTTGCGTCATACTGTTCATCATCGGTTTCGCCATAGGACCAGGTGAGATAAAGAGGACAATTCTCTTGACTGTGAAAAAATGGCAGCAAATGACCAGTTATTGCTGAATGCTTTTTTGAGCAGATTTTTGAAATTTTTTGTGATGAAGATACAGGGATGTCGCCAGTATGATGCTGGAGTTACCGCCCATTTGCAATTATAGTCCCAACAAATTGCACGTGGAAGATAACTTTCTTAATTGTTCGGTGAATCTGGTCCCCTTTTCTCTACTGCCCCTTAACAATTAAAGCCTGGTCACGTATCTGCCAACTATTTCACATCAGCCACACCCACTCTCCAGTCAGTTTTGTTTTAGCGGAATCTGCATGGGAACATAGGCGTAGCCAGGGTGTCCAATGGGGCCGTGCCCTCCTAAATTTCAGGCATATCGTGTCGTTTTGAGCTTTGAGAGGCGGAGTCCCAACAAAACACTGCTGCCCGCCTAAAGTCAAAATATCCCCCCCCCCCATTTTTGGCCGGCTACGCTGCTGCATAGGAAGCAGGGCAGATTCAGTTAAATC
>JGI24158J21664_10009637_pt1 | contig 12893 bp, 9 predicted proteins | sample Ectturendosymbi3_FD_21664 | JGI IMG/M metagenome (IMG submission 21664) | reverse complement strand
CCCTGGTGTCCCAAGCTGGTTACGGACCTGTTTACCGCTATCAGCAGTGTCACTGCCTCGCTGCATTACCTGCCAAGATATCTGTGTTCAACTGTCAAATGCAGGGCTCCCATTCAGTGGTTTAAAATAAACCCAGATTGCACACCAAAAAATATATTCGTACAATAAAAAACCAGAAAGCTTATGTTACGATTACGAGCAAATAGCCTATGAGCGTGCTTGTTTACATTGAAACGATAATCGAAAACCGATTTAATTATAGTTCCTCTTCCAAATTTTCTTCTGCAGCGCAAACATTAACATTTAGACGAACTTTTTGTTGCTCAAGACGTTTCAACTGCAGTAGTACGGTTCAAGTTGCTTTTGCGTGATATTTCGTTCAGAACATTTTTTCTAAACGATGCACGTTTTGATCTGCGAGAGAGTGTAGACAAGATCCGTAACTAATGGAGGCGAAGACCCCTTGAAAAGTTTTCGCCCTCCTGGAAAAATGTTGCGGACATAGTTTAAAAAATTTGGGCCCTTCTCAGAAAACTCTTCGCCCCCTCCTAGTGTCCAAAAGCTGGTTACGGGCCTGATGTAGACATATCTTTCCTCAATACATATGTGAATGGACGATTTGTACAGTGAAAGTAGTCAGACAGCCTATGACAAAAAAGATTGTTGTGTAGTGTCCCGGTAGCAAAAAGATCGCTTTTTTGTGATACAACTTTCTGTTTGAACAAATTAACCACATACGAACCGCAGTACATGGTCACCCCCAATTGTCTCCGAAATGTAGGCTGCCAAATTGTATCAGTTTTGATGTTTTTGACCGGTGCTTCTGCAAAGTTGAAAAGAGGGCATGTGAAACACTACGCTGTTGCCCTAAGTGTTTAGGGGGCATCGCGGTCACGACTTTGCCCGGGGCCTCGCGTTCATTTAATCCGGCCCTGGTGAGGGCTTTCGTTAAAAGGGGCGTTCAGCGAAACAGTTGTACAACTTGGCAATGGCTGTACTGAATAAAGTTGTTCAACACAATTACCGTCGAACATAAGAGGTTGTAATCACTGCTGAGCACTAAAGAGGCTTATGTCCCACCTGGAATTATTTGGTAATACAGTTTTTGAAATAGACGTTTGTTGGTAATCAGTCCCGTCGCCACGGGGACTTTGGTGGGCTTAGTCCCCCAAACAAAACTCCAAGCTGCCCCAAATTAAATGTGAAACACTATTAATCAGTGGATTTTTTGTTAAATTTAGAATGCCAAGCCGCCCTGCACAAACGTAAAGTCCTCCAATTGAAGAGATTCTGGTGATGGTTCTGTTGGTAACGAACAAAGGCAAGAAATAACACTGTGCACGTGTAATTGGAAGACGTCCAACAGATAGACCAAGTGTGCGGTGACAATGAAGGCTACAAGTCAAACGTTTCTCAACCAGAGCCAGTTATTACGCCTATTTGACCTATCTTATCAAAATGGGTCCACGCACCTGTAGAGGGCCCCACGCAAGTGCCCACAGAGTTAATATTTGACGCCTTTTATATTTTCTAAGCAAATCAAACCACTACTGAAACGTAAAGTGAAGAATGAAACGTTCTTTATGTCACTGAGATTGTATTATCAGATTTATTATTATATCCTGCTATATGCAGTATATATACTTTATTTAGACGTGGATGTTACACGAAATATTGACATACATAAATGTTCATACATCTATAAAGTAGGTATGCCGCCACCACATCTCTTAATTTTTCGTTTGATCCCTGGAATGAGTAAGCTATTGAAAAGCCATGCGGTGGATTACCGGAGACTAAAAACCAGCAGGGAAGAAAATTTGACGAAACATGACGGGTTTCTATATGCATACGTAAAGAAAGCAAAAGAATAGAAAAAGTGATGATGAGGAAGGTGGTGACAAGCCGAAAAAGCAAGACCCATAATCCACAAAGAAAAACAAGACACATTTAAGTTTGTGGGGGTTTGATTGTGATGTTCAAGATGCTTTGTTCGTCCTTATATCTTTAAATAAGCACGAAACATGATCTTCTTTCATTTAAAATCTTATAAGCTAATTTGAGGGGTGGAAAGGGCGGCACTTTTATGGTCGGCCCCGGGGGGCACTTGGCCTTGCTACGCCGCTGCATATGGTGTATAGGTACTGACGTCATATTCCAATGCTTGTGACGTCACAGTTGCCAATTGAAACCACAAAAATTTTCTATAGTTTTTTTGACATGCACTTGTACCACCCCACTTTGAAAAAGGTTCCGCCACCCATGGTAGAAACCAGGGCCGGCCTTAGCAAGTGCGGGCCCGATTAGAAGCACTTTTGCGGGGCCCCACTCAGTGACGTATGTAGAAATTTTTGAGGAGATGCATCAAATCATGATTATAGAAATCAGTGATGTTAAAAAAAGACGAGGCCCGAAAGGGTGACGCCAGGACTTCTGCAACACAAATTTCAATGAACAGTGCTGGAAAACCCAATGAATCAAAGAATTACAACACTCAATGTCGTCTATCGGGCCAGGCACTTCCACGACCAGAAAGAGTTTTGTGTGTAGTACCGTAACCATCTCTGCCTTGCCTTAATGAGGTGCTACGGAAAAAAAACTTGGCTAAACATTACTGAAGTCTGAAAACAATGACGATTCTTACTAAAGAACTTTGATGAGGTCGTTAAAAACCGCGCAGTTCACTTGGATTTTTGTTGAAAATCGCCTAGTTCACTTGGATTGGCAATAGATCCCACGCTTACAAAATGCTGTGGGCCCGCCAGGGATTTTTTAAAGATTTGACCTTGTTGCCTGTAAAGCCATTTTGAGAGACTGCAACTGTTTTATGTGAACACTGAGATGATTGTAAAGCAAGTTTTCGTGTATTTTGATGGTGGCAGTAAAGCGACTTTAAACTGTTTTGAGAGACCATTGGATTAATTTAAGAACCGTTTTGGTCTCTCACAACCTCTTGAAAAACACTGGGCCCCGCTCCGGCATTATTCACAATCAGCTTCGATACAAAGTGCAAATTTGTGTTAATTGGCGTAGTGCGGGGCCCCCTTCGGCGCGGGGTCCGATTAGAAGAAATCGGTCAAATCGGCTTAAAACCGGCCCTGGGAGAAACCTATCTAAGACCTAAGCATGTCGAAATGTCCTTTGAGAATTTTAAAATTTAATTTACTGTATGAGCAGTGTTTCTCAAACTTTTTTATTCCATCGCTCCCTTTTCACTCTCGACACGTCGTTTTCCCCCCAAGCCTGATAAAACAAACACAAGGTAATAAATTTAAAGAATTATACTGTATTTAAAGAAAGTATTAAAATAGCTGAACCAAGCCATTAAATAGCTGAACTAAGCAGTTGTACTACGACGCTAATATTACGTTCAGAATTCTTGTGAAAATAATCCACACTGTAGCCGGGCACATAGACGATCCAGAGTAAAATTAACGGATAAATTGCTTCAGCAACAACTTCCAACGATTATCATATTAAATTAAAATTTGCAAGAAACTAACAAGTCATAACAGTAGGTTGCTGAAGTTAACTCAACGATCGATTAGTGGTTGAGCATTTTTGACCCTTTGTGTTGTTTTGCCCCCCTATCGCTCCCTTTGTTTTTTCGCCCCCGTGCCCCTCACTTTGAGAGCCACTGCTTCACTCGGGTTACCAACGACTTGCACATGGTCTGAACCTGATTTCTTAAACCTGTAGTCCACACTATGTATTTGCGTAGCCTAAATGTTTTTCCAATTAAGCGCTTAAACTAATTGAAAAATAAACTAACTCTCCATGTGCTTCACGCAAGTCCCTGTTCAGTAAAAACATTTTGTTCAATACAAATGTGACCTACAATTCATCAAGTGACTGAACATTGGCTTGGATTTTACTCGCTGGAGGAATACGAGTTTCAACATGTGTGCATTAAGTCGACACCTGCCTAATTTCTTTTGTTTTTCGTGGCGATGATCTGCTAGAACCCAGCACGACACTAGTATAACTATACCACATACAGACTTCTATAGCAACTGGAAAATACCTCGGATTAGTCGTAACAAGCTTAGATTAACTGCACAAGTGATAGGGGTTAGAAATAAGATTTAATTCAGGTTTAGCCTATATTCGAAATTTTGTTTTTCTATTGGCAAAAATAGAAGCTGATCAGCCCAGTAAGTTTTAAAATTAATCTCATTTCTGCATGTTGCTGAATAAGCTAAGTTGAGTTAATCATGGTGATCAGTTGCAGCTAGAGTCCAGCTGACTGTTTACTTCAGCCTAATGCTTATTTTCATTTTTGACTGTGTGGAACGTTTTGTGAAAACATTTACAACTTTTCATTTTCTTGGTGTTTTTCGTTTTATCAATACTAATTTCCGCTATGTTTTTGAAGTAGTACTAGATGACTTCATCTTTTACATAAAAAGCTCACGGAACCCCAAAAATCTTTCGGTGGACCCCTGGTTGGGAACCATTGGTTTATGCAATTATTAAAGGGTTTTGCTAAGAATGTAAACAGTGTTTCACTGCATAATTCTAAAATTTTCATAGGGATGTCATTCTGACGAGCACCCTTTTTCTCTGAAAGTGTGTCTATGATGTGCATGATTTTTTCAGCTGACGTTTCATGTAAATAAAATGAGGACTGACAGTTCATTTCTGCGCGGTGACTTTTATTACTTTGGGAAGAAATTATTTTGCTGGCCATGTTTTTTCCAGCAGGTACAAAGAAATCATTTAGGATATTTGCTATATCTGTAGGATTTTGCTTGCATTCTCCAGATATGGGATGGGTTAAATTGGGAGGAGTGGAGGTAACTTTGGTTCTTCCTGGCAATAGGGTATTACTGAGTTTCCATGCTTTTGCACTGTCATTGTTTGCGATTAAAAACTGGGATTGATATTCTTTTTTTGACAATTCCAGCAAATGTGTTAGTTGATTTCTGTATCTTTTCTAATACACAAGCTTCACTTTATTTACAAAACAATTTTTTACGAGACCGGTATTATGCGATATATTTTGTTTTTTTCTTTGATAGATTTGTATAATGCTTGTGTGATCCATGGCTTGTTGAGGAGTTTCCTTCTGTTTCTTGATAGTGGTTGCAGTGGTGTATGCATCTGCAATTTCAGCATTGCATCACTAAATATGGAGTGTAGGTTATCCACAACCTGACATGAGTTCTCATTGTTTACTGGCATGTCTAGTCTAGGGCATCTGTTATTTCTTGCAAAAAAACTATTTCCATCCAAGTTTTTGTAATTATGTCTTAGGGTTACAGAAGAATGTTTTTGCTTGAAACAAGAGGGCTTAATCATGACAAAAGTAGGCAGGTGGTCAAACAAATCTGAAAGAATAATAACTTCTTTCAGTCCTGGTTGTACAGGGATTTTGATATTGTTAGTGTATATATAGTCTAGAAGGGTGGCACCGTGGTCTGTAATCCTAGTAGGTCTGGTGATTAGTAGTTGTGTGCAGTTGTAAGCAAGCATTAAGTTGATATAGTTTTTTACTTGCCGTGAGCTTATACATTGCAGAAAATTTATGTTAAAGTCTCCACTAATATAGTAAGTTACATTGTTATCATTGAGATTGTGCAGAATGTTTTCCACCTCCTTGGTGAAGTAGTCATATTGGGGTCAGGATGCCTATAGATGACTGAAATTACTGTTTTTTTCCATTTAGTATGACTTCTAGTCATAAACTTTCCGCCTCTGTCAATATTTCTGAAAGGTCATGGCGTGATACATACCAGATATTATCTTTGGCATAAATAGCAACACCACCAGCTGCGTACTGTGTCTGAATGAGCAAACGAGTAGCCTGGTATGTTAACCCTGTGTCCTTTTTAATTTTTGTTTCACTTATTGCAGGGTTTCCCAAATTGTGGTACGCGAGGGTGTCCCAGGTGGTACGCGAGTAACTTCCATTTTTTTCACAAAAACATGGATTCACAGCCTTCTGGTTTACGTATCGGGCTTTGTTTCTAAATAAATAAATTTTCCTGCAGCCTGCTGTTCCTATTGTTTCGTACCATTATGATTTTCGATGCGCTGTTAGCAAATTTACGCCACGCATCGACCAATTGGTTGAAGATAAAGAAAAATCTCATTAAATTTGCTTGTGGTCTTTTATTATTATTTTAAGGCGTAGTATTCTTATGAATGAACTAAGATCAAATTAGTTGTTTCTGAAAGAAGTGGTACGCACTGACCATACGAGTTGCCCAAGTGGTATGAGATCCTAAAAAGGTTGGAACCCCTGACTTATTGCAATGAAATGCGGAGGGTGATTAAGTTCAGAGGGGAATATTGTCAATGGTTATAAGTTCTTCTTTAAGCATAAAGCTTCGAATGTATGCAGAAACGTCCAGTGAAATATGGTCCATGCGAATTTTACTATAGTGTGAATGGAATTACATTAACGTTCCCGAATTCTCGTGATATACAAAGAATCTGACATGTTTAGCCTGAAAAAAGTTAACAAGAAAATATCGTTTTGTTTGTTATCCTGCACGAATTCAGATCTTTCCGCTTAATTTTTTGTTTTCCAACTCACAATCATCTCTCTCATCATTTGCTAGCAACTGATCTCGTTTTCCAGGATGAACCAATGACTAACCGAAACATAGGAACATGGCCTGTACCCCCAAAATCACTTACACGAATCTACCCCTTTAAACAATATATTGTCGGCATCAACACGATACAAATTGTGTACAATGTATTTGATTACCGAACGATATTCGATCGTTTATATTAGTGAATGTCTTGATTGTTTTTCGCGTGCACATGCACTTCGATGCATTAACCTACAAAACGTTGATGATACAACGCAAGGCACGATTCACTTCTAAAAATATCGAAGGTGCATTCATTGTTTTCGTGCATTTTGGTCTATTAAAAAAATCAAGAAACTTGACTATCAACTATCAGATTACAGTTGTTCCAGTCGAGGAAGAAGTAGAAATAGTTCCTGGTTTATCTATTGGCAACGAAATTAAAAATTTGGAAAATTGCAGCTGTTCTTGAAATAACAAACGCAATAATCAACATCACAAAAAGTTCCAAAATATCAATGGTGTTGACCTATTTTCTCTGAGTAAAAATCTTTTTCACAATCTACAGTATTACACCCTATATCCAAAAAACAAGCTAAATCAAATCAAGAAAGTTAGTTATCGGGAGCGCACGTGTTCGGATGAAAAGAAAGCTTAACATTTCTTACACTTGACACTTCCACCAAAGAATATTTAAAGGTTCTGTTAAGTCACGTGAACGGTCAAATACGTTTGAACATTATCAAAATTTTCATCAAGTGTGTTTTTGCATATGTCTTCTCATGTTTCCAGCCTGGAAAAAATATTTTTCCACACTTTTGGCAATGATAAGCTTTTTCTCCACTATGTGTTCTCATGTGCGTGGTCAGGAGGCTGGGCGCGGAAAATATTTTTCCACACTCCTCGCAATAATATAACTTTTTCCCGGTGTGTGTTCTCATGTGCGTGGCCAGGTCCTTGAGCTGGGAAAATACGTTTCTACACAGATGGCAACAATAAGATTTTTTCCGAGTGTGTATTCGCATGTGTGAGGTCAGATGGCTGGGAGAGGAAAATCTTTTTCTACACAGATGGCAACAATAAGGTTTTTCTCCAGTGTGTAATCGCACGTGTGTGATCAGGCTGCTTGCAACGGAAAATCTTTTTCCACACTCCTGGCAACAATAAGGTTTTTCCCCAGTGTGTGTTCGCATGTGTGTAGTAAGACTGCTTGCAACGGAAAATCTTCTTTCACACTCCTGGCAACAATAAGGTTTTTCCCCAGCGTGTGTTCTCATGTGTTTGTTCAAGTCGCTAGTCTGTAAAGACCTTTTTCCACATTCCTGGCAGCAACATGGTTTTTCCCCAGTGTGTGTTCGCATGTGTGTGGTCAGGCCGCTTGCAACGGAAAATCTTCTTCCACACTCCTGGCAACAATGAGTTTTTTACCCAGTATGTGTTCGCATGTGTTTGTTCAAGTCGCTAGTCTGTAAAAACCTTTTTCCACACTCCTGGCATTGGCAACAACATGGCTTTTCCCCAGTGTGTGTTCGCATGTGTGTGGTCAGGCCGCTTGCAACGGAAAATCTTCTTCCACACTCATGGAAACAATAAGGTTTTCCCCGGTGTGTTTTCGAATGTGTTTGTTCAAGTCGCTAGTATGTGAAAACCTTTTTCGACATTCCTGGCAATAATGTTTTTCAACCTTATGAATTTTCATGTGTTTAGTGAAATATGACTTTTGCGTAAAGCACTTTTCGCATTGAAATTGTCTATCACCTCGTGTATTGTTCATGTACTTCATGAATGCCAATTTTCTGACCAGAGCTCTGTCTAATGGGCTGGCGACGCCTCCCTTCATCAGTTCTTGCTCGTGTTATGTTAGTCAACGCTGTTGCCTCTGGAACAGCTCTTCTACAGTGTTTGAAGCTTATCAAACTTTTATCATCAGGACATTGGCCACTTGCTATTGGTTTCTTGCGTTTCCCTGCTTCAGTTGGTTGCGTCGTTTTCGATGTGGTTTCGAAAACACATTTTTGAGTCAATCCCCCGAATTGTTGCAAACGCTGCTCTTTTGATAAATTGAACGAATCTTCAGAGTACATGTTGTGGCGGTTGATATTTTTGCATCTGATGATCTTTCAGAGTCGGCAAAATTTTTCTGTTTCCCTATTATTTTTTGAGGCAATTTTTCTTTCCAGATCTTTGATAACTTCCTTCAGTCCTTGTGTGATACAATTTTTCTGAGATTTGTTTGACTATGAACTTGTTGTCAAGCTCAAAGCATTTAACCAATTTCGATCTTCTTGTCAAAGCTTCGTCTAAGTGTTCGCTACCTGTTAGATAAAATAGTTATTGGCACGCGTCATACATCAGGCCATATTTTGAAAAATCCAGGATATTCAACTTTTTGAGCTACAATCAAACAGTTTATGAAACGAAAGATTCTTATGTTAAGTCTATTGACATCACTCCATGGTAACATTGTTATTTTTATGCCAATGAAGTCGTTTTCGTTTGCCAGCTAAATTTATGTTGCATCTGGTCAGTCTTTATGCAAACTTAGGTTTTTCAAGCTGTAAAAAACAAAACATAGCAAACAAAATATGTCGTTACATATTTTAAACTTGCTAAAATGCAAAACGACTTTTTAAATTTATAATTGAAGCTCTTGACCCAGCCTTTAGATTTTTTTCATCGTCTTGTGCAAAAGTAGTGCTTGAAAACAGGACTCTGAAAATGGTTGTAATGAAGAAATCGGTAAAATACATTAATAGTTTCATTGAAACATTTGTAATTTCAGTGATACGTGCGTTACCAGATCACCTGCTTATCTTACTGCACTATTAACAACCTGTCCTAATTAGTTTTGTCTTTTTGCAATGAAGCTTACTTTGAACAATTTGTAACATAATACTATTCTTTTGATGTCTCTGAATTAGTGTTATGCAAAATTCATAAAACACGATTCTACAAATGCTAATGCAATATGATATTGTATAGACGACTAAAGTGCATTTTTAATTTAATGTTTTGTGTGAAACTTATATCGGTAATTCAACACATTCCTTGCGGGACTCTACACCAGTGGCGTAGCGTGGAGGATTTGACTACTCATACAATTTTTGTTTTTTGTCTCGATGACGTCATGGTGCTCAGTTAACGGCCTTGCGATCTTTTTGCAAAAGCTTCCAATCAATGTGATTCAAACACGATGCCTTATATCTTGGAATTTCAACTCTTGCTCGCTTGACGCTCGGAATTTCTGATTGCAACACACGGTTGCACAGGCCGTAGAGGGGTGAAACCCCCCTTTAAAATTTTTCGCCCCCTGTAAAAACGTGTTGGACATAATTTAAAACTATTGGACATATTTTAAAAATTTTGGCCCCTCTCAGAAAACTCTCCGCCTCCCCTGGTATCCCATGCTGGTTACGGGCCTCTGTTTGCCTCAGTTTTTTTGACATGGCAATGCCATGAAGTTCACTTGAACTCAAAAAACGTGCTTTTCATGTCATTCACTGAGCTAACTACACAATCAAGCAGCATATTAATAACCATATTTTTGACTCTTGTTCTGGAGTTTCATCAGTTTAACGTAAAAACATGGAAATTATCAAAAACTTGACAATAAAAAAGAGAAAATCTAGGAAATATATATAGATCCATAAAATCAGCAGGAAAGCGCTACACCATTTCACTGCTCGTCAGATACAACGCTAATCTCGACCTTCGCTCATTCTGCTACACTGCAGCAGGTTGTCAAACTCATTTTCACTGAGAGCAATACCAGCAATATGTTTGCCCTCAAAGGGCCAGCTGTAACTGTTAATACAGTGTAAATGTGGTTTTAGTCTGCATGACCTCAAAAACCTGCAAACATAGTGAATACATTACTGCACATTCAAACTAGCGCGTGTTTGCAATTAAATAATGTTTATTTTGTTTTATCGCAGACTCGTGGTCCATATCACTAGAGGTGGGCAACCGCTACTTTATTGATAGCGTCGCTTCCGCTCCCGCTATTTGTTAAATTTAATAGCGGCGCTACCACACCCGTTACTGAACAAAAATGGTAGCGAGCTATCGCTACCGCTATTCGCTACCGCTCCTTTTGCTGCACCTTAAAAAAATATTTGGTGTTGTTTTACTAACGTAGGATCTATTTTGAAAAACCTAACCTTGAAATGTTTTATGAAAAAAGTTGTTGAAGAAAAACGTGATTTGGAAAAGATAGTCATTGAACACTTATCATATAGGAAAACTTATTTTACATTATATGCGTATATAAATGAAACATAGACTGCAGCAACGCCCATAGAGTGCATTTAGCTTCGTGAGTGGATTGCCATAGTTTAATAATTCGCCCTTATCAATGCAAGTTCCGCGCTGTGTGTACAGTGATCAAGACTTCAAGAGAATGGTCAAGCAATAAAAGATCAAAACTGCTTTTCACAGAGTTTAATGCGCGTGGAAATTGAATTAGGCCTGCAACCATGGGTGGGGGACAAACCGGGCATTCAAAGCCTCCCACGAAATTTCTATGCATTGTTTTAGATTTTCAAAGAATGTTATGTTTATCTGTGGTTCATGTGATACACCTGAACAAATTAGGATACTGACTACTTTTATTTTAAACTGAGGTCCTTGTTTCTGCATGGTTCAGTTTATTCGCGATAGTAATTTTGTGTAGAACGTAGTTTATATAGCCTGCGTGCAAAAAAATGTTATTTAGATATTCGAGAGCGAATTCCAGCTTTGGAAAGAGCAGGCTATGCGTGTTGAATGCTTGTGTTTCAAAGGTGTGCAATGCACATTAGGCAGCCGGCATCATCTCTAAAAAAATAAACCTCCGAACATCAACAATTGAAACTTCTCGATTTACTGCAAAAGCTTTCGAGAAATCTGCGGACGGTTCTGCTTTTATCTTTTTGCGATGACTTAAACTTGCACATATCTGTAGGCCTATTCAAGTTACGGGTCTCAACAGAGATGACAAGCAAGCGAATCAATCAAGTTAATTATTTTTATAGTACATCGATTTCACGTACCACTACGCATTCACAGTACTGAAATCTTATTCATATAAAATCTAGCATAAATTTCTTTTATTTCCTTTATGAAATTATGTTTCCCTATCAGTACATTCAATGCCCATGCGTACTTTTTCGCAATATCTGAAAAACTTTTGCATGAAAAAATGCAAAAAAACACTAAGAACCACACAGAATTTATTTAACAACCGAGGAAAAATCAAAGCCAACGGTAAGAAAACAGTTCATTTTCTTATGCGAAGTTGTAGCATCCAAAGTTTGTTGTTACATTTGGACAACGATCACATGCAAAAATCGAGATCATGTGATTTGCGACTTAGCACATGGAGGTGACTAAAATTTTAGCAATATCGTGATGATAAAAGAAATCAATCGCTTGACGTTTGGTGTGGCTGTGTCAGGTAAGAATGTTAATCAAAGAAAACTTTTTCAACACCAACTTTGCTTGTTTAGTCCAGGCGATGGCCACTTGCAAAAAATGGCATCATGTAATTTTTACCTAAGCACATGGTGGCAAATAAAATTTCAGCGAAATTGCAATGAGATAAAAAGCCCAGGGCTGTGTCAGGTTTAAACGTAGATGAACCAAAACTTTTGTCAACGTCAACTTTGCGTGTGGAGTTAAAAGAACGAAAATTAAACAGTGAGATTTGTTGATTTAAATTGTATTCAAGCAAACTCACGATAACAAGTTTAACACGAAAAGATTTATCCGTCATCTCAAAGAGAACTTTCCTTTAGTCTCCCCAGAAGCCAGGCCGTTTGGTTTTCAAAACGGGCAGTAGGAGATTGAGCAGATGCGCTGTAGCATGCTCGGAAACCTAAGCCATCAAGTGACCTGGAATTGTGATTTGACAACGTCCACAGATTATGCGACCTTTTTCAGCAGTTATCACCGATGTTGAAAACGAAAAAATTATTGTGAGGCAATAAACATAGCGATTGTACGCACAACGTGAGTTTTACAGTAGAAAAAGCATTTGGTGTTTGGCAAAGTAGCCTTGTTTGATTTTTCCTGAACAGCGGAACGTTGAATGAGAAGCAGAAAACAAAAATAATGCGCTTTTGGCGCGTCGTTCAGTGAATGTATAAAATTATTCAACGAAAATAGTTTCACACAGAAGACAGATTTTGTCAGTGAGTAGCGAAAATCACTAATTTGCGATTGGAGTACCAGGGAATGTCACAAATTCAGTCCGATGTCTAGCAGTGTATACCTTTTACAACACAAGTAACGCAGATGCTTCAAAATGTTTCAAGTGAAGAAAGAGGGGAGCAAACAAAATATATTGGTGAGTGATTTCAGGAAAATGTTTGC
>JGI24158J21664_10009635_pt1 | contig 12893 bp, 6 predicted proteins | sample Ectturendosymbi3_FD_21664 | JGI IMG/M metagenome (IMG submission 21664) | reverse complement strand
AAACTGAAATAGTTGGGTCATATTATACCAGACGAAACCTTTTCATAAAGCACCGAATAAAAATAGGCAAAACCAAGCTTCGTCTGTTTGTTGATCACAAAACAAAGAAAAATCAAGAAAGCTTTACAATCTAAACGCACTATCTTGCTCAACGTCTTCAAAATGATTGTCATTTCACAACTGCGGTCTAAGCATAAAAAAGAATAACTAATTAAACTGTCTTGGACTTTGTGCTCTTACCAAATTAAACTGCAATTGTACACGATCAGTACTTTTTTCAGGGAGACAGCGGTGGTCCTCTGGTCTGTCAACGTTCTTCGAGTTGCTCCTGGTACCTGGCCGGCATCACATCGTTTGGTGCTAGCAACTGTGCCGTTGCAGGAACGCCCGGCGTGTATACGAGGGTGGTTCGCTTCGAAAAGTGGATTCGCAGGATTATTGGTGAAAACTGCCAGAAGAAGTAGCAAGACCGACGCACCGCCAAAAAGCAGTGATTTAAGTTTTTCAAAGTTTGCCTGGACATCGCTCGATCGTGTTTATCCCGAATAAAGCTGCACTTTTTTCACAATAAACCGGTTAAAACTTAGCTCAACGTATCATATGTCAGTAGGGTGTGAAACTTGCTAGAAATTGAGTTTTCAGGCAGCGGCTTGTCATCTGCAGAAAAGAAAAAGTTGTTTCTTGCCACAAATCAAAATAAACGTAGTCAGTTAAATGCTTACAGGTTTCCTGTAAGCTTTCGAGGGATCAGCCGACTGTGCTCTGCTTTCAATAGAATCCTGTTTGAATAAGAAATGAGGATGCGTAATTTTGCGTGAAATCGATTTCCGATTAAAAATTTGCTGATCGATCCCTTGCTTACCCCACTGAGGAGCGTACTTAAACGTAGTCAGTAGGTTAAAGAAAAATATCAAGTGATGCGGATTGATGCATGCGAAAAACTTGAGAATGGGCTCAGTGATCTGCAGAGACTCAGTCGGAGTGCTGCCATATCGCACGAATTTACAGTGTATATATGTGTTTTTGATGTACAAAGCTATTTTTTCCACATAAATCTTTGTGATCTGCAAAAATGATTTTCTACAAAATTAACAGTTGAAAATTCCTGGTCTTATGTTTTTACGAGGGTCGATTTAAGAGAAATGCAAAAAGTCTTCATGGTACAACTCAACACAAAACTTTGATTTTTCCAATGGAATTCTGCACCAATGCCAGAAGAATTTATTCTTGTTTTTGTTTTAGGGGAATAGGATCACAGATCATTCACTGGTTTGTATAAAAGTATTTTATAGTCCTGTAACATATTCCCAATGCCATCCCTCGTGAGAATATCTTCTATAAAACCAAAACCAAATGCAATTAAACCTGTGAGGTCTTGTACCTTTCAAAACTATCGTACAGGGATAAAAATCGAGTGCGGTCTCTCCGCTATACGCACTTTCACTTTCGTGACATGTATGCCAACGTCTCCCAGCAGTTTTTTCCTTACAGTACTCTCTGGTCTTTAGGTCCAATTGCTGTTTCGAGCATGTGAGGTGTGACTGCTATTACTGAGTAAACCCTGTTTGCTTGGACAAGCTGTTTCTTTCAGTTAAGAGCTTGAAATCCACTTGACCCGTTTTGTTAATAAATCATTAATCTCTTCACAACCGTCTATGACATGTTAGGCGTTGCCACGGCAACGCATATCTGGCTTGCCCTTCAGTGATCCCAACAATGGTCCCATTGCAATAGCAAGCAATTGTTTTCCATATCGTTATAGCAAAAGCCTGATTATTACTCTATCGTGAAAAAAAGGTAAGGATAGGAAAACAAATGCAATTTCAAGTTCAGGTTCGTTTACTGCATTGAAAACGCGGTCGCTTTTCAGACCGATTTAGCAACGAGCTGTTTTAAGGCAAACACGGTGAGCAGAAAAGAGTCACACCGCGTCGCTGAAGGTCTCATGCGCAGGTTTCAACTGAAATCTTACAGATAAACACCAGTTCAAAGCTGATACTCCAGCAGGACCAGTCAGTGAGATGGAAAGTTATCAGCTCGGCATCAGCTCGCAAACTGAGCCTATTGCTGAAGATGCAATTAAAAACAAACGAGACCAATCGCGTGGTTGATAGACTCGGTGAAGCGTGGGATGACGCAGGTTGTTTATGGGTGCTCTGTGATGCAATAATTGTTACTCTATGTGCAGCAGTGATGGAGGAGATGGTGGTGCAAGGGTGCAAACGCACCCACAAAAGTTTTGATTTGTCAAAAATTTTGCAAAATCTCAAAAATTTGGACAAAGAAGTCTTTACATTGTTTAACAATATTAATGAAATTATGCTTTTTTGTTATTTAGTGTATAAATATATGTTCCTTATGTCATAGAAAACATATTAAATATATATATAAAACCAAGAAACTGTTTCTAGTTGTTTCGTGTTTTAGATTGTGAGAGTTGATGGGTAACTGACTTATTTCAAAGTTTGGGAAAAAGAATGCGTTTCATTAATGTGCTTTATTAATTGTACACTGAGGTATTCGAGTATGCTGCAGGGCACCTACTTCATATTAGTAGAGTCCATGCCAGGTAAGTACAGAAAAGGTTTTGTTTTCAAGTTTGACTACAGTGTTAGGATGAACACATACTGCCATACAATTTTTTGCGTATTTGTGAAGTTGAACAGACAATATTACTAGACTCATGGCACAGTCATAATATCCTGCAAATACTGTAGTATGATACACGCCACATATATGTCTTCAGAGAAAGAAGCAAGTTTAGGCCTACCTCAGCTAGGTTTGAGGTATTTTACTAACAGCAACAGTGGAATGTGAGTGGAAAAATCCAGAACTGTGCGGCAGATGCTCAAGAATGCTGAGTCAGCTGGCTTCGGACAATGTTCTTGCACAGCTTAGCGTACTTTTTTCAGTTGGATTATTAAGAAGCAAATTTCAAGGAGCAAATTTTCAAATTTCAAGTCTCTGGCAACTTGGTAGAGGAAAATATAATGTACCAACCAGGGTTGCGGAGTCGGATCTTGAGTCGGAGTCGTAAGGAGTCGGAGGTTTTTGTGTGGAGCCGGAGTCCAATTCCTAACAACACTGGGAATCGGAGTCGGATTTTTTGTCCGACTCCGACTCCGGATGTCCAATTGGATCATTTTTCACATCACACTCCTAAATTGGTAATTCCTGTTGAAATGGTACAATTTCTTTTGAAACTTTTGTTGAAACAGAGATTTCTAGCTGTGCACCACGATTTCAATTGATTTTAACAGCCAAATTCCATTCCTTTTACGTTAAGGAGTCGGAGTCGGAAATTTTGGAAAGGTCGAAGTCGGGAGTCGGAAATCTTAGAAAGTCAGAGTCGGAAATTTTGGAAAGGTCGGAGTCGGATATTTTACCTCCGACTCCGCAACCCTGGTACCAACAGCTACAGAAAATTTGTAGGGAGAACGTTTGTCGCATAAAGGTTTCGGCCAAATTTAGAGAAATCTCGGCAAACTATCCTTTGCACCCCTAAAAAATTGCCTGCTCCTACACCTATGATGTCCAGCAATGAACTTGATGTTGATAAGTGTCTAACGCATGTACACGCTTGTCGAACTTGAACGTGAAAATGGCGGATTTGTGCTTTTTTTGAAAATAAAAATGACCCGTCGCATTGGCGTCTGCTCTGCATAGGTTTCGGGTGTTGATGCAGATCGTACTAAAAATTCCGTTAGCGAATACTGTTATATTTTGCAAAATTAGATACCTTGGCGGTATTTGGTGGTATAAAGGTTGAGGGCGATCTTTCAACTCATCGACGTCCTATTGTTAAAATCATGAACTCACTTTCCTTTATTTTTCTGTTTTTTAAGGGTATGTTGGTAATGTTTTTTGAACTCGTCATTCTCTGTTCATCGTTTATGAAACGCGAATATGCCTTTTGCTGTTTTACGTTCGTTTGTTAAACCTACTTTTTAAACATAGGAACTCATAATGGAGCTGAGGAACTGATTTTGACTTTTCCTTTGTGCAAAAAGAGGTTAACTATTTTTGTTGTCTGCAAAATAAGATTTTCTTTCATGGTGATATGATGAACAGATTTTAATCAACACGAAAAAAGGCTTTGAACGAAATAAAAACAAGTTGTTTTTGCATTCACAAGGCACAGAAAAAAGGAAAATCTCGGTTACAGTTACAGAAATATTTTTTATGCCCTTGTTTACGATTTTTCAGCTTTATCGAATGACTTTACCAAAAATTTTTAAGTGTTAACAAAGAACTGCAGCAGTCGAAAATAAATGTGTGACATTCGCAGCTTGCTTTCAATTTTCCAAGTCAGTTTTGCACGCTTGGAAGTTTTTTGTGGGTGTCGTTCGAACAAATTGCCGCAAGCTGCAGTCTTTTTGTTTGAGCAAAACCTACAATGTTGAACACCGCTGCATATCATTACTATGTGAAGAGTGACAAGCATCAAAAGCTAGATATAAAAAGCTTACGTGGAAATGCTTTCAAAGAACAACTGCTTGCACTGCAGACATATCCATCTGCTTGCTGGCATTTTTAGCTGCTCGCAGACATATTCAGCTGCTTGCAGATATAATAATAATGCAGCTTAGTTACAACAAGTGTTTGCCGGCTTCTTTTGACAAATGCGTAAACTTTTAAAAAATGTTCATCCACCACTCTGTGCTTTGGCTGTTGCTTTTCTACCTAGCTTTTTTCTAAAGCGTAGTACATGAATTCAGTTGAATGGAGCAGTTCAGATGTAAAAGAGTTGGGAACTGACTGTCAATTGAAGCTGCAAAAAAAGCTTTCAAGCAATAACAATTTTACAGTAGTTGAAAAAAACGAGTCATTACGAGTTACTTTCCAAGCTAGTCACTGTGTGTATCAGCAATTGTAGGTGAATCAGTTGCGCTGCCAGTAATATTTTNTCACTTATGGATGTGGGTCAAATGGAATAAGAAAATTCTGCAGTGAGCCCGGGTAGTCACCAATGGGGAGNCCGCTGGTTCCCGGTCCTCCGTTTGCAATTGGTGCCCCTGCTGGAAAGTGGGTGATGATCATTGTTTTAGTATTTGCTGATAGGGGGCTCCCAATTTTAGTTTTACCCCACCAACTAAAACGTGTCGACACGCATGACTTGGACGAGCGTCTGAAGAAACCAGGCAAAGCATTATAAATCAGATATACAATACAGTGTATGAGAAGGTTGCTCATCACTGTAACAATTTTTTTGTTGTTTTCAACGGTATCATTACCGGTCAGAGTGTGTAAACGTCTACTCATTGAATATCCAGTGGATACCTCACGTCCACCAGAGAGACACATTGATTGCTTACAAGTCACATTTACTACTGTTTTCATGTCATGGATACAACATACCGGGAGTTTCTTGCAGGATTCAAGACTGAATTCAGAGCGCTAGGGGTGAGAACCTGTGAAATTGTTGGATTTAAGTAATTTACTCTGTGTTGGCTTAAATGAACATTGTCATCGTTCTAAAATAAATGAACCAAGTATCTTGCAAGAAAAGTTGTTATCTGAAGCCATTCTCATGCAGTCGTTGTGCCTTACTAACACCCATTTCACCACAAATCCTATTAATCTGAAAATGGTTTCAGCACAGATATGATTTTCGCCGCCATGTGAAACATTATTACATAAAACAGTTCACCTTTTGGTGACACCTTTCACGCGAATTTAAGCTGAAACAGCTCTTGGAGCATTGCCTTCAGTCCAAGCGGTTTCAACCCAACTTCGTTGTAACTATACTAGGTTCCAGCAATTTTTGTAAACCAGTCAACTGTCTTTCTTTCCAGGAAAAGCTTGTACAGGAGCAGAATAGAACAAAGATCATGTGAATAAGTAGACAAACAAATTTAAACGCTTCCGTTTTTTGCAACTTTTTAAAGTCAATGTAAGCTGGCAAGCTCAACTTGCTACTTGTGAATTGTCAAACACTCCATGTTAATACTTATGCAATCGATTTCATTTTACTTTTCGAGTAAACAATAGAGCAGACAGGAGAGCGAAAACATGAAGATAAATTGACCTCTAGCTGTTGCATCTCTTCAATGTATGATATGTACAGTGAAAATGAACATTATCGGTCAACTGTTATGTCACCCAATACGTTTAAAGGCAGAAACGATTCGAACACTATTTCTTGAAAACATTATATTCTGTTTTGCAGAGAAAAACAATAGAAAAAACGACAATAACACATACCCCATTACAGAAATAGATCTTTAAAACATCTAATACCTTATTGTAAAAGTTTTTTTTTCAGTTAGCATGCTGTTGTATTGCCAGAACACAACACTGTCTCGAAACAGCCCGCGGACTAAAACACAAACGACGAAAAGTGACAAAGCACCGGGGAAATCTTCAAAGCAGGCGGAAATCGCCTAGAAACCGGGGAAGCCGATAAATTAGACAAACACGGTGGGGCACCAACGGCAAAATGTAGCCAGAAGGAGGCGAAACTAAGCACACACATGGGTTCAGAGCTGATACTTAATTGGCCTCTGTTGTCTTTTGCCCGGATATATTGAGATAGGGACCTGCTGAAAAATAAAGGTTATTGCTAGCAGTATGCACATCACATGGACGTCCACTTCTTCAATAAATTATTTCCACATTTATGCTTTATATACAATTCAGCATCACAGCACCTTAGACGCAACACAAACATTTCTTTTGATGATATTGTGCTTTATTTGAGGTTAAGTAGTAATCCACTGTGAGTAACTGTTTTACAAGGTTTGCCGTGTAACAGCAAGCATAAGTGAACAAATTTTTTCTTTGCAGGCTGTTCAACTTTTAACTGCTATTCTGTCAATCAGTCTGTCAGCAGTCAACCTTGCTTTGGTTTATACTCTCTTCCTGTCTTTTGCGGAAAATGTCAATCTACTGATGGTAGCGTCTCCCGGCTTGTGGGCAGGATTTTTGGTGAGTACTTGTCCGTATTATCAGCCCGTGGCTTATTGNTTAGTGCGTCTGCTTCGGTGCTTGTACATCTGGAGTTCGACCCTTAGCTGCGTCTAAACAAAACCATGTAAATTGGCACTGTCCGGCGTACGGTGTAAAGAAAGCTGCTGGGAAAGTCTCAAGTCCGTTCGGACATGAGAGAAGCAGCCCTACGTGAAGTCCGGTCGTTCTGGCCAGCCTTGCTGTGGGAACCCTTCTGGTGGGTGCGTCTGAGGAGTGCCGGATTAAGGTACCGCGGGGCCCGTAGCATATTAACAGCGCGGGGCCCTAAATGGAATACACATTTGAACAAGTGAGAACTGTTAAATCAGAAATTCTGTGGGCATCCATGTGAATACCATGAGGTATACTGAATTTCGTAACTACGAAAAACCTGATCTTAAATAGCAGCTGGTTGATATTATGGGCTGCATATTTTTTTTACCAAAAACGTGTATACGTATCTATTTACTAAGGAGTACATTACTGCACAGCTCACACGTACAGTACAAAGGCAGTAATTGATGCTTCCAGACTCATCAAGAAATTTGATCACTGCTGTATCTGAACAGTGTAGTCTCAGTATGCGTCGAGGTCGATTGTCAAGAGCAGCACACCTACTGCTTAATATTTCATTTTATAGATTTTCCCATAGCGAATTTGTTTATAATACTGCTATTGTCTATTTCACATAGAAATAGACTACTGAGTAGTCCAAGTTTTCCAGCACAGCTTAGCGTACTTTTTTCAGTTGGGTTATTAAGAAGCAAACCAAATGCTACTGAGTAGACCAAGTTTTCCAGCCAGCGCAGCACGAACAGACAGAAAAAGGTTTTGTGTAAAAGAATGATTAGCTCAATACAATCTGTTCCATCATTTGTTTGCCTCTGAAAAGCATTACGAAAATTCCTAGACTGGAGGAAACGTTTTCTGAATATAAAGCTACCAATGAAAACGTTGCTTTTCGTTTGTGATAACAACTAAGAAAAGGTCTGTTTGAGTTCATCACATAGCACGGTACAACGGTAGATTTGATTAAACAGTGTATGCACATGAATGATATGCAAAATATTTAACGATTATCATGCTAGCACACAGCGTGGTCAACCTACAAGCCCCCGGGCCACATATAGCCCGCGGACAAAATTTTTAAGGCGCGAGCTTTCTCATTATTGATTGTTGTGTCTGTGTTGCAGCAGGAAATTTTAATGAGAACAAGCACAACATCTGTTAACAATAATATACAATATTAACGACGTTAGACTAGGCAAGGGTCGGCAACTTTTTATGCAAAAGAGCTTTGCTGCTTCATCTTCCAGCAGATATGGCCGCTGAGCCGCCACAAAAAGCTAATAGCGTTTTATTTTTCATGCGACTTCATAGGAGCATAGGCGTGACTAACCTAATTGTAATAATAATCAGATGCAATTCCAAGTTTTTTTTATATCCAGAGAGAGCAACTTTAGAGAAGCTAAAGAGCCGCACGCGGCTCCGGAGTCGAAGGTTGTCGACTCCTGGACGAGACTGTAGAGAGCTTTTAGAAATTAATCCGCAAAGACAGGTTTCCAAAACTGAAAGATTTCGCTCTAAAAACGCGCTCGACGTTTTGAAGCACATATGTGTTAGAGTACATTTTCTACCCTGAAACAAGTCAAATCTAAGAACGGCAGAAATCGAATGGCAGGCGAAATACCAGGCCATAGTCTCCGATTTACAACCACTAACATATGTTATTGCTAAAGGAACGATAGCGTCAGAGAAGCCTCAAACACAGGCATCGCACTGATAGAGATTTGTAAATTGCTAATTGCTATTGTGTAATAATTTCAATGACACACTCACTTATTTTCCTTTTTCAATTTTAAATCTTGTGAATCTGTTGTTTCATAGATCATTTTGTCGGAAGTGGCCCGCGAATTGTCACGTTTTTGTAAAATTGTTTGTTTGTTTGTCTTTGAACGGGTTTTTCCGATCTGAGAATAAGAAAGAAATGACTATGAAGTGTTTATGATTTTTTTTAAATGATTCCGTTTTCCTTTCTTTAAGTTTCTTGCCGCCGGAAGCTTGGGAGTATCAGCCGCCAACACCTTGTCTCACTGCAATGTAAGATTCTTTGCTATGTCTTGTGCAGTTGTTAGATACATCAATTTGTTCAATCAGTGACACCAATTTAGGCCGACATGTACACATTTAAGCCAAAAAACTCTGTTGTCTATCCGGTTTTAGCAGCATGTGGATAAAAACAATTGCAGGAGATTGTTTGTCAACGAGCAATAAACAGTTGCAATAAAGTTTCTCACTAATTTCTGTTCACTAAGCTCTGCTCGAAAGTCATCTGTTTCGCACAGCTCTGTTTTCACTGCAATCTACGCAAAGGAGACATGTTGTTCTTGCATGCCTTGACATAATTAAACCAAGCTGAATGACCCTCCCAAGACGAGCCTGAGTCCGGCTTAACCGCCTGCGCACCGGTGTTGGACGTTTCCACTCCTGCTTGTACAAATGAGGTATGGCCTCCTCTGCGGCCTGTGAGTGTGGCGCAGAAGAACAAACCGTCGACCATGTCGTCCTCCAATGCCCAATCCATCGACCTCCCCACGGACTGCACGGCCTGACGGTTCTGGACGATGAGACAACCGAATGGCTGCTCAATACCTGCCCCGAAATCTAGCGCAGTCAAGCAGAGGATAAAAGAACTCGCTCAAAAGAAAGAAGAAAAAGTAAACCAAGCAACCCAGCTACGGATTTGAAACTTGTATTTTGTTTTGCAGTTCGTCAGCTCGATGGTTCTGAGCGTGCTTGCCATCTTTGCTGCCGCGTCTATGTTGGGAATCGAAATAACAGCCACTCTCTATGCTGGCTGGGAAGAGTGCTTCGCAAGTACCAGTTGCCCTGGGGTTTGTAATTGCTTTGCGTCTTATCAAGCTCGCGCGTTCTGTATGGTTAGATCAACTGTCGAATCTCCGATCACTCATAAACAATATCGGGTTTTGTATTACATGATTTGTCTGCTTTTGTCTGTGCTTTTTTCCATCATACACGACACTATTTTAGGATCCAATTCATGTGTTGGTCTTTCCATTTTGTTTTATTATATTTTTACAGTGCTTTATACCTTGCGTTATGAAATTGCCATGAACGTTTTTCAACCTCCTTGTGGATTTCGAAATACCCAAAGTAAACTCGTGGAAATACGTTTACAGTTTTGGGGCTAAACTCATAGCGCTTTAACGCAAAAAATGTATTCTGAAATAGTTTTTTCGGTTAATGAAGCCTGCTATTTCCAATCCAGAAATAAAAGTTTTTCGAATACTATTACGAATTTGCAAAAGTTCACTTGAGGTGAGATTCTTGAAATACCCGTGGTGCCAGCAAGTATGAAAGAGTGAGTTTAGGAAGCAAATGCAGTTGTTTTGGAAACTTGCAACATTTATTCAAATGCTTTGTGCATATTCGAAATAGAATCGTGTGCTTGCAAGACCCTTACCTGAGGTTCTTTTCTGAATGCATTACAGGATGAGACCGCATATACCACATACACTTTCGCCATCCATTCCTGTCTCGCTGCTGTGGCGTTCATCGAGTTTATTGCGGCAACCATGATGTCCGGCTATGGGTGCAGAGTTTCCTGCTGCCCAGAGCTGGTAAGACTTAGGGGACGCAGGAAAGCATCGATGATAATGCGTGCAGACCAGTAGATCAACACGTTTTAATGCTTGCTACACTTTTTGTGAGGCTTGTGCTTGATTGTGATGTTTTGTACTTAAACAGCAGCATTGACGAAAAACGTCAGCATATCTCAATGCTGATGGCTAGAATGCAATCTGTGAGGCATTTTTCATCTACGACTTACCATTTCACTCGTGCGTTTGTACCCAACAAGCAGAGGGTTTTTGCAACTAATCATCAAAATGCTTCAAAACACACATTGCATTTAAATGTCCAGGTGTACTTAAAGCATATAGAATATCGGTGTATAATATGCCCAAAAAGATTTGCTACCTGCAAACTCTGAAGACACCGATTCGTTGCGTTCAGTATCCAAGGATTATTTTCAACAGGGATTGCATAGTTTTCCTTCACATCCAGAGAATAAGTGTGCATAACAATTTCGGTAATAAAAGAATGAAATTCTCCTTTAAATCAACATCAACTTTGTAAATATCTCCATCAGCTACGAAACGTGCAAACCTAAGCAACAATGCGTATAAAATGCGTATCGCTTCTGGAATCACCTTTGACCTTTTCAACAGTCACCTGTGGTGCATGCACTTCCGATGACCAACGCATGGTACAGCAACCAGCACAGAGACACTGTACACCAATATGCAAATAACGGTGAGGAGTTGTAGATTTATGAAAGCCAAAAATGTTTTGCTCAGTAAACGTTAAAACGAAACAACTGGCGTACTATAGAACACAGTAATGAGAATATATATTAAAATTGAAAATTCAGATATTCCAATCTCTGTATCTCTTGGATTCTTGAAATTTTCACTTAGTCAATACTTAAAATTTGTTTAGCTCTATGCATGGTAAAGCGTAGTTTGTTTTTTGAAAATATTTTTAAACTGCTTAATGCAAATTGTTTGTAGTTATCTGTGAACGAAATTCAAACCATCTACTTTCAGAAGCAGTACCATTTTTCATGGTGTCTTGCTTTATTAACACTAAGTTATTTTCAGCTTTCAGCCATCAGCCGGAGATATTAACTAACGCCAAAACGCCGAATATTATGCCGTTTATGGTAAGCAATGCAATCGGAATTGTGCTGTTTCAGGCAGTTAAATTTGATTATTTTTCACTTAAAAATGCACAAAAGCGATCCATCACTTGTGATTGTTTCAACCCCGCTCACGTACCACAGCCTTTTAATGTGGAATAACGGAGCGAAACTTTTATTGCGTTGATTAGTTAGTAGTTCTTCTTCGTATGATCGCAGTTGCATTCTTTTTCGACGTGTTAAGTTATTTGCAAGAAGCTTGCTGAACTCTGAAACATGGTGATTGCAGGCCGAGGCTTTTGAGTGACGTAGTTTCTTATGGTCTGCTCTGAATGGATTAAATCCATTGAGGTAAACCTATGGTGGATTGCCATTGCAGTAGGAAGGTTCCTTCGTGGAAAAATAGAACAACTCTCGTTTTCCAACTTTGCGCAAAAGTTACCGTTTCACTAGAGACCTGCTACCAACTGGNGGGTGCTGCATTTTTATACTCTCAGAATTCTGATTTTTTGCAGGCAACGGCAAGCACAAATGCCTAGTGAAGCAGCACGTGTCGATGATGGTGGACTTCAGTCTGGAACCGGACACAAAACAACCTTCCCAATTTCCTTCAGTCACATTTTACGAAAATGACGTGCTACAGCATCCCAGACTAAATACCTTACACAAATTCAAACGAACCTCACCAATTACAACGCACTTTAGAACCAGATGATACTAAACTGGATTGCAGTTCTTGTTATTGTCTGCAAAACTGCAAAGACCGGAAAATTATTGATGTTTTTAATGTGTGCGTTCGGAGCATGTGTGCTTATCGATTGTTATTTTTATAATTTTTTCGTTTTCTGAGCGAAGGAAAAACGTTTTTGGCAAAACAATTTTTTTGTGTTTTTCTAGGCAGCACATATTCTCCCAGATTTGAACTGCAGCAACAGTAACTGCATAACTGCTTAATGTTCAACAGTCACTGCAAATTTTGTTCATCACTGTTCTGTTGATCCTACCGAGAACATAACCTTCAAGGTAACCATAAAGTTAAGGAGTAAGTCTTTCCTTCTGCTAAAATGGCATTGTTGAAAAATGATACGCGGAGCCATAGTTACATTTTATTATACTCCCAGACTAGAGGGGGGTACAAGATTTATATCGAGGGGGGGTACAAGAGTTATATCATTGTTTTAGTATTTGAGGGGGGTGCAAGAGTTATATCGGGGGGTAAAAGTTA
>JGI24158J21664_10009634_pt1 | contig 12893 bp, 5 predicted proteins | sample Ectturendosymbi3_FD_21664 | JGI IMG/M metagenome (IMG submission 21664) | reverse complement strand
GCACGTTTGTGGCACAAACAGTCACAACTGGTGAGCAAAAGGTCTGCCCGGAGTCGGAGTCGTTAAAATTTTCTGCGACTCCGACTCCTCAGGTTGAAAATTCTTCCGACTCCCACTCCTCGACTCCGACTCCACAGTCCTGCACTGAGCTTGTATTCAGAATTGCAACAAACGAGGAAATGAAGCAGAAATTGCAAAGAAAAAACGTTTACGTTAAGCTATATTTCGTTACCGTAAGCATCCAAGAGCATGCCATGTCAGCATGCCATGTCATCCAAGAGTGTCAGCATGCCATGTCATCCAAGAGCATGTCATGTCATCCAAGAGCATGCCATGTCATCCAAGAGCATGCCATGTCATCCAAGAGCATGCCATGTCAACTTGACGGTGACGAACGTGCTTGGAAGCGTGTGAACTAATGGAAAGCATCATCGTTAAGTACAGTCGTAAAACTGTATAAATAGTGCGTATAAACTACCCAGGTCATCAGCTGTCGCCTAATTCCACATTATAAAACTGTCAGACTGCTCACTGGTTGCTTATGAAGTTCCGACAGGCTCTGTGGTGTAAAACGTGAAGGCGCAGAGGAAACTTTTTCTGAAATTTTGCTGAGTATATCGTTTTATTTGTAAGGCAATTCGTTTTTTTTTGGCTGAACTATAAAAGGAGTATGCAACACCCAGTATCAAACATTTTTGTTGAGAATTACTTCATGTGTCAACCAACGCTTGATAAATTGCGATTATAGTGCAGTTTAGGTGTTAGATGGATCAATATGACAAAGTGGCTCAGGTTTTCATTTTGGACAGGTTTGGAAACTATATCAGTTATTTTTTGTTTTGGTAGCTTGACGGTATTTGGTGACAGACAAAAGCCTGAAATTCGCCAATCGTGGGAGCAGTCAAAGTTTTCCCTTTTTTGAACATGCACTGATGACAGATTGTTCACCCAATCTGTTTCAGGAAGAGCACTGCTTTACTGCTCTTTAGTGGCCTTGGATCATTTTTTAACTTGTATTCCATGAGCAGAAATCGTCAGTTAAATAAAATACAAGGTGGTGGCAATTTAAATGGCGTGTGCGTTTTTTTCTAAACGCTTTATGGATTTCACCAACCTATCTGCAATAGAATTAAAAGTAAGAAATGTTGTTATTTCAAGTTCCGTAGACCACTGTAGGTGTTAAGGTGTTCCAAGGACAAGCGCCAAAAAAGACTTCAGGTTTTATAGGATTAGATCTTTTTCTCAAGTTGTGGATATATATAAATGTCGGAGGATACAAGAAGCCGTGCGTTTTCGGTTGCTTGCATGAGCCAGCTTGGAGAAGTGGATGCTGTGGCAAAGCTTGGCCAGGACCATTTCATGATCCGTCGACAATCGACGAAAGTTTTTGTCAAGTATGTAAAGCATTGGCAGTTGTCTTTATTTAACAGCATTTATTTATTTTTTTTAACGCATTCAAGTTATGTAAGCGTATTTCTGGAAACTGTGAAATTATCAATAAACTTTCCTGCTCACATTTATAGACATTTTCTTGTTAATGGCTGGATTGTTTTTTTCGGCAATACGGCTTTGTGTGCTTAAATAGTAAATTAAAATTAAGAAATTAACAATATATTTCCAAACACAAACGTAGAGTTGTCTGTCGATTTTCATCCCAGTGGCTCACTATGGTGCGGAAACACCAGCAATTTTTTTCTTCGCTATATCATAAAGCATTTACAAAGACACCCAGTTCTATCGCAAGTTTCATCGACACATTATTTCAGTTGTTTTTTGTGGTGGTTTTAACCATGGATGTCAAAAGATTATTTAGCACCAACTTCGCGTCCGATGTTTGGGCTGTTTTCGAGAAAATCAGGGTTGTGTGAGCCATGACTTTTCATTAGTTCAACCAATTATTGGCAAGATTATCTATTCGGCCTCATGACCTCTTTCGGCTTACGGCAATTGGCGGCAGGCCAAATCAAAACTTGTGCCAGGTCGGTTGGGGTGTATACCTATCGAACATTGCGCTCCTTTGATTAAATGAGCAGTCTTGGATCAAACTAACAGTAAAATTTGATAGATGTTGAATTTCGTACTTTCAAAAGAACTTTCTAAACGATAAGCATGAAACTGTCTTTTGCTCCATTGTCTTCCAGATGAACTGACTTTATTCTATTTAGAAAGTAATTTAATTTTAGTGCACATTAAAAAATAAACTCTATCTAGAATGTCAATATGATATTTTGGCAGCATGCAACTCTTGAATTGTTTGTAATTTAGTCACGAATGATTATTCTCCAAGATTTTTCCGTGACAGGTGTTAGTCATGCGGTTTTAGATCGCCTGTCTACACATGAAAAGGAAAATGTCAGGTCACTGCATCGTCCCGTTGTCTAGTTACAATGCAATGAGCATTTTTTAAATTAGAAAAGACAATGATTATCACAAGAAGTGACTGTAGCAAATGTTCTTTAAGATAAGATCTATAAAAAAACGGACCTGACGTAATTACATTTAGCAAAGAAATTGTGTTGCTTGTAAATGGATTGATGATTTCTTCAAGTTAGATTAATAACAGTTTTTCTCAAATTGGTGCGTTTTAATATAACCTACAAGTTTATGTGAAAAATTTTCGATTTTTGGCAGTTTCAGTTACTTTGTTTGCATATAATCAAGCCAAACTAGCAGGTATGCTTTGTAAAGCGCATACGTCTGGTATAACTAGTGTCTTTCAGGAGATCGAATAGCATACTGTGAAAAAACTTTAATAACAACAATTCAGTTTTTGCCATATCACATATGAAATAATTTTTCGTTATCCGGGTATTGGTGATAAACTCAAATTTTACTCGATTTTTCTGAAACTTCGATCATAGCTGAGATACATGGAAAAATAGTTATGCATGTATTCCATACAATCTTTAAATAGTTATGCATGTATTCCATACAATCTTCGACCATCAGTAGGACCGTTCTACATAAAGGTATGGTCGAAAGCGGAACATTCTCCACTTTTTCCAACTAGATTCGTATTCCAGCTATTGTTACGCTGTATCATAGCTCCCACGAAAGAAGCGTTGCCGATTTCGGGCGTGACAGCGTTTGGAGATTCCACGCGGCAATGTGCAAATTATGTAGACCCAGGTCGATTGGCAGGTTGGGTCGGTCCGGTTATTTCTGGTTGATGAAACAAGTTAATGTTTTCTGGAGTGTATTGTTAGCATGTTGGAAATGACCTCACGGTGCCTCGCTCACTCTTTGGATTGATGTGGTCAGTACCGACCTCGATCAATTGGACACTGACCAGAACGCGGCCCGTACTTGCCCAGGACCGTAGCAGCACATGGCGGGCAATCGTAAATCTGGTTGGATCTACGCGCGGTGCCCCAATGACACCGCGCATGAGGTCCGATGATGATGCATATATTGCTAATATCTTGCGGTCAAACAACTTTCTTGTATTGCGAAAGTCAAAACTTTGTTAGTAAACTTTTGTTGTAGTTCAAAGCAGTCGCAAAATTGTCAAGCGTAAGTTATGTGTCAAGTGCTTACGCGACGAAACAATATTAACAATTGGAAAAAACGTGTTTAAATGACATTGAAAATGCTTTCAATGAGATGGTTTTCACCTTACTTTCATTTTTTTGATTAAAACTTTACTAATTTCAGAGGTTTTCCTGGTATGAAGAAACAACCAAAAACAACTGATTTTCTTCCACAAAGAAGTTCTAAAGAAACTGAAGGCGATCAGGAGAGTAGCAAGAATCAGTTTTCCTCATCTTGGCTTTTCTCTGCGCTATATGCATTACTTGCTATATTGATCATATTGGTTATGAAGACAACTCTGTTTATCACAGATGGTGATGTAAGCTTTTTCAACTACGCAAGCAGCTGTGACAACTGTTGAAAATATTATTTTTTAGCAGCGTTCAGAACGTTTTTTAGAAGTTTTTCTGAAAAACTACGTAAATACTTGATACTTTAACAAATTTCATTGTCAATATTAAAAAAAGAAAAGCATTTTCGATTTTGGAGTTTCTAACTCTAAAGTTTGTTTTTGTCAGATAACTGAAGAAGAAACAAACTACTATCTTATGACTTTGTACGTTATGGCACTAGCATGGATTCTTGGATATAAAATGGTGACAACCACTTGTTATCAGCACAAGCAAAATGTGGCGTTTGCACGGAGCAATCACGTGACCAACCGATGGCTGAAAGGTGATCAGAATTCAAACATGTTTCCTAAACTTTATCTTGGAAAAATTCAAAATATCTTTGATTTACCGTTGTTCTACTCACTAATTGCACGACATTCACTTAACATCTTATGTACTAAGTCCAAAGAACTAGAGAACTTTCGCAAAACCGCTTCTTTGTAATCATGTTTTTTGACCGTTTTGAAAAATATTTGTTAACCAACGTCTGAAGTAACGCCATATTTTGCCCAGGTTGTCTATCTTGGTATGCCAATTACACTCGTTCTTGTTTTTAATCCAATCGATTGCGCCAAGAGTGAAGAACAGACCATCGATAAGCGTCATAAAGCATATGGTTTTCAACCTGTAGGTCAAGTCATTTTCAGATATTGTCACACAGAACTAATTTGAACAGACTGATCCATGCGTCTTTCCATGTATAAACCTTTCAATATTTGTGCTTTGCACAGGCTGGTTGTAGTTCAATGAAAATCATAAAAAGCATAAATGAGGCCCCGAAATGTTACAAAATATATCAATGATAAAATCTTTTTCAACCTAAAAGTGATTTTATCATAACTAGCATTTATTCTAGATATATGCAAAGATTAGTAATAAAGGTCACAAAACGAGCAACATGGCATAAAAAAGTCAAAATTCGTTTAAGTTGAGCGCGGCATTTGCCGTGCTCTGTCATCAAGAGAACCAAGAATTCCGAACCTTGCAGCTGATACACAGAAACGTCCACCTTTATGAAATGTGAGTACTTGAGCAATTTTGTTGAAAATAAATTGGAAGATGCCATTTTGTTTATTTTTTAAAATTTAAATAAGCGTTTTTGCCTATACCAGTGGTTCCTAAACTCTTCAGTGCCATGGACCCCTTTGACGATTTGGCGGAAAGCTGTGGATCCCTTTAACAAAACCAGTTAATACTGTTACGTTTACGTAGAAGTGGTCTCTACTACAAAATCATCGCACCAAAAATCATTAATGTTTGCGCGAAAAATCATTAATGTTTCATGGAACTTATTACGTAACAAACTGACATTGTTGCATAACAATCGAAATGCATAACGAATGGAATTTTGTGCAAAAAGCGTTGCTGAAGGCGAAATAATTGCAACTTGCATATCTTTAACAAAGCGAATGAACATGTGGTGGTTGATATGAGCCAGATCTTGTGTTGCCCTGTAGCCTGGATTCTACACTTACGCTCGATTCGTTGTCTTTTGTATACTATACCTCCACGGCGGGTAGTTTGGTATTTCACTATTTTGCTTTCATCCTATACAAAAGGTCATCATGGACCCCCAGTTGGGAATCACTGGCCTATACAGTTGTTGTCAAAGTTTGAAATAACTTTACATTAACACATAGTGAAACAAGAAGCGTTAAAGTAAATATGTTGGTCATTACCAAAGAATTTTAAAACAATTGCCCTAAACTAAACACAAGTAACGTAGTCTGTTTACTGTGTGTTTCTTGCTAGGTGTATTGTTTACATTTGGACTGGCCATACTCATAAAAAATGGACTTAATATCATCGCCATCATCAGCACCAGCACTGACCTTTGCGAAAATAAAGCGGTGTATTCAGCAGTTCATGCTGTTCAAGCAATCTTCATAGTGGTTCAAGTTGCCTTCTTATTTCAATATAACAAAGTCTTTATCCAAGACTACAAAGTTGTTTCAAGGTAAGTAAATTTTCATGTTTTCGTATTGAAAATGGCTTTAAATTAAATGCGGACTGATTTGAGTACACAGCGAGCAGTTTGCTGAGATCGTTTTGCAAATGTTGATCTGCAAGTTTGTAGTTTATTCTTGTTCCCACATGACGCGATAATTATTATTTGCAACGCGTTGTTGATCTTCAGGTTTGGAGTGATGCATGTGATTGCCACCAACCTCTCGATTTGGATAGCAACAATTTTTCAAGAAGCAGCTCATGCCCTGGAACATCACGAAGAAATTGATCATTATGCAACAAGTATGCAAGTCTGTGTTTAGCTGTCATCATATAAATTCAGTTAGAATAGACGTCGTGTTTTGTCACTTTGGTCATCGCAACACATAGTGAATATGCTTTGCAATGTAAAGACTGTTTAGTGTTCATGATTTACAAATGTTTGTAAATCTTATGTCAATTAACGTGTTTTCCTTTTTTTATCCTTGTTCATGTGGAGTCATTTTTCAAGAATTTCTTTCGACACTGTCCACCACAACTTAGTCGCTGTCAACCTTCCTCTCAAATTAATTTTAAGTATATGTCATAATGATCAAAAAACTTGAGTGAAATGCTTGTAACAGTAGTGAAACATTTTCTATTCCATTTTTTCAGATTCAAATTTGGATAATTCCACCACCACAGAAGGTAAACATATTGCAGATTAGACTTTCCTAAAAGTATTTTTAAATATTGTAACCATTTTCATAGGTAAAATCTTGATCGTATATCTTCACTATCAATATGTCCTCAATACACATGACATGCCTATTTATTTTTATTACGAGACGGAGAATAGTTTTGAGTACGTAATTTCTTGATTTTCGTTTGAAAACTTAGCTAAAAACTTGTTTGGAAATTCCACGTGCAAACAGGGGTGGATCCAGGGGGGCGGGGCGATTGGGGCGATCGCCCCCCTAAAACCTAAAAAAGTCACGTTTTTCACCGTGACTTTTTACAATTCGGAAAACAACATTCGAGATACAAGACCGTTCTGTCGTCCATTGTTTTGTCACAGCTGTGGTGTGAAGTATACTTCATCTGTCTTACAGTAGTGAACCCGTAATAAGACTTGACTGCCAAATATTACTGAAATCGTCTCCCTGATCTTACTGGCTGGATCCGGCCCTGCGTGCAAAGTATCGTTGGGTTAATGCGCAATAATAATCTTGCAAACTACAGTGGTGTATTCATGATTTGTTGCTTTGTAGTTAAATGATTCAAACATTTAGCATCAACATCTTTCATTTGCATTCTGACATTTACCTGTACTTGTATTTTACTTGCGAAAAAATAAGCGATATTTTGCCTTACCTCAAGAGGAATTTGTTGTACTTAGCAGTTGCACTGTGTAAGATATCTCAGTATAGAATAGTACACACTCACAATTCTCAAAAACGTGATTGTCAATGCTGCTGAAGTCTATTCAGTTGATGATCGCAACTCTTGATTTTATTATATTTCTTGCTAATGCAGAAGTCATATTTTTCGGAGATTGCAAATGTGACCAAGATTTTTGTTCAGCAATTGCTGAAGCCGATGCATTTCTTTTTCCATTCGTTGTCGAATTCAGCTTAGTTGCCAGTTGTTTGTTATATGTTACCTGGAGAAACGTTGGCAAGCTTCCTCACATTTGTCAACATATTATCAAACCCACTTACAAGTTCTACAAGTCCTACAAAGGTGATGTTTGATTAAAACTGGTGAACTTCTTTTGACGTTTTAATGAAATTTAATCCATATTACTTTTATCAGCTCACTCTTGTTCTACTTTCTCCTTTTCAATTTACTATTATATCCCAGATAAATTCTACACCTTCACTTTATTACGGCAATATTGTTTGCGTTAGTTGTTTTGGAGCTGATTAAACTTATTGGAAAGCCTGCAAACTACAGCGGGTAAATTAATAAATGGTTGTATGAAAACTACTTCTCAAGCGAACATTTTGCATTAACGTGATCTTCCATTGTTATCTAAGCGTCGGAACCTTCAATTTTTCTTCACCTGTAATAAACGCATTATAGGTTGGTATCCTGACCATGTACAAACGTTTGTTCCACCATTTTTTTCTCAACTTACAAACTTAGAGATGGGCCATGGAAAAACTTCATCCCTCTTTCAAAAAAAGTCCAGAGCATAATTGACATTCTTCAAGCAGCAAAATTGTGTAATAATCTACACAAAAATGCAGCGTTTACATATTCATACAGATGTTGTCAATAAGTCAAAACAAAATATTTATTGTCTCTGAAGCAGCTATAGTTCATCTTCATTACAAAGTAAGCGAGTCAGTTGCTGTACTTCGTACGTTAAGACTACGCCGCGATCCACTAAAATATGAACAATCAATGTTACCGAATTTTATCCTTGAGGTTTCACTGCATATGAACTACATATTTACATTCATTTCTTGAATGATATTTTATAAAGTTCAATCCGCCCGAACCTCCTCTTCAAAGTAAATGAGCTATTTTCTGAAATCTATTGAGAACATCATTATCTTACTCAGTGCCGGATTAAGGTAGAGCGGGGCCTGCAGCATTTCTAGAGCGCGGGGCGCCAAGTTAAAAAAACACCTCAACACTTAAATAAAAACGTGTGTGGGCAAGGCATCCGTGTTACTAGCTTTACTCTCTGCATGCTCTCTCCAGTTCACATCGTGACATGACAGTATGAGTGTAACGTGCTGACCGCCAGTGTTGCCAGGTGGTTGCAACCTAAATCTGCTACACTGTGCCACAAAAAACTGCTAGATTCCACTCAAAGTCTTGTCACAAATTTTCAGGTAAAATCTGCTAAAAGCAGTGAAATTCTGTTAAAAAATCTGCAATTTTAAAGATGATTAAAAGAGACCTATGAAGTTATACAGTTTATTAATTTTTCGTCTTGCGCTCGATCCCAATGAGCATGGGCTGAAAATGACGGTCTCGGCCACCATACTTTTTGGCCCACAATTTTCTTTCATTCAACATTTTGAGCAATGTAATTGCAGCTTATACCTCGTATTTTGTATGACACACAGTTCCTGACAATCTCTTTCAAATGGTTGCATGTTTTTATACAGTAGAACAATGCTCAGCGATAAACAATCTGAGCATAGCTTCAGCTCTACAACTTTCTTAGTCTGGTCTTTGTTACTCAAAACTTTGTGTTGCATAAGGGAGCGTGCAAAAAGTTCTTTAATCTTATCTGAGTGCTTTTGCTACCAGTTTTGCCTTTCAAGCTCACAATGTTTCGCTATGAGTGCATTATTGCAAACTTCGCAAAAAGCTTTTATTGAATCAGCAGGATAGGCACTGACAGGGGCGTAACGAGGTTTAATGGCTCCCGGGACTAAGTAGCAAGTTTGGCGCCCCATTGTTCGAACCTGAGGTCTTTCGGAAGCAAATTCACTGTATTGAAGAAAGTACTTGTGAGTTGTGACATTGCTGGGACTTTTAGGCGCTCCCCGCAGTCATTTGGCGCTCCAATAGTAATTCGGCGCCCGGTGAATTGTGTCCCCCATGCCCTCCTCGTTACGCCCCTGGGCACTGAGCCACGTTCTGAATCTTGCAACCGTATATGTCAAAACTTTTGGCTGCTTTGGTTTGCCAGGAAGTTTTTTTACCAGACTTTACTACTAACTAGCGTAACTGAACCACTTGGAAATATCACATGTGTCATGGTATAAAAACATATTCTACCAATGTTGTCTTTTGACCTAACGCGCTCACTAAGCACATAAGCAAATCATATAGGCTTCACCAAGCCATCTAATTACTTGTTACTATGATACAATCAGGGTTTTCTTAAGGTGTTNTAGGGACCCGATTCGGGTCCCTACAATGGAAAATNGGGTCCCTAGAATCAGAGAAAATCGGGTCCATACTGGGTACCTAATATTTTCCTTAAAAAAAAGCCTGATACAATTATANGNTTGAAGCAGCTTCGTTGCATGATAATCAAAATTCGTAATAATTGCACTTACAGGCAGCTGATTGTGCATTGNCCTGGGGTTACCTCATTAAGAACGTCATAAAAAGAAGTATATTTTTTGATGAAGAAGGTGCAAAAGTTTTCATCTTGAAGAAGTGTTGAAACAGATTTCTGATCAGGAATTTTACCTGCTAAACCTACCAAATGGTTGGTAGGAAAAATCAGCTGAATGCTAGATTGTAAATTTTACAGCTAACGGTGAGAAAATCCTGCTAGACTTAGCAGCATTTCAGCTAAAATGACAACACTGCTGACCGCAATCTCATGTCTTTTGTTACGTGACTGGGCACATAAAATCAAACAAGAAATTCTGGATACAGAGAGCGCTCCATCGAAAATCTACGTTTACTACTTACGGCAAATTTAGCAAAATGCTGACTTCCAAGACTGAAAAAAATGTATTTAATGTAATAAATAACATTTGTTACAGAAGACCGCGGGGCCCCCAAAAGAGCGGGGCCCGTAGCAATTGCTAGATTTGCTACTATTGTTAATCTGGCTCCGATCTTACTTTGAATGCCTCAAAATTTCTAAGAATTTTTTATGGTCATAGTAACCTTCCAAAAAATTCTTTAATTAAATTTTTTGATTTTGTAGGTGATCTTATTATATCTTGCAAGCGATTTTAACAAAATGTTTGGTTTTTGCCCTTGACTATAATCTGTTCACGATTGGAATTTTGTATGTTACTCTGCTGTTGTAATGTCCGTGNATTTATTNTATATATATAATGCACCCTGCGAGGTGCGGCACAAGATATTCAACCAGGCTTCAGCCCGCTGCCAGGCTGTTTCGTAACTAACCTTTTGTATTATGCAGCTTGCAGCCCAATGTAGTAATATGTCACAAGTGCGATAAATCGCAAAGTAGTAGGGTCTTGACAAAAAAACGTTTTTATCGAGGGTCTTAGTTAGCGAGCACCGCTTCGAAATTATCGCATTTAATGTCATTTTGGAGTAGAGTATAATTTAGAATATTTGCGAAGTCGTTCTATGGACATAGATGCAAAACCACTAATTTTAAATAATATATTTTAAGACGTTTCGGAAAATAATATTTTCAAAGTCAGAAAAAATTGAACGAGCAAATTCGAAGTGTTGCACTACTTTAAAAGTTTCTTATTTTTACTCTACATTTGCTTAAGAAATATTTCGCGAATGCGTTATAATCAGATAACTTGTTGACACTGTACGTTGAATTTTTATCCGTAACATGTTAATTTAAAAATGTGATGACACAAGGTTACCTGTTGTAGCAGTCTAGAACGGTATTTTTCATTGCGTGCGAATAAATGTTTACCATATTTATTGCTCTTTAAAATACGAACGTTTGCTTGATTTACAGTTATAGGTTTTGAAATAGTTTTATGGTCAAATATTTGCACAAAGCGTGAGATATTCTGACCTTGACCTGCTTGAGCTAATCCTGGTGTTTCATCCACCGTTCTTCATCCACTATTAGCATATTTAGGTTCACACTAACGCCACAACGTCTTTAAGTGTTGTAGATTTGAACACGGGACCAATTCAAATGATTTTTTCAGAAGTTTCGCATTTGTATTTTTACGTTCAAACAAAAAATGTTTTTTGAGAAACATTATAAAGACGCCAGCTTGCACGTTTTTCCACATGCTAATAACCGAACAATCTCAGGCTCTCAAGGCTTAAGCTTTATGTTTGTAAAAATGAGGCGATGATTGAAGTTGTAGCGTGTTTACTGTTGTGATACAACTGAGATTAACAAAAATATTATCTGAGAATATATCTTCTCGGCTTGGATTTGTGGCAGAAACCAATTCACTTGAACTCAAAAGAAGTTGTTGCAAGATCAAATTTATAACCTTTGCATCTAGCTTATATCAGTGGGGGATCCAGAGGGCAGTTTGGAATGTGGCGTTACGTTGAATGGCTGCCCTTTGATATAAATGACCTCTTTTTGGTGTGTTGAATTAGAAACAGAGAAAAAGTACTTCCAACCAATCAATGATTTACACTTCGTTGAACGTCAGGACTTACGGGCCAGATTTTTACACAGCCTCATTCATTCATTTTTATGTCTGCTTTTCCTCTAGGGATGTTCACGGGGCAGNAGCCCAGGAGGACTCGGAATACCTCACGGCCNACAGTAATTTTAGATANATCTGCTGTCTCTACAGTACACCAAGGTGGGACCAAGCAAGGTCGGAAATGTGGTCACTCCATCTGGTCCTTGGACGACCTCTGGGCCGCTTTCCCGTGGGTTTAGCCAGCAGGACTTGCCTCGTCAGATTTCGTGGGGCATTCTAGACGCATGGCCGAGCCACTGGTATAGGAGGGGGAGGTGCAGGGAGTGCAACCGCATCCCCAAAAAGTTTGGTTTGGTGAAAATCCGGGAAAAATTTCATAAAATCTAGGCCATCTCAATTTTTGGGGCCCACGCAGGTGTGACCTATTTGGCCGTTTTTCTGAAAAGCCTGAAAGTATGCCTCTTTTATGTGTAGTGCCACCTCAAAAATCTATCTTTTGTGGTGCCAGCTTTGGTTTTACGATTGCCTCAGATCTTCAACAGAAATTAAAGCTTTTCCTACGATTTTCTCAAGAATTAATGGCAATGCGATCTTTAGTTGGAGTTTATAGCTCTTTCGTGTAGCTCAGAAGTTCTCTTCGTTAAATTTCCGTGATTTCTAGCGTTTTTTGTAGGTTTATTTTTCGGATATATACATTTTCATACGGGACCGTGATGCCGCCCTCAAAAACATCGTCTAAATGTGGCACATAACAACGATCTAACGTAGTCACCGGNGTCGGCGCNGGTACATCGAGGACTCGAGATAAACAGTTCACNTGGCGACATAATNCTTATTCTCATTGTAGGTTACGTTTGTTACAGCACAATTACTGTTGGCAGTAGCCAGCATAGTGTGGTTTGACTTGTATGTTGCAGCAAGTGAGCGTAGTCACTTCGATGAGGTTTAGATCAGTGCTCTTCAAATGGGGAACCTTACAGTTTTTAATTGTCGTTTGGAATAG
>JGI24158J21664_10009633_pt1 | contig 12893 bp, 5 predicted proteins | sample Ectturendosymbi3_FD_21664 | JGI IMG/M metagenome (IMG submission 21664) | reverse complement strand
AAGAATGCCTTTTGTCAAAGAGGGAAAACAATAAAACCGAAAAAAAGATGCCGAATCGCAATGTCTTTACAAACCAACCGCGTTCCTTGATTCAAATTGATTTTTGTGTTTGTATCATATCCAAAGATCGCAGATTCCTGTCACATTGTTTTGTATAATACATAAGAAATATGATAAACATGTGTGTTCTACGCAGCATAAAGGATCCGTCAATACTTTCAACCAAAAAATACTGGATGGGAACAAACAATGGCAAAAATGAACACTCCACCACCGTGATGTCTTTTCACCATGATNTTTTTTCATAATCATACAAAACGCCTCATGATGTGTAAAATCTGAAGACTTGTGAAAAGCATCAGACAATTTCAGTAAGGACATGAAAATGTTAAGTACCTCTGCACCAAAAATCTACAGTACCAAGCCCAACACCATGTAATTTACGGTGACGTTTCGAAAGAACTACGAAGGAGTGCAGGCATCCAAGATAACTGATACAGGGAGTCGTCAGAAACGATATACCACTCGAATCATTTGCCCTTCAATCACAAATATTCAACTGACATGAAAGCTGTCTGTATCGTTCTCAGGATCGTTTTCAAGTTAAACAGATTTTATCAGAAGGTCCTTGCCTGTCATTTAACGCCATAGAAAGGCGTGAACTATTTCTAAAAATATAGCAAACTCTGTTTCTGTAAGGCATTGGAAGATTTGACACTGAAATTCATCATATGCACTTGATGTGTTAATTCAGGAAACATATCCACATCTAAATGATGCATTCAGTGAGGCTTTATGTCAGATCAGGTAATGCACATCCAGGCAAAAAATTACACGATGCCTAGAATTACATTTTTGGATTGTTCTTTAAGACCAAGTGAATATCTTAGCGACAATGGGTTTGATTACTTCTCTTGTTCCGTGTACTCGGAACTCTGAATTTGCATGAACAAGTCAGAAACTTGTATCATTCCTCGTGGGCTCACGGAAAGGCAAAAATAATCAGCATACCGCTTGACGTTTTCAACGCAATATTTCCGACATCCCAAAATATTATTCAGCTATGTTATATGCCAGAGAGTTTCAAAAATCTTGAACTCATTTGATGAAATAAAAAAAATGGTTGTTATCCAAGAGATCGCTCTAAGCGAAGGTTTGACGTTTTAAAGATTGTTTTTGCACAATAGTTAAGTGTTTCGAAAGACCTTAGTCAAAATTGGAAAGAAAACCTCTATTATTTTGCTTTTCTCTGATAATAGCAGCTATTTACAGGGTCTGCAAACACCAATTGATCGAATATACCAATATTTGGTTAAAGTTAACAAAAAGAAGAAAAAAGCAATCAAACGAAACTATATTATGAAAGAACTATTATGTTTTAGCAGAAAAATAGCGCAGTATAACCAATCAAACTTAAGTTCAAATTTATGCGATAAATCTGAAGGTGGCTTACGAGTTATTGCATGGTAGCAATTCCGCAAATTCTTTGCATGGAAATGTCGAAATTTGAAGGTTTGAGTTTTGTGTGTGTTCACCCCTCAATGGATGTAGGCTTTTTAATACACGAAGAAGGATTTTTTCAACATGCAAATGTCAGTCATGAAATTCGAAATTTTTATGGTTACATAATGTCATGTTTTATATTTTTCTCATTAGCTTACAAGCCGTGAAATCAAGTAATATGTGCAGCCACCGGAATTTAAAAAGCAGCAATAGTTTTATTGTCTACCTATTTGCATGCAGAGGTTAAAGCGGAAGGTACAGTAATTCAACTTGACCATAGTAATTACCTACAATTTGAGAAACTGATTTGTTAAGTTGGGTTTGAACATGTTTGCAAACCTAAATTAGTCTTTCTCATAAGCCCAGTCTGCTGCTTTCGCAACTACAAAAAACAGATGAAAAATGCTGGAAGAACCTGTTGTGCTGTTTTTATACTTCTGCTTGAAAAATAGGCTATTTTTCACATAACTGCAGATTTCGTCTACATCTGCGCCAATGTGTGCATGGCAGCTCACCTTTTGTTTTAAGGTTTAACCCAGTGAATCTATTATTGCACATTCATTTGAAGCATTTGCAACAATACAGTGCAGCCAAACGTTTATTTATTGCGGTGGTTGGTTCATCGCAAGAACGCTATTTGCAGGTCTTCAGTGGCTAGTCATTGTAATATAGATTAGAAGAAACTTTTTGTCGCCCACCAACGTTAAAAAACCGGTACGCATGCTGACTGCACCTCTTCATAAACTGTGAGGTTCGGATGATTCAGTTACTTTCGTTCGTTTACTCTCTGCTGAAGACGTAAAATTGGAATGAAAAAGGTTGAACACAAACATCGATCTCCTATGTGAGTTGGTCTTTGGTTGTTTGTTGGCATGTTACGATCATAAGTTTGGAATTTACACGTTCACTTTTCAATTTATTCGGAATTCCTACAACTCAGCTGTAATTGTAAGAATTAATTCAGTTCTTTCAAGTATTGTGTAAAGCAGTGACGAAAAGCAGATTTTCACGGTCCTGCTGTGATGTTGAAGCAAAAAAATAACTGCCCTTGCGACTACTGGAGCATGACGCTTCGCTGCGTGTACCTTTGGACTTCCGGAAACACTTGGATTTGAAACAAAGCTCCATGATAAGTTTTGACATACTGTGCGCGGCTGCGTTGAAGCTTATATTTCAAAACATTAAACTTTCAAAAGATTTCGAAGTGTGTATTCGGACTATGGGATACCGGGGTTCTGTGAAATCAGCAAGATGCGTATGCAAACCTTAAGTCAGCTGACGTAATGTCCAATGGTAGTCCGACTGGAAGTTAGTATCAAATCCTTTTAAGCAATGATTTTCCTTTTCATGAAGCAAAACCGACTTTGCATTTTTTCAGACTACTTCAATTAATAAGACGATTTTTGGTTAGAGTGCTTTTACAGCATCTTCATATCGGAAGAATTTTGAAACACGCCTTACAGTGTTTTGGCAATATTTTGCAATTGCTGAAAAATGAAATTAAAAATTGCGAAAGCAAAAAGCTCACCCACAACTTTTGCAGTAACTGCTTCGGTCGTGACTGTTCCGTCCACGAATGGAAGACTCCGCTTTGAATCCGTTTAGAAGAAGACGTTTTTTCCTTTAATTTAATCCAGGGCGAGAAGCACGTTCGTCTGAATGGAGTTAAGTTGAACTTTGCTTGATATACTGCAAACGTAAAGTAGATTTCTACATTCTCTTTTTTTCCATGGCAACGTAACCTGTGCGTGAAAAGCGTTTGAGTAGGTACAGCCTTTTTTCCTGTGCTGTGAGTTGTCGAGCGAGGTGGTGGTTTCTGCGGTTTAAAACCGCACTGCAGCTACCGCACATAGGGTTCACCTTCCGAAGAAATCCTTGTGCGCTGCCTTGATAACAGTGTTCAAAACTGAATTCGAAGAGAATGAGCAAACGTGAAAAATATAGCAAGTGTACCTTGTATCATAGAAGGTAAACATACTGAAAAAACGCAAATAAAAGCTGAGTGTAGCTGAAGCAACAGAAATACATTCCTTCACAATGACCCGCACCATCCAAGACAAAAACAATAATAAATCAAGGTTTGTTTAATGCGATAAAAACAAAGTCATATTCCAGAACACCTCTGATTAGATGTGCATCACCATTTTGTTTCCCAACTGTCAACAAATATTCGTCTTAACAAGTAATTCTTCTGAATCTACACAGTATTGTCACAGTTTCACCGGTAAGGTTGATGTTGAGAATTATTCATTCCCTGCTTGCTTCATTCAAGCTTTGACGTTGTTCATTGCCGTGAAGTCTTTCACGAATTTGTAGAGTTTAGTGATATAGCGATATTTCTATTGTTACAAAGGTAATACGCCATTACTTCAACTCTTGCCAAATTTTGTTACTGACGTCAAACCAACATATTCAGTCAACTGTGTTATATAACAAGCGGGCGACACTGATCAATTCTCAAAAAGCCTACACAATCTATTTTCTCTGGAAATCTACTTCTATTCCTCAGATATCTCGAAATGCAAACAGCAGCCCATAAAGAGAATGAGGAAGGGCAGGGCAATTTAAGGCCTTAATGTGAGAAGGGGTACTTACAAACTGCAATAATAATCGAATTCACGTGGAAATGCAGACTCTCTAATTTCAGTTTTTATATTACGGTTTCTTGAAGACAGCAAGTCGAAGAAGTCGACAAACGACACGAATGCAACCAACAACACAACAAACAAAATATTCTCAAAAGAAAGTTGGTTTGAAGTTTTGCATGCCATGTTTTGTGTTGCGGATTCTGTCCTTAAGCTACACGTTTCGGGTTTCGAAATGCACTCTGGCTGGTAACAGGCAAACGCGTCGTGAGTCAAATGAACGGTCAGTTACCTACAATCGGTTTCGTCTTGCCCTAACGATGAATGGTGTGTAGCAGGGTCGAAACTGGCATTTCTGTTTAGGAGGATCCTCTAAGCATAGCGAGATGAAGAGGTCTATGATTACAAATAAGTACGAGATGCACGTTTTTATGTTTGGGCCTTTTTTATTCCCAAACATAAAGAAATAGAAACTTCAAGAAAATACAAGAAATATGGCGAAGCGATAAGACAAAGGCGAAATCTGAAAATTATCAAGAAGTTCGTCGGCGTAACACTGAATGACAAAGAAGCATTCAATCTGTTGGAAATCTCACACGCCCCCCAAACACATCAACGCACACAATGTGCGATTGACAGGAATAAAAGTTGAAACAATCACAACCAATTTAAATAATTTTACGTACACTAATGAAATTTGCAAACCTTGCTGAGGTGAACCCCCAGGACATTGTTATCAGGCGATGCGTTGTCTCGATAATGTGAAGCTTGAATGAGTAGATGCGAGAGTAAACCATTGCATTTCAGGAGCGCACTGAACTTTGACGTTGTCACGCATCCTTTAAACCAGGGGTGTCAAATTCGTTTCAGTTCAGGGGCCACTTCAGGCAAGTTTAATCTCAGCTTTAGCTTTTCAGAACACGCGGTTTCTGCAGCCTTTAGGGTTCACGTCTTCACGAACTCACTCTCAGAGTACGGCTTTGATGCTAACGCTATGTCATTAGCAATAAGGTAGCTAGCCTTCACAGGTGCTGCACTTATATCTCGGCTACTGGTGAAAACGAACTGCTGTTTTTTCAAGCCTGCTATCAATTCCTTTAAGTCTTCTCGGTTGCCCATGCAAGCCACGGTATCTTTCGGCATGATGAGTCTCGTAGTGACGTCGTTTGTTATATTTTTTCACCACTGAAACCTGCTGCGGACACACCAAACATACACAGGTTTTCCATTCACCTCCGTAAAAAATAGGAAACGGACCAACTGTCTTGGAAAACTCTGCATTCTTTGTCAACTTTTCTCTGTTTCGATGAAAGCATTTTTGGAAACGAGGCTGCCACGGAATAAAGAATAATAGTTCAGCAACTAAAAATCTGTCCTTATTGCAGTACGCCACAATACAATTTCCTTGTCTCTTATTTTCACAAAAAAACTACAAAGATGTCCTCCCGATTTTCACTCCAGGTTGACATATTTGAAACATGAAGTTGCTTGAGTCGTTGGTTTCAGTTAACATTTCTGTGTATTTTTTAACACTAGAACTCCGATGTCGATTTCGGCATTTTTTAAAATTCAATGCCCTATTTGCTGCAGTTACTGCTTTTTACCGACTCTCAAACTTTATCCTGTCCAACAGATTTCTGTGCAGTTTATTTTTCGGTCAATAATTGGATTAGAATTTCACGTAGCAAATTTTAGTGAGAGTTGTACCCAAAACTCCGAAGGTTTCGACATCGCTGGAGCTCAAGGTATATTTTTTCCTGAGTTCTAGTGTTAAACTTTATCAACAGTAGTGGTACTTTTGCATGTTCATATATACCTGCTTGAAAGTTCAAACCGGTGTGAACATGCAAAAGGAAATATGCAGAAAACGGGAAGATTTAACGTGAGAAAACAGAGGAAAGTAATAAAATATAAGCAATTGCGTTAAGGTTACAAGTGAATGAAATCTAGTCACCAGTTATCGAAGTATGATAGGATAAACTTCTCAAGCAAACAAAAAAGTTTTTACTTTACAAAATCATCCCGCGGACTGGATTCAACATCGTAATGGGCCGGTTTTGGCCCGCGGGCCGTATGTTTGACACCCCTGCTTTAAACAAACTGTAGAGTTCAAATCAGTGGCTCAAGTTCAGGCAGCACGCACGAAAATGCTGCCATGCCAACTGCATGTCGCCGTTACATACCTAGACGAGAGAAAAGCGTATGGTCATAACGCAGTGAGTAGGCACTTTTGCCACGGTTTTTCCTTTCTCTCTCTCGCTGACAAATGCACCTGCAGTCAGTGCGAAATTGTATGCTGCTGCTCGTCAAGAGAACGAACTTAAGGGTGGAATGATGGTCGGGTGATACATGTGCCTTTCCTTCGCTTCCGCAGTACAAAGTTATTGTGACAAATATACTTTCTTTCCGTTGCAATGCGCAATCATACTCCGATGACGAGAAGTCGGCCGGTGTAAATACCGGTGCATTTTGGCGTTTTGGTTGTTGTCAGAAGTTCAACTGGCAATTGCCATTTGAACAGAGATACTCGTGAAGAATAGCTTTTCTGTCAAAGTGAAAGACGTTGAAACCAATCGTGTTTATGACTAGGTGCTGCTTATTTTTGAGCTCCCAATCCCTGTTTCAGTAGTTTAGTTTGCATTTTTTCCCTCAGTGAAAGACAAGAATATGAAGCGAATATTGCCTTCAGTATTACTTCGCATACATACATGGCCATACTTTAAAAAGTCATAGAAGTGAGCAGTGGTGTAGCCAGCCCAAAATTTTTTGGGGGCCAAAATATTTGATTTTTGGCGAATAGCATTATTTTGTTTGGAAAAACGCCTCTCAAACCACAAAATCACTATATTTGCCAAAACTTTTTTGGGGGCATGGCCCCTTTGCCTCCCCCTGGTTACGCCTACGCTAGTGAGTGTCAAGTATTTGTTATTTCATTTGCTGCAGCGGTAAAAATGTCGTTGTGAAGATAATTCTTGTTTGGAATGTTAAACTGCGAGTAAATAAATGAAAGCATGACACAGACCCTTACGGTAACTAGATTAAAAGATAGTTTCCACCTTGATTTGAGTGAGGAGTGTATTTGGAGGGCGTACGACGAACAAATCAAAAACAAAATATCTTGTTTTGCCAATTGAAGGGCTACTCTTGTACGACTTAGGATTTCTCGACCTAGACTGCACCACGTTTTGAAACAATTTATCTTGCTCTTTGCAAAGGTACAGTGTAGCTATTTACAATCGAAATGCGCTACTGGGCCAAACATTATATCACTATATTCATGAGGGCTGCACATTAAATGACTTATTTCCATTTTCGCAAACCAAAGTTTCGTTTATAGCTCTGAGAACATTCAAACAATATCCGAAATTATAATGACTGTATCGTACTTCTAATCACTCCCAAAGTGTGATGCCATGGGAAAGTTTGGTGCTAATGGAACAACAAGTATCGTAACAAACCAGTTTCCGCAGAGGAATACAAGAGTTGATGTCATCAAGCTAGATATCAGTTTTGCACCGAGGTGTCAATGGATACCTGGAAATCTACCAGTGCGTAGTACGTGTAAAACAGGCACTAAATGCCACTGCATCGAAAATATCAATTTTAGGAATATTAAAATAAAGACAGGTTGTCATTGTATTTTGCTTACACAAAATGGAAATCTTACGTGGCTGCACAAAACCTTCGACAACCCGCCGACCGCGGGTTGGACATCGCTGGTGTAGGTTATTGCTCAAACCCCCACCTGGTGGTTTATTACTTGGAATGAATGAGTGAGCGCCAATTTTTTTCAAACTAGAACTGTGCATTCTGTATTGATCTATATTGTAAAATTAATATTTGCAAAATTTGCATTCATAGACCAAAACAAGCTTCAAGATAACCTGTTTCAAATTTGCAATTTTGATCAAATGGAAGTCGTAAAGCATTCTAGCTTTAGATTTGAAAACTTACTCTTAGCCGATTTTGTATTTTAAAGGCAAAAATTTTGTTTTTCATGGGTTCTTTTTATTCTTTCAATGAAGTACGGATTTTAATGGTCAATGCCATTTGTTTACTATATTTTCTGTTGATTGATTTCAATACTTTGTGTATTTTGCTTCCAGATGACGAATAACCTGAAACATGTTCAAATGTAACATAGCAGATTACCCCCACACTTCAGCCATTGCAGCCTCCGTCACTAGACCGGTGAAAAATGAATTTATGTAATTCGGTTCACCGTTATTGGGTGGTGATAGGATGTTTCAGCTGACATACCAAGTCCAACTACATTTTCTGGAGTTCACTAGAGATACAGACTCTTCGTCGACAACGCCCTTCCACTTCTTGTGCGTCGCGCAATCGTCTCGTGACCATTGGATATGTTTGAACTTGGTTCAGGTCTTTTGTGGTTTTCGGCATGAGTCGACAGAATGCACTGGAGTTCAGCTGCAGCAACTGAAAGAACGCTTTTTTTGGAAACTGTATTTGCGTTTTCGCTGATAGCTGGTAATACCTGGTGCGATTGGAACTTCCAATTGGAAGTATGATTTGATGGCATGACCACAACGTTTTGGCCTACTATGTATCTTAGAAAGTGTGCACCGTACACTGCGCACAGTATACAAGCCGACTTGGCCGACTGAGTGAAGTGGGAACAGCGCAAAGACTCAAAAACAAACTTCATTTCATTGCTAAATTGTCTAATGTATTGGTCGCAACAAAATCTACATGGTGTGCAACAGGACGGGAGATCGAAAAACAACTTTGTTCTACAGTACTGTGAGACCTGCAATCATCAACCAGGACTGTATCTCGGTAATTGGTTCAAAAAAATGCCACACTGTCGAAAACTGCAAGAAAATAAAGCTGACGCTTTTACTGCCTTGAAAAAAAGGGTGAGCTTTCACTGTCTTGCTCTTCTGTTTGACGTTTGTGATTGTGTTTGACGTTGTATTTATCGTTCCTTATGCTATGTATAAATGTGCATGTCAGCAGTGGAAACCAACGCTTAGGCTTACCAAAAAATCATCGTTTTGCGCCTTGCCTTTATAAAAAGATCTATTCTTAGAAAAGTATCAAAAATTTCTAAGTGTGGTCTTCATTTGCTCTGAACATCATGAAACAAGACAAAAATGAACAATATTTCTACATATTTATATAACTTGCAAAAATAGATGACTCACATATTTTAGGTTTTCCTAAAACGTCAGTAATTTAAAAGTTACTGGTAATCAAAAGAAAGACTGCAACCAGCCGCAAATGCAACGACACGACACGACAAACAAAACAGACCTGCCGAGTGCTGACGCCGACGCAGGGAGATACGGCAAACCACAGAACGCTTAGGAATTTTATTTAAATCCTAATCTTCTTTCTGTATTTAGCTACAACTTCACACCAGCACATCTGAGCACACTTCATCACCCAGGTCCGCAGCCAGCCAATATTTTTGGGGAGGGGGCAAAATGAATGTAACTCGTTGTTGTAGCTGGAGCAGGGGTCTGACGATGCCCGGGGGTAAATACTTGATTGTATGCATGCCCCCCTGCCAAATTCCAGTATTGAGGAATGTGAAAATAAAGACACACCAAAATCACCCTCCAAGACCTTTGTCATGTGCAAAAGGATTACGCCACAGAAACGTCACCTCAAGTGAGAAATAAGAGAAAAAGTTGTACGAGTGTCGTACCACGTTACGCATCAAGGGGTTTGAACATTGGAAAACGTACGTGTTTTCTCTGGAAGGCCGTAGTTAACATGGCACTTTTGGCGCTAAAAAATTAACCCTTTAACACTATCGCGGCCGGCGCGAGTGTTCAAAGCCACCTTTAGGAAAAACGCTGTCGCTCTGCTCAAAAACATTGTACGTTTCAGACGTATCGTACTTGGCGCACCGAAAGTGTATTAGCACTTCCGAGCGATGTTCGTTGAGACACCATTGTAACATGAAGCGTTCTTCACACATAAACCCAGATATGCAAGTTCAAAAGATCTCAGTTTTTGCTCACTGTTCTGACCACTTTATTTTGATTGTGGCGTTTGTCATGAAATGAATAATAACTATACGAATGATAAAAGCAGTGCATTTTTCAACAGAATATTGCTGCCATACTCTCACCCTCTTGCAAACATTTCACGACCTCCAGTTCACGAACTCTGGTTCTACAGAGAATGGAGGGATATTTTAAGACGACAAGTCGCGGATTAACAATAGATTATACCAGAAATTGTCCAGCCTACAATGTGAGGAAGAACGATAGGGTGTAAGGCCTTAAGATAACGATGGCAGTACTTTATCTCTCTCTAATGTCACTCAGTATAGGCTTGTATTTCCCATCAGGCAAGTTTCCAACAGATCCATGCAGCATGTGCTAGTAGCCTTACAATGCGAAGAAGCATCCAGTGACAGCATTCCAATAAAATGTAACTTTTGCATTTTCTTTTCTTGGGTGATACCATGCATTGGATGCCCGGGGTTGCCCCCTAGTGTGCTCCCTCCTCTGCACGCCCCTGGTTTTACCTAAAAATTAAACATGTTCTTGAAAATTTCGGGGCCGATTTCTCGCTCCCCTGGTTGTGGGTCTGCAACCACCCGACTAATTCCACGGAATTGCTCTAATCCTATATTCAAACACGTTCTTTCCTACAACAGATATTAGGCCCCTATCCAAATGTGTAAGCAGTGTGGCAAAATCATGGTGTAAACATCACTACTAAAAAATAAAGTTTCTGTTCTTTATCATTTGAGCGATTTCTTTCAATCCAGTGCAAGGCCACACTAGATATCGGGGCAGAGGTTGAGCAGCCACTCGATTGTTTCGTCACCCAGAACCGTCAGGCCATGTGCTTCACAGGAAAGTCGATGCAATGCACAATGAAGGACAACATGGTCAATGGTCTGTTCTTCTGCACCACACTCACAAGCTGCAGAAGAGGTCATACCTCAGTTGTGTGAACAGGAGCGGAAACGACCGGCGAAGGCGGATCCTCGCTGTTGTTGGTAGGGCCATTCCAGGGGGGTTGGTGCCACTGCCAATGTCGGGGATGAAAGTCCGGAATCTCGTCGTGCTCTCCGACCACTCCGCGTTCCCTCGGTGACCCGCTCAGAGCCCTGCACTTCTGTTGTTATCGTCAGATGGACTGCTGAGTTATTATGCGGTGCTTACAGATGGGTGTCGGGATTTTAGATGCCGTGAATTTCCACTCGACGGACAGGTGAGCGCTAAGTGGAGCGGTTGTCCAGGATCCGTGTCACGGAGTGCTTGATAGGGTGTGCTCCATTGCGACGTAGGCCAGCAGGTTGGATACCCGCGAGGATAGGAAGATTGTTCGCTGGTGTAGGGCACAGGCATCCTGCTCGCAAGTCGTCAGTGATGACTGGATTAATGAGGCTCAGTAAGAGGGGTGTGATCATTGCGGCACGAGGCAGGAGCGCAGTACTCTGCTGTTCAAAGGATCAGGGCTGAGGTGGCTGTTCGCAACATTGTTTACCCGGCAAATCAGCCAGAGTCAGCAAGCTACCTAAAGAGTGCGACGAGTGATGTCAGCTTTTTGCGAAGTGATTCGAGGTGTAGGCGAAACGTGAGTGTCCTGTCTGACGTTATTCCGAGGCATTTGGACTCGGAGTAAAAGGGCAGGGTTCACTTAACAATACATTTTTGTTACTTGAACCCAGCTAGTCACAATGCTTTGCGTAGTGTGTCAGAAACAATAGCAGTTAGTTAAGCTTAGTTGACTGTCCATTCAACCGACACAGTAAAGCCTTCACTGTGATGCGAACATGCAATGCAGCATACAGTTGTCGAACGAAATATCGGTTCAGACAGTCAGTCTCAACTGGACTTAAAACAATCCAGCAGGGAACATTACCGCATACCGCATGAAGGCAACCGGCAAATTTTAGATGTTTGCACACTGCGCAGTGATGCAAACTTACAAAACAGTCTTGCAATACCTTGAATTCGAAGAAATTAGCTTTCAGGGAACCTTTGCACTTCGGAATCAGTGAGCTTTTGTCTAAGTGCAGTCACCTGAGACAACCCTACCGCTGTGTCTAGGCATGCATGGAATATAAACACACAGGTTACATGAGCCCGCAGTTAGTCTAGCCGTTGCACTTGCTGCTGACTAAACAAACAGACGGCGCTCACGTCACTTTAGCAAACGTGACTTGCATCGCGCACACCTGCTTAGTTTCCTTTCTACCTGGCGATGCTGAGTTATTTCAAGAAAAATTTCAAACTTTTGATATTTATTTTAACTTCCTGCCCATGCTGGATTGACGAAATGTGACTCGAATGAAAGTCAACTCTTTGCGAAAGGCATTTGTGCGAAAAGATTCTACCGGACTGTTGCAACTTTTATTCCGCTTCGCTGAGATATTTCGCAAGTGAGCCCAGTGAACTTAATTTCTAGTCAAATCTTGAATTCAATGGAACGCGTGTGAGGTTGCAATAGTATCACTGAATTGCTTTCGCTGGATATACTGTAGTGCATTTGCACAAGAACAATGAATAATACCTTTTTTGCGTACAATTATTGTTTTTGTTTCATTTATTTATTTTACGATCGAATGGTACGTCCCTCCGCTACGGCACCTGGCTGCACAAACTGCTTTTTTTCGATGACCCGGCGTTCGTTGTCTTGAAGAGTACATCTGGAGCAATGAACACAATAATGCCAAACAAATCTGTCTATCTATCCGCTAAAAGCGGCCTTGTCAAAGTGATCCCAAGCCAAATTATTTGCCCATTCTTGCAATAGGTACTTTTGACTGGAACAGGCGTAACATCTTGTAATAAAAATGTACAATACTAACAG
>JGI24158J21664_10009631_pt1 | contig 12894 bp, 5 predicted proteins | sample Ectturendosymbi3_FD_21664 | JGI IMG/M metagenome (IMG submission 21664) | reverse complement strand
AATGTTGGTGAAAAACTAAGAAATAAACATCAATATTCTGATCGCTAAGGGGGGTGCTTGAGCCCCTTCAGCACCCCCCCTGGCTGCGCCTTTGGTCACAGTGACTTGTTTTTAATGCTTACGTTCCTGTTTACTACGTCCGTGCAAGTTCTTGTGCTTGCCACTTTGGTCAGTTTGTTCAATTTGAAGAGCAACCTACAGTTTCTGGATGAAGAGGGCACTTTGTCAACAGATTTTTTCTGAGTTGAGACCATAATTTTTGAATTAAATCTTCTGGATTTATTTTTGATTTTTTCTGTCATCACTTGGCATTACAGCTTTTGTTTTTACAACTTGCATAACTACTGATGATGAAAGAAATAGAAAAAATGAACTACGCACTGATTCAACGTGGGTAGTTTTCTGAATTGTTGCTGTTCAATATACACTTGGCCTGGCAGTACAGCTAGTTGAACACCGATAGCATACTCACCACACTCAATTTTTGTTGTAAAAACGGTAATGCAACGGGTACTTAAAGTCAGCATCTTCGAACCAGGTTTGTCAGGTTGGCATTTTTCATGTCAAATTACAGAAATTTTATCTTTATTAGAAATAATTTGGCATGTGAAATTGCTGTTTGGCACGTACGTCATACAGTGCTTCGGCATGGTTTTGGCCGCTTTTACTCTCTCTTAGTTGTCCGTCGGTTCGACGATGACGCTGCTCAACGCGTTTAAAAGGGGAAAAATTGCGTTGAGCAGAACTTGCGCAACAGATGATTAAGGTGGAGGAAAGATTCGCAACCTTTGATCCACCATCTTGTCCCTCTGCATGCATGATCAGTAGCATGGGTGGGCCCAAGACAACTGAGCTGCAGAGAGGTTGCAGGAACTTTCCAGTAACTCCCATGTTTGGGAGCCTGCATTCGCGTGGTTCGCTTTTACTGATGCTGACAGAAAAAAAACACTGTTTGGCATTATAGAAAACCTTGCTGCTTTGAGGTTACTTTTAGAGCTTTTGCGGCCTGTATGGATTTTTTTAGGCTATTGAGCATATTCTTACCAGAGCTTTGGTAGAACTCAACCGATAAAACTTTTTTGGGCCAGTACCGATATTCTAGCATTACTCAAACCTAATTATAAGATTTTGCAATGCATATTAAACCAACTGACAATAAAATGGGAAAAGCTCACAACTGAAGAAATACACGGAAATTTTTATATTTTTGCAGAGTAATGGTTCAATATCAAAATTTAACAATTTAAAGTTACGATGAAGAACCGTGCAACAGCGAAGTCCGCGCAGATGTGGATCAAGAGTATAGTTCAATACCACGGCGCAAGCCGTGATTTGTTCGCTGTCACTTATATGCTTAGCTCTAAAACGCTTACGCTGAGTGTATGTTACATTATAACCCGGTTTATTTCGGGGACAACTGCACACCGGTCTATACATTAGGAACTACGGTAACTCAAGTTGTCGAAGGGAAAGATACAGAACCTGCATTTATAAATAAAAAATGGAGCAACTAACATTCAAAACAAAGTAATGGCGTGGTGGTTTTCATTTGCAAATATTGCCGATATAAATCGGGGGAATTTTGCCGATTAATGGTCAAACGGCCATTTGCGTATACTGTGTGCTACCAGAAACTACCCACTAGAAAGCAATGCGTGGAAGCCAAACAGTGTTCGCGTAGCGCCAGTACGCGAGTGAACCCAACGCGAGCATTTCTACCTGATTACGTAAATCAAGGGTGGGAAAAAACCTATTAACTATCACGGACCGTATAAATTGGGGAATATCGCTGGGGGGGGGCGCAAAAATCAATTACTTTTATCTTAAAACTCTATCTTTATCTTCCAAAAGCAAATAAGGAGAGAAAATTATGCCAAGGATCAAGAGAGACTTCTCTTAACTTACTACTTATCTGCTTGTCATGGAGTTTCGTTTTGACGCGTGTTTGTATTTAAAATTGGGTAACAAAAATTCTGATGCGGGCCATATTAAATGTTCACGTGGGCCGCAGGTTCCTCACCCCTGATGTAAATGAATAACGAAAATGCCAAAAAAACGTATTTCAGTTACCAGTGGTCACAACCCACGACGAAAGTGCAGATGGAAGTGCCGTTTGCGGATCATCGCAGTATGTCAGGAGGTAATCGAATCCCGGCTCATCGATAGTAGTGTGCGGTTTGATTATCATATCTGACACATATATTGGGACGCGGACATACTTCCTGTTCGGCTTGCACTTTGGGTGATCGACTGATCTACGAAAGAAAAAGTTGAAGGTGAACTTGCAATTAAATACTTTCGGTCGGGAGTAGGATTGCAGCTACAATATTCGCGGACATCGAAAAAACGGGATGGCTTTCCTTTTCGTCAAAGGAAGTGGAGGTAAATGTTTTGACGAATGCACGTTTCAGCCTACATAGAAAAATCAAGGCAACTCCAGGCTTAATGCAAAGTCAATGACCAATCCTGGCACTGGTAAACAACACACACAGTATGACTGGAAACACTAATTAAAATAGTACCGACGCCTTATCATGCGCGCATCACTCTTTGCGGATATTGCCGGAAAAAAAATTACACATGGTACCAATGCAAAGCTGTTTACCTTGAAACGATGGCCAGGATGTTGGCATCTTCAATTTTCTACACACAACAAAAAAACAATATAAAATAAAGTAAACATTGTCAAATTAACAAAACAGGTTCGTGCTTCTACTTCGAGCCTATATCAGGATTTCACAGAAATCATTCGAAATATAGGAAAATATCGGGACAAAAGTTTACGAAGGCTTACAATTCAGTAGTCGCAATCTTAACATGTTAAATTACATCGTATAACGGCTGTTCGATGCAATGTCCAAACTGGAACCGCCTGCATCACTGGGTATCAAATTCTTTCTCCGTACCCGTGACTTCTGCAGGAAGGTACTTACATGCGGATGGAAACCAAAGCTTTGTGTTGCAGGTGCAACACACGAGATGATGCAGAAGTCAACCCTTCGGACCTCATATCGAGACGCTTTATTTCGTGTTAAGTTTTTGGTTATAGAAATCTACGTTAACAGATAGATTACGACAGTTGAAGACCTGCGCTTAAACAACTAACCACAACAAGTTAGGGCTCTGAATCCACCAACGAAAAATTATGCAATGGAACTGAACCTTTAGGGCAGTGTTTCCCAACCGCGGGAGTGCTGGTACAGTCAACTTAAAATAAGTTTATGCCTTGTCATTGTACTTGACAGCAGGGTTGCGAAGTCGCAGGTATAACGTCCGACTCCTTAGCATAACATTAATGAAGTTTGGCTGTTAACAATTTTGTAGCAACTAGCAATCAATTGAAATCATGGTACACAGCAAAAATTCTCAGTTTCCATAAAAATGTCAAAATAAACAGTACCGTTTTAAACAGGCACGAGTTAGGATTCCTAACTTAGGAGTGCAATGTATAAAGTGATTCAACTGGACTTTCGGAGTCGGATAAAAAAAACCTCCGACTCCTTGCGACTCCCGCTCCACAACCCTGCTTGAAAGAATCGCAGAGAAGTTCCGCAACAACGTTACGTAAGTATTCCTTGGGTCGAAATTTAGAGATTTACACCTTCGGTCGCTTTTGTAAACTTTAAGCAATGTTTGACCCTTACGGTGGCGAATTAAGGGAGTGTTAACAAGTGCTGCATAAGTTTTGGCAAAGCACTCTACATAAGCCACCTTTGTTCTGACAAGATGTTAGAGATACTATTATGCCATTGGACTGCTTTTGACAGATCATTGGGAAGTAGAGGTACGATAAGACTACAAAAATACTCTAATCCACCACCAATCAAACCCCATCGCTGAATCTTTGCCGACACTCTCAGCGATTTTTTCGTAGCAGTCCAGTTCGTGGCAGCGAGTAGCAAAATCTTTTTTCTCTGCTAAGCAATTACCTATAAACTTCGCTGCATCCACATCGCTGTTTTTTGAACATCGACCTCGATTAACGCCACAACGCTTCTGTAACACGCCTTTTGTGCTTCTATAGTTCCAAGACACGCACACCACAAAAGCATTAATCAACACTGCAAAACGTCTACTGCAGTTATTCCTAACCTTTTCCTGATAGCGTGCGACCTTGCTTTTTTTACTCTTTTTGCGGACCATCTTTTCAGGGATTTTTGCTTAAATGTACTTACGATTAATTGTGAAGCACACATATGGATCGACAATAATCAATTTTATGCGAGGGTTGCAACTATTCCTTTTCTGCAATCGTAACTCTGCCGGGTATAATCTCATTCAACGTGCCTTATTTTTGTTGCCGAGTTTCCTCTGCTCTTTCTGTTTTACACCAATAGCTACGTCACAACGCATTTCCCAACAAAGGCGGTTTCATTTAGTGGTTTAATTTAAAATAGCAGCTGTTCAGCAACGGTGGTATAGTGGATACAACTTACCTATTACTTTATAACAGTTTAAGAGTTAATGTATTACAATCTGAACGTGGCAACGTTGCCCACTTCTGCATGCTCCCGGCATCCTTACACCTGGCGCTGGCATATCACACTGTGTAGTGCAATTACTGATTAGACACTGGATAGAACTATGATCAGGGTTATGGGCTACAACAAGCTTCATTCATTATTTCCTTAGTTTCTATGGACTCAGAGCCTCTCGAGGCGGCTTGCTGGCTCCGGCTGGGGTGCTGAAGCAACAACGCTGCCATAGCCCTGGTCCACTCAACAGCAGAGCACTGCGTTCCTGGATGGTGCCGCAGTGCTCACAACCGCCTCATTGATCCTGTCATCAACGACGCTTTCCGAATTGTGACTGGATGCCTGCGTTCGACACCAGTGGACAACCTTCCTATCCTCGCAGGCATCGAACCTACTGAGCTTCGTCGCAATGGAGCCTGGACATCTGCTGCACTCAGCGCTTACCTGTCTACCCGGTGGGAATGCACGGCATCTCAAATCGAAACACCCATTTGTGCCCGCCGCACAACAACTGATCAGTTCACCAGACAACAAAAGTGCGGTTCTCTGGTCGGATCACCGATGGAATGCGGGGTTGTTGGACCACACTACGAGACTCCGTAGTTTCAACCCCGACATCGGCACCCACCCTGCTGGAATGGGCCTGCCAAGAATGTGGTGGGTCCGGCTTAACCGCCTCCGCACCGGTGTCGGACGTTTCCGCACCTGCCTGCACAACTGGGGTATGGCCTCCTTTGCGGCCTGTGAGTGTGGCGCATAAGAACAAACCACCAAACATGTTGTCCTCTAATGCAGTGCTCTTCAACCTTTTTCGTTACGGTGCACCCTTTAAGATGTTTTGACGAACTTGTGCACCCTGTTTACTTGAGCACTTAAACTCACGCACCCTATTTACTGACACTTCCCCCGTGTTCCCCGCGTAATTGCGCCCACGTCTGTAAGTACCCTAGTCTAAATCGGCAAGTACCCTAATTCAGTAACTCAGCTACACATTCAATTGATAATGGCTCATTGTCTGTTGCTTATGAATCACAAAAGCATCGAGATACAACAATTAGCTTGAAGTGGTGTAATGCTTATGCATCACACTTTAGAATCTGCAAAGTCTCGGTTATATCTCGAAAGTCATTGGTTGGTCAATGGTTCATTTTTGCTAACAGGAAGTTTTTGTAAAAATTATCGGATTGGTGTGACAAGTTTGTGGTGAACCCTTTCTTAGTGATGCACCCTACGCATATTTTGGTGCACCATGCACACCGGTTGAAGAGCGCTGCTCTCATGTTCAGTCCATCGACCTCGTCATGGATTGCACGGCCTGACGGTTCTGCATGATGAGACAAATGGCTGCTCAATACCTGCCCCGGGATCTAGTGCGGCCAAGCAGTGGATTGTGTAACAACTCGCTCAAACGATCAAGAAGCCACCAGGACAATCCAACCGAGAAAACTGTATTGCTGAGTCTGATTTTAGCTGCGCTACGAGCACAAACACGCCCCGCTTCGACCAATAAAAACAGTAGTTCCCAAACTATGGCACGCTGATATCTTCCAGGTGGTACGCGAGAAGCATTGTTTTGATTTACAGGAAATCAAAACACAATAACAGTAAATCAATGTAAATTATCTTCTTGCCTACCAAGTTTTTACAAGGTTGCAACAACTTGTGTCAATCTAGCACAACTTCAATGTTTAACCGGGAGTAGTGCGCATTGATGAAATGGCAAACTATTCGACTTGCCTGCACACTGGGTTCGAAAATTTGACAACAGGTCAGATCGGAAGTGAACGAATGGATTATTTGTGCAAACTAATACAAATTATACGTATAAAAATATAAATTAGTAAGTTTTACTAATGTAATTCGAAGCATTTCACCGAGCCAGCTGATTAAAGAAGTTCAGCGGGCTGTTGTTAGCTTGTGCCTGAACTAACCGGAAATACACTACTGGTGGAGATTCTTTGTGCTCTGTACGACCAAATCACCATCTATTTGTAGCCAGTATAGCGAGTGAAGACCTGGGAGAATCTAAAGATCCCCGCTGAGATCAGCTCAAGGACTTGGGTGAACTGCTGGACTCAAATGAGCACATTTTTGAGGCCCTCCAGGTCAACGACCAAGTTATACCAACTTCTTGAATGAATTTTGACGTATGGAAGGCTGTCAAATTTTTTGGCAATTAGCTGTTTAGTTCCCAACATTTCCGGCTTTCAGATAGCGACTCCGCTCTACAGCAGTGGTTCTTAACCGGGGGGGACACCCCTCCAGCAGGGGTCAAGAAATTTCAATGGGGGTGCGAGCCCTTACGCGCCCTACAACATGGAAAGTTTGATGAATAAATGTACCAATGAATACATTGCGTTTTGAAGCTTATTTAAAGTCAGGGAGGCTTGAAACAAAGGGCAATCACTCAAGGGAAGCGTGGTAGAAAAAAGGTTAAGAACCTTCGCTCTACACAGTGATTGAAACACACCTCAAAAGAAACTACGTACTGCACTTTGAGTTCATTACGTCCATCAAACTTGGTAAGACTAGTGGAATTTACGATTTGGTGGAAAAGCTAAGGGTTTACGAATAAATCCCTCAGTGATTCAGTTGGGCAAGAGACTAACGATACTTCCATCTGATCAAGAAACTAGTCAACATACACAATACATTGCAATAAATATCGAGGCACTGTTATCTGTAAATACATTGTACTAACTTTCAGAGCAATACTGTCAAGCTAAATNTTTGTATGTTGATAGAAATTTNCTTAACATTATGCAAAGGGAAAAAAGCTAGCTTTAGTCACATGCGGCTAACAGCTCCATTCTTTGTTTTACAACTTTCTTTCATACAGGGGAAGTGATTAGCTCAATTTACGAAATATAAGAAAGTCACTAAAAAAAATCTTTCTGTTGAATATTTGAAAAAATGCACCGAGTTTTATGAGAAAAAAAATTGAAAGGGTTCAACTTTCCAGAATATATGTGTAAGTCTGCAAAATGATGTTGGAAATTAAACGTGGGCTTAAAAAGCATTTAAAACCAGATATCAAAATGCGAACAAGTTTATGAACTGAGGCATGTAAGTTGTACTCGCATGTTAACTGTGTCTATGACGAATCTATGAAAACCAACAAAAATATAGAGGTTACGTTACTTCCAGCCAATAGATGACAGTACCACTTGGTTTAATGTTTGCGAAATGAAGAAAATCAACAACATAGTTTTATTCAAACACCCCAGTTTTGTTCTATGCTTCTTCTAATCAAAAACATAGTTTTGTTCAAAAATGCTGTTGACAATATCATTTTGCATAATAAAAGTGGGTTGCAAAGGAAACTGTTCACGCGCGGTGCTGCCACTGACTCGCAACCAGTGTAGCATTCACTGCGAAAGTAGCCGCGTAGCCCATGGCACAAGCAAGCGGAGATGGGTGCCGCAGAACACTTGTGGTACAAAAGGAGTTCAAAAACCGAGTATAAACGAAACAGAATTAACGAACTGTAGTAACTCGCTGTTCTGCAATTCTAAGATAAAGCGGTTAATGGAAACAAGGCATGCTGAGTCTTACCTTGAAACGAAAAAAAATAAAAAATAAAATAAAACTGGCATTTGAACATTTCCCTTGTAACAACGGCTTCTGAGCATGTCAAAGTACTCTTACATTTTTACTTCGAAAAATATGCTTGTTGGAAACAACTTTGTTATGACTTTAGCAAAATAATTGCTCTCACCGCAAGTAAAATGAAAGCTGTCATATTACATCGTAAACTTGATGGTATTTGTATCTACATCTCGACGTGGATTCTTTATAAGCGTAAAACCTGCTTAGAACATCTCAAATCGTCCTCACTGTGGTTGAACATAAACAAAAACATAAAACTAAACGCGTAGACCTATATCATTGCCTGATTCTTCATCAATCTTGTAGTGAGTGGCGTCCGCTACAGTGAAATCATGCATATACTATAGGCAGCTTTATGGGCAAGATACTCGGGCATTAAACACTACGAAAATGCCTAAGAGAAGCAGTCTTTTCTTTTGGGTTAACTGCGCAAATTTAATGTCTACATTGCCTCGACTTTTTAAACCTTTGTTTTATCATAACTGGTTTCGAAAGCCTCGCCAGACTTAAACCTCTAGACATGTCAGCGTTACTCGTATATCTCACAAGTTGCGTAAGTCAGATAGGACGGTAAAACACGCTCACAACATAACCAAACCACAAAACACTACCGAGTTCATAAAAAAAAGAGCAAAAATTTGTCATCGCTGATATTCTCTAGAAATACCGAACCATGCTGTCGTGTGTTTATATTGCATAAACTTGTGTGACAGACAAAGCTGGAGCAGTAAGGAATGAACTACAGTGCGGTGCCCGATTGGAGTCAACAGGTTCAATCGCTTTTGTTGGCCCTGTCCCCAACCAAATCCTGTGCATGTTAGGGATGTACAAGTAACGATACTTACAAAGCATACACTCCGTAGGTAACACCTAAGCTGGTCACATAGGTGTCATAAGCACACAATACATCTGTCTATGACGTCATAAAACTTCACAATTGAAATTCAGTCAAGTCGTTTACAAGAAAACAATTCATTTCTATCGCAACAGACTTTCTCCAGGAAAGTTCTTAACGCGTGAAATGACGAAAAAGAAAACGAAAGGTAAGCATGTGGTTAGCAAGGGAAAACAAGGCAAAGCGAAAAAAAAGGAGGAAGAAGTTTTTGTCAGTGATTTCTTGAGTCAGCCAGGAAAGACTAGGTCAGGGACAGTTTATTCGAAGAGAAATTTACCTACAGGTTGCTTTACCGAGTCAGCAGGTGCATCCTTCAATTCTGCGTGTACAGAAGATCCAACAAAAAACTTAACTTCGCTTCAGACAGCGAAATCCCAGTGCAGTTGCAAACAGTGTACTACAAAGCGTCAAAAAGAAGGCGGTACAACATGCAGCAACAACAACAACAACAACAGCAGCAAGAACAACAACAACAAAAACACCAACTGTGGACTAGCAAAAAGCAACGAAGCTGGTGAAGAAAACTTGACCACAAGCGAAACATCTGGACTTTGTTCATCCAGCAAAGTAGTGCATAACGATACAGAACAGACAAGTATAACATCATACTACCCTAATCATCGCTGCAACTGTCATGAATGTAGTCATTCCTACATTCCTAAAAAACTTCGCTTGCGACACAGCATGCGAGTACCTAACAAAAACTGGATGAAGCGCAAGAAAAAAAAGCATCCTTTGGAATACAGTGCTCCAACTGCACGTAAGCACAGGCTTTTGAAGGTTACCCAACCTTCAGCCAAGCGCAAGTCCATGCGAAAAGAATTGCGAAAACACATTAAGCGCAGCAAATCATTGTTGAAATATGTACTGAGCAAGAAATCTTCCAGAGACGTCCATGCGAAGAATCCACCAATATCAGCAAAGTCAAGCAAGCTTAGCACTTGCTTATGCTGTCAAAGGTTTCTAACCTCATTGATGGCGCTTTATACCGAAAACAAGATTTTAAACCAAGGGGGTGGTAAAAAAAATAAACAATTAAAACAGCCTAAGATATCTCAAGAAAGGCTTTTCGAATTATGGAAACCTTGTGAAAAGTTAAAACGTAGTTTAGTTCCGCAACCTCGGTCAGGACGTACTGTGCATAGATTTACTTGTAGTTGTAGAACAGCAAAACGTCAAAAAATGTCAGACAAGTGTTCACACAACGTGTGTCGTAACAAGTTTTTGTTTCCTAGTGCAGGTGCAATAGGGAATAGGCTTCCCTTGCGTAAGAAAAATGTTAGAAATAAGAGACACATGCCAACTTCTGTCATGGTAGCACCGGAAAAACGTCTATCAGACCGAAGAAGGACAACTGTTTCCATCAGCAGTAAACGAAGAAACCAGCTGGAAGTACAACAGAGGACCACTAAAAACAAGTGGAGGCTGCTTGCAAATAAAATGTACCCTTTTGAAGCCAAACTTTGGAAAAAACATACCATACACAGAAAAAACAAAATGAATAAGAAATCAGCCAAACAAAGACCCCTAAAAATAGCACCTGCACCGCGAGGAGGTTCTAAAGCAGGTTCCAAACGAAGTCACAGGGCCTCTTCCAAAGCTTTTCGGAAGAAGTACCTTTGCAGTAATACTTGGCCTTCCAGCCTCGAACGCAATATGACTGGTAAAGAGTTTCGAAAACTTGGAATTACAAAGTTTCCTGGAGCACCTGTTCCAAGCGCAAGAGTGCCGACGTTCATCGCAATGGTTAAAACAGCAATTCGGGACTTAAGACCCTTTCACATAACCGGAAAAGATGCGATTGCCAAGTAAGTTTCCTTAAATATATATTTACTTTGCAGCTAAGTTTGTAGAGCAGCAATTTAATGACCACTACGATTCAAAGCAAATGTGTTGTAAGAGCTGTGCTTTTCTTTGCGCTGAGAAATTTCGGTCATTTGTTCGAAATAGCTTTTAAGTGTCCCTCANTTTTTCGTTTTCGGACAATTTTTTATGACTGAAAAAAGTATCATGACCGAAATAAATGTTTTTTCCGCTCATTTAAAAAATAACCAAAAAAACAGGTAAGAAGTAAAATGCAAGTACACCTCGTGTTTTTCTTGCACAGCCGTTTGCAAAATGAGACTGAAATATCTTTAACAGCCACTTGCGTTTAGTGTGAAATATTCCAAGTTCCTACAAAACAGAAACAAAAAAAAAAAACAATGAGTCACAATATTTTCTATATTTCTTTTGACTGAGACGTTGCACGAATGTTACTAAAAGCAGCATCTATGAAATTGCTGGCAAAGTTGGCTACAATTGAAGTTGTTTCCACTAAATTGTTTTTATGCGGAAAGGTAGGCTGCTGTGCCACCTAAATTTAGGTGCAGAAGCTTCAACTACGTATGGTTGCGCGCTTTGATGCAGTGAGATTGTTTAAATCGACCCTATTCTTTGGTGACTGAGTGCTTGTAAGTTACAGTGTTTGTTGAGGGCGTGTGCATGCCACAACACATTCGTACTTTACCTGGCCTTGACCAGGGTTGGATTCAGTGTCCTATTCTGGATGGAGTGTTGTACCAAGTGTTACGGGTTAGCGAACAATAGTGTTAAGAAAGTGTCTGTAACCCTGTGGTTTTACCTCCAACGCCGTTATAAAACGTTCTGTTGTGTCTGTTTTAATCAATTTGCATTGTGAAGACAGTGCGCGTGCTTGTGCTCTGTGAACTTCGTGTCTGTTTCAAAACATTAAAACTTTTAAAAAATCTGTCGCTTGATTTTAAATTCAGCTTAAGCCAATTACACAACGCAATTTATCTGTTTGCTTATATTGCTTAAACTTGGGTGAATTTTACCAAAGATATTATACTACGATTTTTCGCCGAGATTCCTAAATTAGGGTGTGGAAATAGTCTCCTTCCACATATTGCGCCCTGGCCTAAAAACTACGGTATCCTAAAAAGTAATTTGTCAAAGAATTAGACTCTATACATGTGATTAAAACGATCATTGGTGACAAATCCACCGAAAACCTTGAAATTCTGTCCTGAATAAAGTACCTTCTGTTTTCACAAATAGAATCATAAAGACAAATGTTGGGAAAAATCAAGCATGTTTTAGCGGTCTTTAAGAAGTAACTTCAAGATATATTTAATCGTCGAAATTAGTCTCTTTTATAGAAAATGTATCTCCAGTCGAAAAAAGCACTCGAATTACTTCACACAAATGTGATCATTCCCAAATCTCTCCTTTAACATAACGCACTGTACTGTGATAGTATCAACGAAGCTTGTAGGCAGTGTTCCCTCTAAGAAGGTTGTACAATGAGCAAAGTTTTTTCTAGTGAGCATGCAATTGCGCAACCATGCAGACATACAACCAGTGATGTGTTTTAAGCAGTAAAAGGGCTATGCGGTATACCAGTATATACGATATTAAATTTGGAATGTTTTAAGTGAGCGAGAATAAGATTTCACTGCGCAAATGGTCTGATGGTACTGCGCATTTGCGCACCTTAGAGGGAGCATTGCTTACAGGTCAGGCATACTACTGGCATTCACTGTCGTTTGAAAAAAGAAATATAGCATGCTGTTTTTATGGCCTTCTGTGGAACTTTGTGAATCTCAATCTTAGCTGCGCCAACCAATAAAGATTTCTAGGTTAAGTTTTATTTATACGCACAGAATCAATGCAGATACATATTTATTAATTGAAATCGCAAGGCTTTGGCAAAATTTTAAACATTATTGTTTCTCATATTTTTCCCTTACTTGCTAGTAATTGTCAATTGTTAGTTAAATACGCTAAAAGTAGTTTTTCCGACGAGTCCAAGTAACTGTGCAGACCAGTGTTTCCCAACCTTTTTAGGCTTGCGGCACCCTACAGAAAAGAATAATAATTTACGGCACCCATAGCAATTTGCTTTGAGGTTTG
>JGI24158J21664_10009630_pt1 | contig 12894 bp, 7 predicted proteins | sample Ectturendosymbi3_FD_21664 | JGI IMG/M metagenome (IMG submission 21664) | reverse complement strand
TGATAGGGTCTTTTCAGAACTTTTTGGAAGAAATTTCAACCCACAATTTTTTAGGTATAGAAGTTGGTTTGAAGCTTTTCTTTATTTTCACATTGGAGATGGTGGTGAAGCCCCTTTGAAAGTATAGTACTTACACATTAAAGTTGCTGTTTGGGGTCCTTTGAAAGCATAGTACTTGCACATTACAGATGCTTTTGGCAGCCTCTTTTAACGCAGGGAATTTTAGATTACATTTACTGTTGGGGGCCCCTTTGAAAGCATAGTACTTACACATTACAATTACTGTTGGGGGCCCCTTTGAAAATATAGTACTAATACATTAAAATTGTTGTCGGGGCCCCTTAAAAAGCATGGTACTTACACATTAAAATTGCTGTTGGAGGCCCCTTTGAAAGTATGGTACTTACACATTAAAATTGCTGTTGGGGGCCTATTTGAAAGCAAGGCTTTTTACATCACAGTTACTGTTGGGGGCCCCTTTGAAATCAAGGTACTTACACATTCCAATTGCGGTTGAGGGCCCCTTTGAAAGCAGAGTACTTACACATTACAATTTCTTTCAGGGCTACTTCGATGAAGTTTAACAGTAGAGTACATACATATTTCAGTTGCTTTTGGGGGACCCTTTGAAAACAAAGTACCTGCACATTATAATTTCGGTAGCGGGGCCCTTTGAAAGCAGAGTACTTGCTTACGGTATGCTTTGTAGCACATTATATGAGCGAATAATATGTTTTTCACCAAAAGTAAGGAAAATTTATTCGCGTAACACCTCAAGGGAGCCCCCAAAAAGGGGGGGGGCCTGAGGCAAGTACCTTGCTCACCTCCCCTTAAGCACACCACTGTATATATAAATGAGTCTGTCCAAAATAATTTTCATTTTGAAAATGACAAGGAAATGTTGTTTAGAGGCATTGAAAATAGTGTATTAAGACAAATGATCTAAGAAGTGAAGTAGGACTTTTGAGGAATCTGACTGCCATGCTGTGCTTTCAAAAGATCTGTTCAATAAAACTGATTGTCAAATTTTAAGAGTTTAAGTTCTTCTGCTTTAACCTTAATATTTTGTTGATAGTAAGGTGTTAAGGTTAAGAAAATGTGGGTAGCATGTTAGAGAGGATGTGATTAAATATGTTGAATGCAGGGTTGTTGTAAAAAAACCCGACCCAAAAAAAACCACCCGGGTTTTTTAAAAACTCCCACTTAAAAAAAACAATAAAACGTACCAAAAAGCCACTTTTTTTTTTTTGAAAAAATCTACTAAGAAGTAAAAAATAAAATAGGCGGAACACTTGTACAGTTGACTTTAAATTTTTTTTAATCAAACAAAACGAACAGCAATGAAATTTGAAGGAGTTCATTGCAAATCTTTCTCAGCTCTGCACAATCAGTATATTTTAACCAATATTTCTGCGTTATGTGCATTTATAAAATTTTTCTGATTTAGGACCATACTAAATCATATGTTGAAAAAACACTCTAAAAATCAGGGGTCACCAATGTGGTGCCCATGGGCACCAGGTCGCCTGCAAGGACCAAGCAGGTTGTCCACAGGTGTAGCCAAAAGGCATGGCCACCAGATTTCCAGCATTTCTTGTTTTGCGCTTTGAGAGATGTTGTTTTTTTTGAAAAAAAACAGGTTTTTCTCTACCATGGTTGAATGTGAATCTAGTTTATGCAAAATGTTTAATTTTACTGGGCATGTGCTACTTCATGTTCCATTGCTATTTAAGTTTGTGCAGGATCACTCTTGACTTATTGTAATGTTTCATTACTATATCTTTAGAAAGCTATTGGCCAATGGTCATGCAAATATGACTTGCTTTTAATGGTTTTACACTTCTCATAAGACTACTGATTACTATCATTTGTTTGTCTTGTACATACCCGATTTTTATCTGGAAAAATAAGTTACCTTGGCGTGACTACTCTGAGTGCCACTATGCATTTTTTTCTTGCACTGGAATTCAGTGGTGTAAAGCTATAGTTTTGAGAAGTACGTATGATTTATCAGGACTTTTCTGCTTGCTCTGTGATGTGGTTACAAACTTTGACATATTATGTATGCAAACACTAAGGTTTATGAGGCTGTACAAATGTAAATTATTATACTTTTGAATATAAATACATACGTACAAAATGTAATTATGTCAAAAATAGTTTTTAAAATGTTTGATATGGCTTTTGTACTTGCATTTTTGTTTTCAAAGTTCAGACAAACAGATAGTTCATGTTTATTTTGCATGGCCAACAAAAGGACCCAGAGGTCATCAGGTCAGCTGACCGTGGATCAGTCTTAATGCTTGCTCAGCTGTTACAGGAGCAATACACAAAACAAAGATGACGTTCAGAAAATTACCAATGGTACAAGAGAAAAATATTACTAATGACAAGCTGATGGATCAAGAAAAAAAAGGCAAAAACAACAAGGACCAAATAAACACAGAACATCCAAACACACAGAACTTGAAACATGTTTAAATTGGTCATAAGTGATACAAATTTTGTGCATCTTTTAGTTAACACATCAACCGCCAGTCCACGATATATTTGTGGCTGCTGTCTGATGCTAAAATGCCGGTATGGTTTTTGTGCTGGCGCTTGAGTGGGCAAGGCGTTGTTTTAAAAAGGCTCTGGATTGAAAACCTCACACGATAGAAACACAAATTGTGTACAAAAACGTTAGTCATATTGTGTAGTTTATGAAAATTGAAATCAAATAATTTTTCCACTTTTTTTGGAAAGAAAAATCACCCTAAAATAAGGGTTGATTGCCTGTTTGTTGACTTTGAAAGTTTATTGCGCCTATTCCAACAATGGAAAAAATATAAAAATCACAGAAACGATTGCTATAGCTGTTACAAAGCATCCTGCCAAGTTTTGAATTAAAAAATTGTGGAGAAGAAAAGTTATAACAGTTTTTATATCACCTGGTCCTAGACAGCGTTTCTGTTTTTCGACTCCGTCCGAAAATGCGCATGCGTTCAGCTGTGCTTTGCCGATCGCTAAATAACTCAGGTTGGTTTCGATTTGACTAAAACGTACAGCACTATTTTGTTTCGATATGTAAAACCTTCAAAGATATTTTTGTTGTACTAACTGAACTACGAAACAAAATTATTACACACATTGTACCACAAAAAACATGCAAAATTTTATTTTTGCATGAAAAAGCCACACAAAATTTTCTTTGCACACAAAAAAAAAGATGCAAAATTGTACTCGCACGTGGCCTGAGCATTTGACAACTGTCAGCTCTTGGATGCTGAAATGTAACGCTTCTGCTGTTGTTGTTGCAGAAAAATGTGAATATCACAGAATATGTTGTGATTACCTTGTAGCAGCTGCATGTCAAGATGGTAGTGCATGAAACGAGAGGAAAAAAACTACAACATTTTTATCAGCCGGTTGTAAATATGGTTTGAAATTTGTGGAAAAGTTATGCACGCACGTTCAGGTGCTTAGTGTTGTTGCGATGGTAAAGAACGAACGGCAAGGGTGCAATACGAGCTTTTTGTTGGCAGCAACTTTTATTGTTCTCTGTTGAACACTAAATCTCCATTGATATGTATTGTTGGGAAGCAGCAAAAAGATCACACGCCGCGATCACTGAATTACTGCTTTTTCGCAAATCAACCGGTGTTATTCTTCGCGATGCCCTTCCTGCCTCACAAAGGCTTTGCGCTAACGGGCCGTTTGAAGACTGCCAAGTGCAAATGTTTGTGAAGAAGCGCACATTGCCAAGTGCGAATGTTTGTGAAGCAGGGCTAATTGCCTAGTGCGAATATTTTTGAAGCAGCGGAACAGGCGGCGCCAGCAGTTACTTGCTGTTGAAAGTAAAACAATTTTGCAGCAGCTAAAACCGTCAACTCTCTACATGATGCTCCAACTCACGCTAATTTTTTATTCACATCACACTGGAATGCGTTCAGAAATGCTTTACACTAACGGGTCATTTGAAATCTGTCAAGAACAAATGTTTGTGAAGTGGCGTCAAAAAGACGGCTGAAGCATTTACTTGCTGCCAAAAAAAAAAAATTTATGCTCAAGCAAAACTTGTCAAATCTCTACGTGATATGTTCTAATTCAGTAAAAAGGTTTTTGAGTAATTATACACTAATGGGCCATTTGAAATCTGCCAATAGCGAATGTTTGTGAAACAGTGTCGAACGCACAGCTGAAGCATTTACTTGCTGTTGAAAATAATATTTATGCTCAAGCAAAAATCATCAAATCTCTACATGATAGGTTTTAACTCAGCAAGAAAATTTCTGAGTGATTGTTTATGCACATTACATTAGAAACCGCTCCCAATGAAATGCAATGTGACGAGACAATCAGCCACATGGTTACAACCGGCTGATCTTATTTCCGCACTCTGCGAAACGCGTGCGTGACTGCAGGCAAAATATACCATGGTTGCTTTGAAATGTTCTCCTGACTACACCATGTGTCAAATAACATAAATATATTTTTTCTGGTTGCTAGAGACTTGTACGAAATGTTCGTACTTTATAGAGGAAAACATGCGACCCAAAGCTCAATGGTTGGCATTTGAAGTGAAGTACGAGTATATCGTGCACTGGTCCACAAATATATCGTGGGCCAATGGTCTACGGTTGGGCAAGTTTCCAGACAACCGGCGCTTGATGTGTTAAGGCTGGTGTGAAATCTTTAGTGCTACATAGCCAAGGTCATATTGCACAGGTTGCATGTCAAGAATCATGATTTGAGGTGATAGCTGTCTGATCTCTATTTACGGTGTTCAAAATTTTAAATTTTGTGTAAAATTTGGTGGTACCTATCAAACATCAAGAAGATCATCGTCCAAGCTGGTCAGTTCTAGACATTAGTCAGCACTAAAGTGTTTACCAGGTGCATTAAAGTAATTTTTGTTTAAAGTAGACTTTCTTTAACTACCACTGTTTGCTTTGGATTTGTGTGTTGCTGCCCCACCAACTTAATTCCTTTATTGGGAAATGCTGATTGCTGCCAAAACAGCTCGGGGCAGTTGGCGTTTGTATTTCACAGCAAGAGTTGAGCAGGCCTTTCTGTTCTTGTTGATGTTACCTGTTTTTGATGCTGCTCTTTGTTTTTGGTGACGGTACCTCTGGTTTTATGTTGAGCAAAGCCTAGCATATGAGAGTTGCCTCACTGGTTTCGTGTGTCACATTACCACTGTTTTTTTGTTTAAATATTTGATGATGTACTAACAGGGAAAGAATTTTGGAGGATAACTACTGTGATGTCGTACTTTGTGTGGGTGATAAGGAGTTTCTTGGACATCGTTGTGTCATTGGAAAGCTCTCAAAGATGTTGGACAAAATGTTTAAAATCAAGGTATGCATTTTTGTGCTTAGATTGATTTTGTTATCCTCTCTGTGTTGTGTTTGTAATGCTTTTTCTTTGTAGTCACATATATAGTTTTGATGATTTTTTAATCCATGGAAATGGATCTACTCGCCTTCAGCTGAAACTGGGCTATAATGTGGACCTTGTTTTTCTGTGGGGTTTTCTGGTTGATGCACAGTGTAGTATACTGATGACTGTATAACTGCTTGACCCTAAACCTTGAGCAGGCTTGGTTTGGAATATATAAAAGCAATTAAACTCTGTTGCAGAAGTTCTACCACTTGCACATCGCTAAACATATTATTCTGTTCCAATTGAGATTTTGGGGTGTTGGTTGCTGAACTTCTCTTTTGCAGAAAATAGATCTTGAGACTTTTATAACAAAAACTTCAGACTTTTTTTTTATCAGATGAAGGAGAAAAATGAGCGAAAAATAGTTTTGAAAGGAGTTGATGCTGAAGGAATGTTATTGGTTATGGAATACATTTATACAGCAAGAATAACAATAAACAAAAATAATGCCGTGCAGCTGCTCACCATATCTGATTACCTGCAAATTGATGGTATGATATGCTAGTTTCTAAGACGTAAACTAGTGAAGGCACAGTAATATCTTTATTTAGGGATTTTGTTGCATTTATTTTTTATTCTTAGAAATATGTGGCTTGGACTAAAACTGCCTTTTTGAATTGTCTCATTTCTATACTATTTTTTAAGCTCTAAAGGAACACTGCATACAGTTTTTCGTCCAAGGAATGAAAACTGAAAATATATTAAGTCTCAAAGCTGCTGCGGATATGTATCATGAACGGACTCTTAAAAAAAATGCAGAAATATTTGTTTCGACAAATATTGAAAATATAGTACATCAGCAAGAGTTTAAAGATTTCACTCCAGAAGAAGTTTTGTCTGTGCTGGAAAGCAGAAAGTCAAAAGTAAGATTTTGTATGAAAAGTTGTTGACTGCTATTTCGCGATGCCGAAATTTCAGATGAGCAATGAATTATTCAGATGTATAATCACGTTTTTCATAGAAAATGACAAGCTGTTACAGAAAATCAATTGGTATAACATGTAAAAACGTTATGTGTACATTGGCAAAGTCAATCTGCTGGTATTTGGTGTTGAAGCAAAGTAAATCATTTTGTAGAAAGCACATTACTTAATTTTAAAAAATTGTGTAAGCCGTGGCTTACGATAGATTAAATTCGGTAAATGCAAACCAACACGAAGTGCATGGATGCTTTGATTTTTCCCACATGCTGCAAAAAGTTGACAGAAAAGTAGAAGCAATGCAGTGTAGACTTTGGTTTCTCTTTGACAATGACTCTACTGCCAGGAAACTCACACAATGGTGGCAATTTTTTCAGTGAAAATGTTTTTTGGCAAATATGTAAAAAACATCAAGAATCGATGGTGTAACATCTCACGAGCTGCTCCGTGTTTGCAATGTTTTGTGAGTTGTGTTGTTTCATTTGTATGACGTAATAATTAAGATGTGTCTGTGTCACTAATTTCCTCTTAACAATTTTTTTCCCTATCTGTGTCTTCCTCACAACACTCATGTTGTCATCCTACAAACAATTTTTATCTATGTAAGTTTGGCTGTCTGGATGTTTGCATGATGTTACGTTTACATTGTGAACAAAATATTTAGAGAGATTATGAAGAGCTGGCTTACAACAGTTTTGTCATGTGGGCTGAACATAACAAATCTGAGAGAAAAGGTGCATTTGAGGACTTGCTTCAGACTGTCAAGCTCTATTTGCTCCCTTTGAGAAAGTTAGAAGAAGCTGCTAAACAAGTACTTTAGATTATTAAAATGTTTTTTGTTTTGTTTTTTAGCAAAATGTGTTTCTTACAGTTGCTTTAGTTGCTGCATGATGGTAGGCATCTGGTTAGAGTCTGAAAAAGCCGCTTGTGCCATATTGAGCTAACGATAATAATGATTCAGTTCACGTCAGTTTCGTTGTTCTCGTTTTATGCTCCCTCTGGAGTGTCGCTAGTGGTCAGTGGTGCCGATCTCTCTTTGCTCATGCTGTGGTAGGGATGTCTAGGAACTTCTAGATGTTCCTGGCGCTGTAGAGTTTCTACATATCCTTGGCGATATAGGTAACCCAGCTACCTTCGTACTGAATGCTACCTTGGTGGTGGGTTAGTGGCAGCACTGCAAGTGAATTTTTCCCTTGTGTGATTACCATGGGTGACGAAACCTTTTTCAAAATGGGGGGGCACAAGTGCATGTCAAAAAACTCTATAGAAGATTTTTGTGGTTTAAATGGGCAATTGCGATGTCACAACTGTTGTATTATGACGTTATTAACTTTTGTTAGCATGTTTAAGCAATTTTATGCAATGTTTTATAAGTCCCCAATGACTCTTTCTACACTAGCCCCTGACCTGACTTCCACACTACCTTGCTACACTGACTTGAGCATATAAAAGTAACTAGTTGTTCTTCGTCTTGCACAAAATTCATTCACAAGTAAGTACACAAATACAACATGCACAAAGCTAAGGGAATATCCACATATTACATCATCAGATAGGGGTGAATGGGGCTTTTATAAATGATGATGGGGTAAAAATAAGATATCCAAAATTAGAATGGGGTAAAAATAGAGCTTTGCCGACATCGCCTACAGATTGGAAGGTATCAAATACAAAAGACGATGATATGTTCTTCAATAGTTTTAGTTCATTTGCAAGGGCATCTACATCTATGTTGTCATCCAATATAGCCATTGTGCCGCCTTGGAAAGTGGATTCATCCTCCCCTCTTGCTACAGCTAAAATTACTTGCTAAATATCACAAAGATACTGCAATGTTTCATGATTAATCTCTCTTCTATTTTATTGACTATCGAATAAACAGCTTGTAAATGTTGTAAAAAATTGGTGAGGTGAAGTAAATCTTGTGTTATCTGAACCATTGTCAAACTTGCAGGGGAGTCTTTTTCAGCGTGGCATAACAGGAGGTTCTATGTCCAATTTTCCTGTTCCTTTATGATTTGCTCGAAACATTCTGGAGCTTTTTCTCTCGTAGTCTTCAAAATTGTTTTTAAGAGGTCTTTGCATTTTATTGCTTCACACGCAGTGTCATGTTTGTCCTCTGAAGGCCAGCAACTAGGACTTCAGCTGCAGAGAAGATTGCTTTGCCCACGTGAAGACCAATGGAAACTCCAAAATCGAACATGTTCTTCAACAAGCCAGGAGCTGACTAAAAACCCTCGCTGCACCCTCCTTCCTCCGATATACTTTGCAGGGCTTCAATGAGTCACTGAAAATTTTCCAGGACAGATGGAATCGGACTCAAACGGATGACCTCGATTAAAGCGCGAGAGAACGTCTACTACGAACGATGTTGCTTGGTTCAGGTCACTTGCAACGTGAACGCGAAAGGCCAGACATGGAACGAAAATATATGAACAGTGACGAGACCCAATGAAAAGAGCCCAAGTTAACAACTTGGTGAAGTGGGTGGTGGCATAAATGCACAAAGCAAGCTCGCGTTCTCCAATATGAATCGTGATTGAAGACTCGGGCTGAGTCCAACGAGTTCGTGTGCCGGAGTCGCTACTGGGCTATTAAAATACCAAAAACACAGCCCAAAAAAGGCAAAAATGACACAGTCACCAAGATACATGTCACCAAAATGACACATGACAATCACCAAGATACAGACTGGGGTGTGGGAACGTCGGTCGTTGGTGTGAATCGCGAGCGTGGAGGTTTGTAGACATGGGTGTCGGAAGGATTATTCCTGGGAGGGGGGCAAAAGTGGTGCAATTTGATTTTTCCCACTCAAAACTAAGAAAACAACCTTTTTTGCTGAAAATTTTAATTACTGATTTTATTTAAACTTGCCAAGAGTTTGCGTGAGAACTCATGTATGTTATGCAATGATTTCATCTTCGGTGATAACTTAATTTTCGATATTTTTTTGCTTAACATAGGTGTAAATTTTTCAAGTCAAGATGTCTGTGACTTTGATGCTGTCATGAATACAATTTGTTTTTTAGGGCTTGCATTTTTTTAACTTTTCACAGCCACTTGTCACGGAAAGCCATGCTTGCAAAGACTTCTTGATAGCACAATTGCTTTTGCGTCTTAAACTTCCCCCTCCTGTCGGCGCTAAAATCGAAGGTAAGTTAATCGAACTAATATATTACAGATATGGAGAGATATTTTAAACCACTCAGCTATAATCCCATTTTTTCATCTATTCTTCTTAAAAACATTTCTTTGCTGAAGTGGTTTCAGGCAGCACGAAATGCATCGATTTTGCAAAATGCGGATGAAATTGGCAAAGAAAATATTGTAACAAATTTGATAAATCTAGACTCTAGAGGTTTACTCTCCTGGAGGAAATGCAAATGAAAAACGAATCATGTAAAGCTGCTAGCTGAGTTCGACCAAAATTGCACGCTTAGGATTTTGCTGAAAGTTGATTGACTGGGCCAATCGAGGCCCTACCGAGAAATGAAATAGTTAAAATTTGTATGGCTTAATGGCTGTCGTTGCAAACTTCTACGTCAAATTAGAACAATTCTGTAAGAATTGGATCTGACATCCCGCTATTTATCCTTACTGTGGTAAGTTAAGTTTTTGGTATGAAAGTTGAAGATGTGATACCCATGCTATTCAAAGTTTGCATGCTTTTATTTGTTGCTCACTAACAATGCTATCTTGGAAGCTTGGCTTCGGCCTCTACAAGCCAGATCGACAGGTGGGCTTATTTCTGTGATATTCCTGTATTGGCTTTAAATAGTATAACTGAATCACAAAAACGGCTGACTTACGTTTGTAAGCACATATAATTTTAATTGAATGCCAGTTTTGATTTACCTGATCATACCACCGAGCAGATACAGTAGTTTATGTTCAAAACTGCTGAAGCATGTGGTTGGTCGACACACACAGTGGTTTGTTGTTAACGGTGTTTATCGTCCTGACATAGGCCTTCTCATGACAAAACAACGGCTGCAGTTCTGTTATTATCAGCATTTGCTCATGGAGAAAATAAATTTGTGTGGATTTTAGTGTTAGGGATGCTATTTTGAAATAGCAACATAACAAAATCACGCAGTAATGATTCTTTAGTGGTAAACTAAGCCTACAGTTAAAGGAAAAGCTTTTAATCTTTAAAATACCAATTTCAGTGTTTCTCAGCATGTCGTACGTGTACCACCAGCGACATTCTGATTCAGAATTTGCCATATAAAGATATTGGAATTACTAAATAAGGGAGCAAAATGTGCTTGTGTTTTTTATATTTTAGAATGTTTTTGCTTAGTTTTTCAATTGCAAAAACCTGTAGTAAGCTCCCAATGCACTATAGCAGGAGTGGCCAACATGTCGATCGCGATCGACCGGTCGATCGCGCCTGATTTTGCATTGAATTGACAAGATACTTAAAAAGAACATTTTTGAAGCAACATTTCAGAAAGTACATAAAAAAGAAAAACGTTGCCTTTTATGACATTTGTACTTGTAACTTTATAACCGACCGGTCGATCGCGAATTATCAAGAAATTTTCTAGTCGATCCCACTCAAAGATAAGTTGGCCACCCCTGCACTATAGCAATTTCAACTTTTGTTTCATTGTAAAAACAGCAAAATCATGTTCGTTTCCAAACATGTGGTTAGAGACCTTCTTTGTAAATGAAGCAACTGCGTTCCTAATCAAGCTTTTTGTTTCTAAAACAGCGATTATTAAAAAAGTTTGAAGGTTTTTTTCCCAGAGGTAATGGCATTTAGTCAGCTGCAACCAAGGGCGTACGCAAGGGAGGTTGGGGTTAAACCCCCCCTTCAAGCTTGATATTTTACAACAACATTGTTACCTGCGCAAAGGAGATCAATTATTTTTGCATACTTTTTGCTTGTTAATTTGTCGACTTAATGCAAATGCCACGGAATAAATTTGCATGCAAATTTCAAGGAACATTGCAAATGGGCCAAAAAGTAATAACTATGTTTTGGTGGGAATTCGGGCTATCGCTTGCATCCACAAACCACCTCACCACTTTTTGCAGACCCTCCATTCACTACGCATGTTTAAAATGGTGTTCCGCGATAGTTCATCTTATCCAAACAATTGTCTTTATTTTGTCTGCTAAGGCTGATCAGCACAAGCGCTGACCGCATTGGCTGCATTACCAGTTTCTGTGGCATGATAGAACTGTTGCACGAGCTCAAAAACAGCAGTTTTTAACAAAGAAGCATTCAGGCATTTGATAATATCTCAGCAGGGAAAAAGGAAAAATAAGTTTGCTGGACTTCTATAGATAACAAAAAATTGAAAGTTTTCTTACGTAGTTTATGCGCATTCTCAATTCTTGTACAGTTTAGCAAGATTCAATCTTTCAAACCGGGGTGTGCACCAGCCAGGGCAGCCGTACACTTTTTATGCTCGGCTGCTCGTATTCGGCAAGACATCAGCGCAGCCTCATTTTTGCAGTTGGTTGTAAATTGCTCTGACACAATGATGAGTGTGTTTCACTCCCCTGTTTAGACGCGCAACCTGATATTTTTGCAGTTATGAACTGCTGTGCGGTAGCGTTGAGTTTATTTTCCTCCAATATCCTGACTTGGAGCGCTGATAGTTTATATTCGGTGCAATGACACATAAAATTAGGGCAGTAAAACTTCGCCAAAGCATTGATTTGAAAACATGAGTATGACGTCAAATTGTGACGTCACAAAGAGCGCACACCAATTTCAAATGACAACCATATGCCACTGAATGAACCCTCCCCCATGAAAATTTTCTGCGTAGACCACTGGTTGCAACACTAAAATTTTCAAGTGCTGTCGTTTCTTTTGTAAAAAGCGCGAAGACCATGATTCGACGGTGGTTTGAGACATTACCAGATTCCTATTTTGAAGAGTCATTGTTTCATTGTGGGGATTGTTCTTGTGTTTGTCATGACCTGCATCGTATACAATCACCTTTAATTTAACTGTTGCAGTTTGCTATAACCATTTGAAAGAAAACAGCATCCACTTTTACTCTTGATTCTTCATCAAAATGCGAGCTTTAAGATATTTTGTGTTTTTTTGCCTGAGCAACTCCATAAGCTATTTTAGTATGCAATTTTAGAAATATAATTTTCAAAACTCTAACCCAAGTTTTGCCAATGTTGCAACAATTTTGAAACGTGTCCTAGAGCTCTCCGTCATTGAAGTGTCTTGTCTGGCTGCGCTGGTTCCACCAGTTCTTGTGTTAAAATGTACCTTGATTTTTGAAAGCTTTGCAGTGTAATTATTGCTTAAAGCCTTCAAAAATTAAGGAACTTGTGTGGCTGGCACATGCCGACGCGAAGAATGTACCAAAAGGTAAATGATATGGAAACACGTGGTGGACCTTCCGAGCAGTCACTTGTCGGCAGTTAAATGGGTACAAATAATAAGGTGCCAAATCAACAAGGCTTTAAAGCAAGGGTGACGAACCTATTTGCTATCGCGGGCCACTTTGTCAGTTACCGCTGAGTAAGCGGGCCGCACAACTTTTTAGTCATACTATGAAACCTGTTAAAAACG
>JGI24158J21664_10009628_pt1 | contig 12896 bp, 6 predicted proteins | sample Ectturendosymbi3_FD_21664 | JGI IMG/M metagenome (IMG submission 21664) | reverse complement strand
TCTACTCTCTACTAGTCTATTTCTATTTTCTACTCAGTCCACTCGACTGTGAACTGCACATTGGCAACATCGTACAACTGTGATGCAACAATAACGTTCTTCTTAATTGCACAACAATGAACAAGTGACGCAACAGATACCAATATTTCTTTTTCTGCATCTGCCCTCAACCTCCTATACAACTAACTGGCCTATTGGAGTCTGAATGCGAGACGTTAATCTAAGAAATTTCATAATGACGCATCAACATACTGAAGCAAAAAATCATTTCCCCTAAAAAACGAGGAACCCTCACGGAACCCTTGAAACTCACGGAACCCCACTACATGTTCTGCGGAACTCTAGGGTTCCGCGGAACCCCTGTTGAAGAGCACTGCTCTAGACCTAATGACTTGAAGCGGGGTAGCAATTAAAGGAGCAACGAAACTGGCGTGAAAAGGATTCGCCGAAAAACAATCAATGCGCAACCGACGAGAACACCAATGAAACACTGAATCAACAATAGCACGACCGAAACTGTGGGTAAGCCATAAACCAAACAAGGCAATAAACTTCAACATTTGTTTATCAAAAAGCGGTATATGTCTGGGAACATGTCGGAGGATTTATCGTTCATGCTGGATTGATCAGAGTTGACATAATATGATTCTATAAAACGGCGTTTATGAAAGTCACATTCAAATTCTAAAATTTTCGATTGTTGCCAATCCATGGAATGGTGAATATGTTGTTTTATACATCATTTTATTGGAAGTGGCCCGCGAGCTGTCAAGTTCTTGTAAAATGGCCCGTAAGTCAAAAGTAATTGGACCACGATGATGTAAATAACCCGCCGTGATCACTCTATTAATACATGTTCACTTGTCACCTTACTGTTATATGGGGATAGTCTTGGACATGTTCTGTCAGTGGTGACTTTACAATATGTCTTTGCATGCAATTTTGCCTGTCACATCAACCTACGTGTTAAGACGCCCTTCAACAGAATCTTACTGGATTTGCTTCAATTTGTTGCTATCAGTCTACGTTGCCAAGGAGAACGTTCAGCCACCCAAGGTTTCAAGTAGCTGCAAAGATCACCCGCCGAGATGACTCTATTACCGCTTGTTCACCCTACTGCTATACAGGGAAGGTCTTGAACGTGTTTCCTATTTGTGGTTACTTTAGATACTTCTTAGTGATAATGGTACTTCACCTGTCACATTACGTCAGAACTCAAGCAGCACGAACAAGACCTTAATAGGTCTGTCTGGCATCAGCAAAGCAACTTATCCCATTGAAATACCTTAGTGGGCCAAAAATTATGACCACGCATTGAATGACGTATTACACACTATGAAAGTAAAGTAACTAAAAGTTTATGTGACAAATGAGTCAACAACAAACGCTCAGCCAATAATATTCCGACCGAAAAATTAATGCGTAAGAATCAACAGTTTGGTTTCACAGTTATAGATAAATTTGTTAAATTTGTTTTTGAATGCTATCCTAATGACCAACCTTGTAATATCAACAGGCAACTTTGACTCTTAATAGCGTAACTGGTTTGTCATGTTTTCGTCTGTCAGCTTGTTTGGATTCTTCGATTTAACAATTTCTACTTTTGAGAAGAAGATTCACACTAGTATGTAATTCCTATTTCCGCTGCAATGCGCGTTGCCAATTGCTTCAGGACGGGGAAGTTACCTTCGTGAAAGTACTCACTGTAAAATTTAGGCTTTTATTTACTTTGAAACGAGAGTTTCAGCTCCATATTTGATTGAAGATCAACTAATGCAAGCTGCAGATACTCTGAATCATTTCTACCCGATTGTGAAATGGACACAAAAATTTAATGCGTTTCTGTTAAGGACAACGGAACAATTTTGTGGTGGGGAGTTAGATGTCCGATTTAGGCTTACTACCTACGCATGGATAGTTGACTGTGTGACGTCAGCGATGAACATTAGATCAGGGGCTTGCGGAGGGGGAGGGGCGGACGGAACGACGGGCATACAAGGCAGAGGGGCATCTAAGGAAAGAAATTACAAAAATTACATTTTATTGAAATGCTGTAACTACATGCTTCTTCGTATTGTAAGGCTACTAGTACGTGTTGCGTTGATCTTATGGGAACTTGCCTGAAAGGGGCATGCAGATGTATGTTAAGTGACCCGAGAGAGAGATGAAGCACCATAATTATCTTAAGACCTTACACCCTATCTCTTCCCCCCTTTGTAAGTTTGTAGGCTGGTCAATTCCTACCAATCTATTGTTAATCTGCGACCTGTCGTCTCAAAAATATCTAAACAATATCCACAGTAATTTCTTTATAGTTCAGAAATACATAAAGGGCAGCAATATATCGAACTACATGGTTGTAGAATTTAAGATACTGTTTATAACAGAAAAAATAGACAACTCTATCTCCTATCATCCTCAAAACTCGCAAGTGCTCTTTTGTGGTTGGCCTATCCGATACTCATTTGCCTGCAATTCAATATTTAGTTCATTAACGCATACCATTTACTAGAAGAACTTTGCTTATAAACAAATGCCACAGGCCTATACTGTAGAATGAAACAAATTATTAAAGACTAACACATTAAAAACAAAAAACGCTATTGAAATACTTTTAATTCAAAATTTTCGAAACTTGTTTTTTCGTCAACACTAGATTTTACGTATTTCAAATGATGTATTTCTCATGTTTTTCAATACTACACAAGAATTTGATAGAGGGGCATGCAATCAAGCAGTTGCTCCGGGCATCACCAGACCTCTGCACACCCCTGCATTCGATCATTCAACCTTGGAACAATCCTTTTGTACAATTTCTAAAACAATTGACGTGTGAAAACGTACCTTAACTCGCTGTAATTTTATGGCATATATTTTCATATTTTGTCAGTGCCACTAACTTCAAAAGATATGTTGTTCTCTAATTTCTATGAAGCAAACCTGCATACTGTGTAAACACGATTGGAGATTTAGAAGAGGATGTACTTCATAATGAAAAACTAAAAATGCAGTAAAATAGTGGGAGTTCTTTGCACTTCGGGCTCCCTTTGAAATATAGTGGGGTTCTGCGCACACCTCAGACCTTTTGTCCGCCGCCCATAGTTTCTGTACTTTATTCTCGGTAAAATAAGACTCAGCTTAAGCTATTTAAAATGTTATATTCTTTACTACAATGATAACGAGTGTTTGTCACCTCTAGTCAGGCCCGTAACCACGGGGGACCGGATAATTACCCCACGAAAATATCAGCTGGTTGCAACCCTGCCTCTAGTCGCTCCTAAGTGTGATGACGTAAGCAAGTTTAGTGCCATTGGAACAACAGGGATAGAAATCAGAAAACTAAAAGTCAGATTTTCACCGAGGAGTTGCTGTCACTGGATGGAAATCTGCCATTACGCAGTATGTTGCATGATAAATCGCATCCGACGTTTTCACGTTGACAAAACAGTGTTCCACCAACATTTTTCCCTATCAGTGTTGCCTATAGGATCTATCATCCACCGCTATGTGATCAATAGGGCAACCAAAAGTCAAAATTTTTCTGCTTTTATTAAAGTTCATGAAATGTCCACAAGCCTAATTTCACGCTCATACCATGAGAGACTAAAAGTTATTAGGTCAAAAAAAGTCAAAATTTATCATTAGCCCAATATTTGTCGTTAGGTGAAAAATTCTTCTAGCACAGTTTTTTTCTCTTTATCGATATTTTATTAAAGCTACAACAACAAATATTATAGCATGCTTTCGCAAGTTTAGTTGAAATTCTGAGATAAGTTTTGCGACTTCTGACATAATAATGTCGTTTAGCCCACTACTGGATGATTGAAAGTATGCTAGGCGTGATAGTAGTTGATGTTTTAAGTATAACAAGGCAAAACATTCTCAGAGACCTCAGGAGATTTATTAACACTGGATATTTCTTTTATGCGTTTGGATTGATTTATGTCAACAGTTTACTTCCTCTAGCTGCGTTGGGTCTTTTATACTTTTGATGTGTGTTTCATTCAAACAGAAAAAAAACCTATTGGTTTGATTTCTAATATGAGCTTTGTATCCGCGTTTCAGTTGCAAACGCAGGAAATTGATAGGTCAAAATAAAGTCAAATTTGTAAATAATTAAGTCAAAATTTAAAGTTTTTAGGTCAAAACATTGGTTGCCCTAGTGATCAATGATTCACCCTGACAAGGAGTACCGTAATCATTTCCAAGGGTGGGTGATAGATCCGACATTTTCACGTTGATCTTAGATGACCTGAAAGTGAAACATTCTGGTGAAGCATTGCTTCTTATCAATGTGAAAAGTTGCCATGTGATCTATCATCCAATGCGCAGTATAGACATGATAAAGTGGCGCTGACCATTGCATGAAAAATGTCAAATTTAAGATTGTCAAAGTAAGGACTAATTTTCATTGCATTGTACATACACAACAACGAAAGCTTTCAACTGGGGCGCACGAAGTTTTCGAATAGGCTGCAGGTTGGACATAGCTGGCGCCAAGCCTAATTCTGCAGTAGTGTTAGGTCGAAGGAATTTGTTGTTCTGTTGCTCGTGTCGTCGCACCGAGCTAGAAACCATTTTTGGGCTTACAGACTATATGAACTGCTGGTGGGAAATTTCTGTTTGACTAAACTATGTTGTGATTTCAAAATTTTTTGCACTTTTTATCTTCAAAGCAACAAAACAACTAAGAAAAAAGTATAGTCAATCACATTTATATCTTTTTCATATTTTGTCATATGATTTTTGACAAAAATTAAAGAGGAACAGAAATTTTTCTTTGAAGATAAAACCCGTAGCTAGGGGAAAACAGTTGTAAGCAAGCAATTGTAAGCATGCTCATTGAAAAAAGTACTTGGTAAGCCAAAAAACTTTATTACAAAATTCCGAAAATCCAGTAGGCCTACATGCATTGTATTTTATTACAATGCTGGGATAAGATGTTATCACACGAAACGGTCACCTGGCAAATCATCTTCTCCGACTCTAATTTGTGGACAAATAGCATCACTGGTCACTTTACCTGCAAATAAAAAAGAGATGCAATGTAAGAGTTAAGAGGTGCACTAAACTAATTAGCATATGCAGCTTTTGACTCTCAGCTGAATGGCGGAGATGCCACTGATATAACTTATAACTTGATGTAACTGGTACGTATTTTCCTTGATACGCCAAGGATTGCGAGCTTTCATATAAATTTGCTGAAATGCAAAATCCTTGCTACAGTTGTCCCTGTATTCCACTAAACTTAAAATACTTCACTGTTGCAGCAAACCTTGTTGCAATTATACTAAACTTTGGCAGCATATCTGTGATTTCTGCAACTATTTCTAAAAAAATTCAAGATATAAAATTCAGTCAAAAATTTTCACACATTTTTACCTGTAACACTTTCATTGAACTACCTTAATGCAAGTGTAAACATCACATCTGAAAATTAGCCCCAATATCTAAGATAATATAGGGAGTATTTCACGATAATACAAGGTGTATTTCACGCTGCAAAATATATCTATCAGATTCAACTGTTGATTCCATTATTGGACACGGTGTCAACTTCATTTACCGCACAGCTTACACTTAATTTTATTGAAGCGGCGTTTAAAATCTGGAATCTCAGCATAAAGTTCCGTCTGTTGACACCGGAAATAAGTTAAACATTGATGCATGCAAAACTTGAAATGACTTTGAAAATACAATAGATTTTTGCCTCGGTTTGTACTGCATTGCTCGTAGCTTGTTCCTTGCTGAGCAATTTTAATCGATTCTTTAAAAAAGTTCCTCAGTTCGATAGGTAATATTATGACAAACCGTTTGTAAGTCTCTGCGCGATTTTCGACTTAGGAGAACTCTTGATAAACTAAAGCCTATTTTTAAATCATTGCTAAAGCTATTATATTACTAAATCTCTTATCTTAATGATACATGACAAATGATAAACTCGCTCATAAACAGTACATTTTATTCGTCTATGGTTTTAAGTTTTTTGCTATTTTCTCCATAACAATATTAAATGAGAGGTAATAAGGTCTTACCAATTTTAAGTGGAAAACAAACAGATTACCTTGACAGATGCAAACTACGCTGTGAAGAATTAGTAAAAATATTTTCGTGAAATCCATTTTTCATTTTTCGTAATCGGTGGCAACTTCTGCAAAGCGACAGACACTCTAGCAAGCGCAGTTCAGTGGTCATGCAATAAATAGGTGACTGTAGGAAGCTGATCGCAACAAACAATTAAGGGTTTATTGGCACAAGGCTGTTTTACTCTATATTTACCTTTGCCCGATTAGCACTGCCTTGCTAATGTTCGGCTGATATAACTTAACGTTCGGTTTCACGTCAACAAATCATTTTACCAAACAACGGTCTGTATCAACTGCGGTTGCATGATGTTATTGCAGTTGACTTATGTTGACTGCTAATGAAATACTTCACAAATCACTGTTAATCCCTAGGTAAAATTTTCAACTAAGAAGTTCGAACGAAGCCGTCAGTCATAAGCGGATTTTGGTTGAACAACGATAAAACAGCTTTGAAGTAAATCAATCACGACCGATTCAATTAAATAGGCGATTTGTCGTTTGTCTCAAACAGAAACCCTCCACAAGAAATGAAACATTAACTGCAAGTTAATAAGGGTCCAGAGTTGTGCTTTTGCTTGTCGTTCTTGATCGAAATAAGTAGCTTCCCACTGATAAGCTCGTTTCACTGGCCAAGGTATGATGCTACAGAGCACAATAAGATGCAAGCAAGCAAATAACTAAATAAAACAGCAACTCGAGAAAACGTAGATTTAGCAATTATATGATTCTATGGTCTTGGTGAGGTAGGTGAATGGTACGTTACTCAGGAGGACAGTTAATTCAGGAATTATATTATAAACCACACCATCAAATGAATGCAAAATTGTCACATAGTCGAACAGTCAAGTAACCGATATGCCATGTCGCTAAGTTGCAGAATTGCCCTCTTGCCCGACCAACATATTGCAAAGTCGACATTTTGCCTATTCGCTGTTGACTACGTTTCCCTCAATGAAGCAAACACTACTTCCGTTCAATTAAGACATTTTTGTGACACTGAATGAAGATTTATAAGTAGCATTTGCCGTAGACGCCGGTATTTGAAAAGGGCCATCAAGCTGGTTGGCATAATGCTTAAGAGTTACAGAAATTGTACTGACACCTAAAGTTTTTGCTACTCCATCCTAACTTGGAATTGGCGTCAAAACTGCCATCCGGTCGGGTTTGCAGAAGACAGTTTGCACAATGTTTTTGCGGTAAATCTCGTCCTAAACTTCTATCACACTCGCAGCAAAGATCTTGAATAAACACTGAACGTTATATATTATACAAGCAAGGAGCGCGACAGATGTATAACTTTTCAATATGTGAAGCAGTTCAGAACTTGTACAAAGTTAAAAAAGTGAGGTCATAAACATAAACACAAAGAATGCACGCTTTACCTAATCCACATGCTGTCTGCGTTAAGTTACACGATCTGTATAAAAAATGAGTTAAGGTTATATTTTCACCGTTTTCATTAATATACAGTAGCCTACCTACAAACAACTGCACGCGATTTTAGCGAGTTAACATCCTGGTTGAAGGAGACATTAATAAATAGAGCAAGCGAACCAAACTGCAAACTGGACAGGGGCTGATTTAAAATCAATAATATAATTTTTGCAACTTCAGAATAGGATCTAACTACGACAAGATCAAAGATAACAAAACGCTTTGCAACTGATAATAGCTTTGTCTCTGTTCTTCAAATAGTTGGCACAATAAAAGTTTATCAGTGATGGTCAAAATACNGGTCAAAAAAAGATCAGACAAAAGATAATTCACATTCAAGGTTTTTGGGAACCGAATTTGCTGCAAGCATTTACAAAGGCAGTTTTCTGCTTACCGGTTGTCATAGCCGCACGATCATTTTATACAGACGGGGTCGTTGCCAGGATTTCGATGAGGGCGTGGTTGAGGTAAACATAAAGAACTGAAAGACATGTTTAGAAATGTCAGCAAATTCCCTGCTCTTAAGGCAGTGAGAGCTTGCGTTTTGAGGCTGTTTTCTGTTGCGGTTATAAGTGTTTCGTATTTGGCAGGTCAAGTTTCAATATTTGCGGCAAAATACAGGTCGATAGTTATTGCGGTTTCAATGGTTACTGCTACGTGTCTTCTGAAGGTCGACTTTTGTTCGTAATGGCAAATGTGTGCTGCTTAGTCAGTGATATTCAATTTCTCTCTCGTAAAGATATGATGAAGCAACTTGACATTGAAGCAAAAGTTTAAAATAACCTGGTTTTAATTATGCGAACTGAATGACTATTCCCGCTGTGAAAAAATAGTGGTTCCAATATAAAAGTAACAGAAAATTTCCTTACGAATACTGCAGCCTATGAACAATAAAGCTATTTGCGAAGAATCAGAAGTGACAGTTAAGTTTGAGCGAAGTAAGCCTCATGATGTTCTTGTGGTGAAAGTTGCATCATTAAGTACTGTACTACCGGTACAAGTACTATGGCATAAGTCTCAAACAGATGGTTGTCGTAGTTTCTGAGAAGTAGCCTAACAAATTGAAAGTTGCAAAAAGTCTGGAAAAAGTGGAAAATTGGGATGGCTTTCCTGAAACTTGTGGTGGTGACCAAATCTGGGTATACGGGATCTTTGGTTTAAGAGGGGCAAAATTTTCGGTTTGCCCGAATTTCTAAGCCCCTAAATTACAATCTTCAACAGGAATGTATTGCAGGGCGAAGTTTCTACTTAAGCAAATTACCCAAACAAAATTCGGACAGTTTTGCCCGAATCTGCGGGAGCAATTGCCCTCCTCGCTTCGTACATCAATGCTATCAAAGTACTTGCCTGTGTTAAATAATTCTAAAAAGCAGGTTTACAGTTATTGGGAAATCTACAATTACTTTATATATTTTTTCCATGTTAGAAGAGAAAACGAATTTTTAATTTTTATTGAAAACCTGCTCTAATCAGCGGTTTGTACTCTTAATAGGTGCTCTACGACAACCATTATGCAAGTGTAAAGTACAATATACACTGATATGCATAGGTGCAGGAGTAGGCAAATTTTCGGGGGTGCGAAGGAGTTTTGCCCTGATTCTCCCAAACTTGCCCGAAAAATACCTCAAAATAAGTGACATCCAAACAAGGTTTATCATGTCAATTCGGGCGCCATTATTTACAAATCAAAGCATGTTGGGCTCCAGTTTTGCTCAGATTTTCAGGGAGTTTTAGAAGGTTCTCAGAGATTTTTCCCGGATTTTATGGGATTTTTCCCGGATTTTCACCAAATCAAACTTTTGGTGGTGCGGTTGCACCCCTGCATCCTCGCCTCCTACACCAGTGCTCATATGCAAGTCTTATACTGGTGTGTTTCGTTTTATGCTTGTAACAGTGGAATGTGGGTTAGTCATTTAAGAATACGTTGTTTCGGTTGTGTAACATAGCTAAATAACATGAGTCAAAGACCAAGAGACATAAGCCGAAAATATTATGTGGCAGTCAAAAGAGGGCTAAAGCTAAAACAGGCCGAAGCAGAAAAGGAGAGGTGCGTTGGACAATAATTTAGCAAAACAACTATAGGCAATCCAAAAAAGGCTCTAGAAGAGTCACACCACAGTGCAAATGGTTCTCGAGCACTTTAACACACTTCAAATTGTATTTAGTAAAGCAAACGCTCCAGCTACATGGCCAGGTGTAATGAGTCGGAATGCTAGGGACTATTTAGCTCAAGCGGGATCACTTACAACCACAACAGAAGTTTTTCCCGAAAACGAAAGCGATGGGGCACAGCTTTCAAAGTTTCACTGCAAAAGCGTATCGCCAACTAGTGAAGCGGTTGGTCGTCCATGGCTAATACACTCGGCATGGAAAAGTATAATCTTTTGTTGACACTGCAAACTTTTTAGCTCTGGGTATCCATTCGCTCTACAAAGAATACCTCCCTTCTGGAAGTTGAGAGTAGTAACCCGTGGATTTATTGTGTTACGGCGCTGACATCTTTTCTGGAGAGGTGAAACTGGGAAGTAGCCAGGGATGTAGCACTAACAAAAAAGTGTTATAACGCTTCCAAAAAACTAGCCAATTTAAAACAGCTTCAAACACATTTTAAAGCAAAACATGAAAAGGTGTGGGAACGCCGTTCCCGGCCCGCTACATCCCTGGTAGTAGCAATTTCGGACCTCGCACTTTCACATCACCGATTTCTATCATTATGACGTGATGCTCCTCAGAAATTTCTGCACACACCACTGAGTGCTGGGGCCCCGCAAAAGTGCTTCCAATCGGGACTCGCACTTGCAAAAGCCGGCCCTGACTACAGCAATTCTGACTAGCAAAACAAATTTATTAATTCTATAAACATAACACAGTAGCCTAAGAGAAGGACAATAATTTAGTTACTCGCTTTGGCATGGATTCTTCCAGTTTTGACAGTTCAATTTATTTACTGTCCCGATAACATACTGGAATAATGGCCTCTATTAGCTTGGTCATGGAAATGCAATCCGATCTTTGTAACCGAGATTTGTTACTGATCATAGGCTCTCAATGGGTTTAAGGTCTGGCAAATTTCCAGGCCAATCGAACATATTTAATTTGTGTTTCCTGAAAATCGTCTTTACTGTTTTAGATGAAAGAAACGGGGCCAGATCCTGTTGGAATATCCCTTCACATCCGGAAGTGCCTTTCTCATATTTGGAATGACGTTTCTTTCAATTACGTCAATGTATTTCTCTAAATTCATCATATCCTCAATTGGCACAAGTGAACTTACTCCAGAAAAGCTAGAACTGTCCTAGAACATCTTTTTGGTTGTTTTACTACCTCATTGAAATGGGCAGGACTTAACTGCTCACCTTTCCTGATCCTGACAAATCTGTTGTGCTTCTCATGAACGGAAAAAATACTTTCATATGAACACAGCGCTTTTTATCAGTCTTCTAGAGTCCAAGATTTATGTTTTTACCAATTCTAATCTTTACTTCTTCATTTTTTGAGTACGAAGCTGCTTTTTACGAATTTCTTAGCCTTTTTTCGTCACACTGTACTTGAGCTTACGTGAATTCCAGCATGCATCAAATCCTTCTGTAAATCAAAACTCGTCTTCTTGGCATAATGTTTGCAGTTTTCAATAGCTGTTTGGTTATAGTCTCAGTGTTCCGAAAATGTAACAATGCGACTCCCCTTCCTAGGTGTGATATCTGCCATTACAAATCACAGAAACTCCAACATGTACGACTCTCAACCAGGGTTTATATTAGAATTCAGAGACCTGAGGCAAACTCTTAGAAAGGGGTCAAAAAGCATCGCAAAATTTGTCATATTTCATGTGTGCAATATGTGGTCTCTAAAACGGACCCTAGCCCCTATATTTGTTCACGTTCAATCAAAAAGGGACCCCTATAGTTTGGACATGCTATACAGAAACTTTATTTGCTGAAACCAAGTTAAATTTTTCATTTTGTCTGGGATTCTGCTTCTGCGTGAAAGTCTATTTCACATTGTAAATTGTTTGAAGTACTGTAATTTGACTGCAAATTGTTCTTTGTCAACACATTCCAGTTGTTGAGGGGCCCCTTTTGACACATTTGCACATAATTTTTGCTTTATTTTGAAAAACATGTGACTTGCTTCAGAGCTTGTTAAATATGGTTCTCGAGTGGTTCATCAGCTTTTCAACAAAACAATGCAAAAGCCAAGTGAGAAACACTATAAGAGGGGCCCACGGCATCTTTGAAAAAGGTGGGGCCCGAGAAGACCACCTTGCTCGCCTCCTCTAACATCAACCCCTGTTCTCACCTACGTACAACAGAAAGAATTGGCTTCGTTCTATAACACTATGGAGGTGACTAAAGTCCTATGTGACGTCATGAAACATATTTTTCGACTGTTTCGACACGTCACGCAGCACCTACTGCATTGGGCTAACAATGAAACAGCACTGAGATATCCTCAAACGCACAAAATAAATATCAAACATTCCATTACGATGAAACAACAACTTTATTCAATTAATTTGAACAAGACTGTGTAAATAAAACTATTAACGATAAAAACTTTATGAATAATTGCCAATTTGAATTTTGAACTTTAAGGTTCATGGGTCTCCCTAGATGGCCTAGACTCGTGGGCCCTTGTTCGGCGCACCCCTCTCTCGCAGGGACTATCTTCCACACATGTAGCATTTGATTTGAGCAACAAGCTGACTGAAAATGTCATTTGCAATGTCTACAATCCTGTTATTTACGATGTCATCTGACAAGGAAACTGAGTCCATTCCTTTGGCCTCGTTTCGGCCAAGTAATATATGTGCCATTTTTACCGCGTTTGGCTTCATGAGTTTCTCACCAGTAGTGTGAGGTGCTTTTGCTATTATCAAAGAGACTTCATAGGAAGCGGGCAGGAGTGGTTGAGAAGTTAGGCAGAAGCCTGACGCAGGGAGTGTTTCTCTCATATCGTATCGATCTGTTTTCGCTTTAAACGTTTGAGTCCGTGTTGTCTGTATGCTTCAGTTCCTTAATTGTTTCTAATTTTCTCAGAACTAGAATGATGTAATATTCCGTGTATCTGACTGGATAGCATGATAATATCATATTGATACTTTTATACAACAAAATTCGGACAGTTTTGCCCGCATCTGCGGGAGCAATTGCCCTCCTCGCTTCGTACGTCAATGCTATCAAAGTACTTGCCTGTGTTAAATAATTCTAAAAAGTAGGTTTACAGTTATTGGGAAATCTACAATTACTTTATATATTTTTTCCATGTTAGAAGGGAAAACGAATTTTTAATTTTTATTGAAAACCTGCTCTAATCAGCGGTTTGTACTCTTAATAGGTGCTCTACGACAACCATTATGCAAGTGTAAAGTACAAT
>JGI24158J21664_10009627_pt1 | contig 12896 bp, 8 predicted proteins | sample Ectturendosymbi3_FD_21664 | JGI IMG/M metagenome (IMG submission 21664) | reverse complement strand
GGTGCTCAAACTTTTTGGCTCGTGGGCCACATTTGTCTTTCAGAAACCCTTCGCGGGCCACAAGAATTAATAATCTCAATAAAAATTCTTTAAAAAATTATCTTAAATGATTAAAGTGTTAAGTTTTCTTACCAATGAAAATTGCTTCGCGGGCCACTCCAGAGGGCCTTGCAGGCACATGTGGCCCGCGGGCCACGGTTCAAGCACCACTGTCTTAGAGTATAGAGCTAAACTTGTTTGAGAAAATAAGGTAATCTTCTGTTGAAACTGAATACAGCACAGTAAACTTCGCAAGACAGTGTTGACGATTTATGACATGCACTACGTTGTGCGGTAGCCTGCAGCCTTGCATTTATCAAAGTGAAGATTGACTTATCGCTTGGGTATGACAAGGCAATCGGTTCTCAGGGCTCAAGACATTCCAGCAGCACGATCACACGAAACGGCGTGATCCGACTGAAACCTACCACCAGCTATAATTGGAAGACTAGGAACTTCATACTGCTCTAGAAGTTTATCAGCTTTATTACAACATAGGCATATCAATTCTGCATTGTCATCTTCGGATTTAGTTCTGTATAATTTGAATTTATTTCTGGCATATCATTATTTACATTTAATGTTCCGCTAATTTTGTTATCATCCTCTTATACAATTGCTGTTATATCGAATATGAGTGCTACCTTGGCTATTTTGTGCGACTCGACGTTTTTAAAGCTTGTGTTTAGGAGTTCTGTTTCCTCTGTTGTGCTTCAGTGAGAAAGTCAGCAATTTCATAACCAATGCAGTGTATAAAAGTCGAAAATACCTTCCATTGGTTGCGACTGTATACATTAGATTTGAGTAATCGTGAAAAAATCTTGAAAAAGTTTATAATCTTTGAAAAGTTATCAGAATTTGAAAACGATTTCCGTATGAGCACTAAACGATTATCTTGTCCTCATTTTCAAATGATCTCCCCTTTAGAATTCGATCTTCAGACAAAAAGAAGGTACAAGCTCATCGGCCTCCTTGCCTTAGTGAAGTTTTAGTGTGGTGGTGATATTGATGTATAGATGTATTCACTGGTCCCAACAAGATAGAAGAGGACTGCGAGAGCTAAAATGGATGTAGATCAGATCGCTTAGAGTTTAGGCTGCTGCGAGCATTTCTTAATCTTTGCACCTTCCTTTGCTTTCAGCCTATTCCGAAAAATACCACGACCATGGAGCTGAAAGTCGAATATCAACCAATATCTGTCGGGAAGTTAAGGCTCTGGCTTACACTTTCACATTCCATGCAGGCAATGAAGTCATTAGGTTGGTGACATGTTCGGAGGACATTTTTTACAGGAATATGTTTGGCTTTCTGGCTTAACCTCAAAGTGGTTTTCCCATCAGCCTTAACATATGACACGGCTAGAGCTGCCTGTCGGTTTTTAGTAAACAGCGAACCTTTAGTCAAACCAACCGATAAGGTCAAATGAGTCGTGGATTTTACTGCAGACTTGTTATGATTTACAGGCATGATCTGTTTGCCGCAAGTGGTTAATGTGATCAGAATGGGTTGTCCACATGTTGATTGCTATTTACCACGCTTTTCAAGATCTGCTTGATGTGCCACCAAGATGACCTGCACACCACCTCTTATCAGAATAATTTATCTGCTGTCAGGTTTTTCTAACAAGGACTTGGACGACATCAAAGGAATTTTCACTGGAACGAGCCTCACGCTCCTACTTCTCACCTTCGTTGTTTCTTTCTTCCACGTAAGGAACATTTTCAGGTTTGGTGATGGATTCTTTGCCGTGGTGACAGTTTTTCATACACTTTTCATTTGTTTTGCTAATACTAGCTATCATAATTTATGCATCTTTTTAGTGATGGTATGAAAACTGCAAAGCGATCCTGCCGTTGTGCTAGACGCAGTTATTGAAAATTATCGTAATCTTGTTTGAATTTTAGATTATTTTTGATTTCCTCGCTTTCAAAAACGACATCATGTATTGGAAAAAAAGAGAAACTATGGCCGGTTTGTCGATTCATTCGATCTTATTCAGGTAATATCCCAGCGTTTTCTATTACTGGCCGTCGGTTGCTTGAATTGGTTAACCTGCTTCAGTGCAGGTAGTGAGTCAACCTTATGCACGTTTACTTGTACCAACCTATAAATAGACTCAAGTGTCGGTTACAAAACAAGACACTAGTCTTTCTCAGTTGTCTCTTTATCGTTTGAATTAAGTAGATTTGCACCCTAAACTGCGTTTATGGTGAAATGTTTGTGATATAAAGAAATGCATTTTGTGAACAATCATTAACTGAATTACAAAACAAAGAAAATGAAGCTGACCCGAAAGATGATCATATGCAGGTGTGTGAGCACCATTATCATCTTCCTGTACCTTCACGACCAGCAGACCAGCCTTCTGGTACTTGTTCCAGCCGGAATCGGTTCGGTAATTGAACTGTGGAAGGTCAAGAAGGCTTTAAAGGTGTCGTTCGAGCGACAAGGCTTGAGACTCCGTATTCAGATGGGATCTAGATCTGACTCTGAGAAAGCTACTGAAAATTTTGATGGACAGGTAATTTTTGAGGCTTGGTTGAAAAAACTGCCGTGGTGATGACAGCTTAATTGTTGCAGTTGCCGTGTCTTTTTTCTTGTAGGCAATCAAGTATCTTTCATACGTCCTATATCCACTGTGTATCGGAGCTGCGTTTTATTCACTGTTCTATGTTCCACATAAAAGGTACCATTCTTTCACTATACCTTTGGTTGCAACAGCGATGAAGTTTAAGTGTCGTTTCAAAAAATAACTTGTGCATTTTGCCGCTCATGAAAATTCTTTTTCGCCGTTTTACCGCCATTGTATCTCTCTATGCCACTTCAGCATGACGTGAAATGCACGTCATCTTAAATGACGTCACGCTCTCCGTGCAAACCTCATACATCTCTGTTCCTTACAACCTGCTCTTTGGTAACTCTGCATTCGTTCACAATGGAAAGTCCCATAACACGCACTTTCCTCCTCTGCGCGTGACATGCTTTGCGAACTCCATCAGGCGCACTTTGAGTGAGGATGGAGTAAAAATGTGTCTAGCTTAGTTAGTATGCCTTTCTGTTGTGCGTCGTATTTTCCGGTGACGTTCTTAAGTGATTGCAACCCACGTTAACGGCTCGTCTTTTACTTTGTCCCACTATCGTCTCGTCTTTTTTTTCAGTTGGTACTCGTGGGTGATTGAAAGCCTTGTCAACGGTGAGTATTTTGGTTTGTTCTTCTTCATTTGCATGAGGCCAGAACGCCGCGCCGGATTCTTTGACAGATTTTCACACTGAGTGATGATAGGTTCAGGTTTAAACGCAATTGCTCAGCCGCATCAACAAACGGAACTCCCGCTCTGTTAAAAACTTGAGGATGCCATTTTTAATGTGCCATCGACACGTGTACGCTTCCGCAAAACCTGAATTCTTGCCGATGCGAGCATTGGATTTTACAGCTACTGCGGCAACATGCGAAAGATCAGCAGTTTCAGTCTCTTCCCACTTAAGATTGATACCTTCCGTTGAAAACAGCGGTAACAACAGGTCTGCTTCTGAAAGTGTAAGACCGTGCATGTGGCGCAGTTGCTTAGCGTCGCTTGGCTGCGTGTTTGTTTAAGACTTGTGTGTTCAAACTATCCACTCAATTAGATTATTATTAACCAAATTAATTCAAAACAAGCTTTTCGATCTTTCTGGCAGGTAGAAAAATATGCAGAAATTGCGGTTTCGTTTCAGCAGAAGTATCGACATTCGACGATGTTTTTTTTTATCCTTGCAACATTGCAGGTGTTTACGCTTTCGGGTTTTTGTTCATGCTGCCGCAGCTGTTCATCAACTACAAGCTGAAGTCTGTGGCGCACCTACCTTGGAGAGCCTTCATGTATAAGGTCTGTGGCAATATATTACGTAATGTCAAGTGTAACGCAATACACGGCGCTCCTGTAAAGGTTTCGCAGTTGGCAGATACCGACTACGGTTGTGTTAAATTATTGGAAACAGTTGTCTGGTCTGTGCAGCATTGTCACTGCTCATCAAACCTGGAATTCGTGAAGATTGCTCGCAAGTTAAAATTCTACGCTTAACTGCAGAACCAGTCCTTTTCACCAGTGGTTCTCAACAAATGTTTTGACAACCGCATGCGACTCCCAAGCACCTTTTGTGCGGTAATCAGCAGTGTTTCAATAAAATCTTTAATATTTTGTGCAACAAACTTCTTCGTTCTGCTATAAATCGAAAGATGTCAATGGACTTGTGTTAAAATTTCTTTAGTGCGGCCATCCAACAAAGCCGTTAAGTCTGGATTTGGCCCCCTTCAACGAAAAGGTTGAGAACCACTGCTCTTCATTGAGAGCACAGCCCCATACTTATATGCCAATATTTCTCATATGAGTTACGGTCTCTTTTGGAGATGCGAATTCAGAATGCAGGGAGAGTGATGTTGCAGCAGCACCAGCAGTAGAGGTTCCCGCTCGAAAAGGTTCACTTTTATTGATAGATAGTGCTGGACTGCGTCCATTATAAGCAGACGACTTCCTATTGGCGCTGTGTGACGCGGTATCACACATGCGTCACATTCAGATTCGATTGAAAGGAATCTACGGTTAGACCCCGGTTTCGAAACTTCGAGCTATTTTTCCACCTGTAAGACAAAGACAAGTTTTCATCTCAAATCAACCTCGAGTCAGCCCTGCTCAGGTAACCAGGGTGGCCCCCAACCATCTTTTTTGTTGATTTTATTTTATACTCAAATGTTAGAAACCTGTGCTTCCATGACTTTTCCTGATTTTCAGAGACTGATGGAATGGTGCCAGAGTTATTTTGCAGAAATGTCCTTGAAAGCCTATGTATAGAGTACAGGAGTACTATACCACCCATGGTTGCCTGATTGTATCAAATTTTGGACACCTTACCAAGTTAACATTTCAATGCAATTTTAAGTGCAAAACCTATTTGGCCAGATATGACCACCGATACCTTATATGTGAAGTCTTCCTTCACCATGACTTTATATGAAAGAACAACAGATCTAACAATGTACAGATAGAAGTAAAAAAATAGTATGGTCTGGAAATAACGAATGTCACGTGTCCCAGGAAGACGTGTGCAAATTTTGGGTGGCATTGTACCCCTTGTATCCTCAATCGAGTAACATTTTAAGGTTACCTGAGCAGGGGTGTTTTTTTGTTTCGCTGCAAGGCCTGAAATTCGGCCAGCCATGCCGTCAACGCTGCCAAATTGGGGCATTACAATTTTCAGACTTCTAAGTATATAGTCTTGTACTTTTCGTGTGTAACTCGTACCTCCAGCATCGCTGGCGAACAGATATTGATTTCCTCCCTCCTGCTAATCTCGCAAGAACCACCATCTTGTTTGCGTCACGTGTTTGGACGTTGGCGCGCCGGCGAGGAATTAAGGTGAACTGCCGATAAAAAAACGATTTCATCCGAAGTTTCAATAGTTTTTCTACCTATTCCTTGCAAAATTCACCCGATTTTCAGCTGCGAGAGGCGAATCGTCCGTCTCTTGCAGCTATGTTTCCATTTCACGTACAGGTTTTTGAAAAGGATCCAGCTTATTATTGTTGACCTGTTGTTGGTACTTAGCTATGCTTGTCATTTTGTTTATGACTGGCTTCGCATAAAACAACTTTACACTTTAGGCTTTCAACACCTTCATCGACGACGTCTTCGCATTCATAGTAAGGATGCCTACAAGTCACAGGTTGGCGTGCTTCCGAGACGACATCGTGTTTTTCTGCTATCTCTACCAACTATGGTAAGGCTATTGATGGGAAGGTGACCTGGAACCGCATGATTTCACATACTGCTTTCAATTACTAATAATTGACAGAAATCATCCAACGCTCCACAGTATGTTTAATGAAGGTTTCCCGTTGTCGGATTCGCGCTTAGTTTTTTTTCACTATTTTCAGTTGTAGTTTTGTCGTTACACGAAGGTTGTATCCGGTGGACAAATCACGTCCGAATGAATTCGGCGTTTCCTACGAAGATGAAGCGAAGAAGGAAGACTGATACTCGCGGTCACGACTTGAGCTCGAAGCACTATTTGGAGAAAGGCGGCGGTTCATCAAATTTAAAAACATGCTGACGAATGAGGAAAAGTAGCGCAGTGATTGGAAAAAAATCGCTTGACCGATTTTCTGAAGATCTTGTTGGACCGAATGGTTTTCTGGGTCTGCTATGCTTAATGCCCTGGACGTTATAAGGCATCGTCGGGACATCCAGGGGTTAAGCAGCAACATCTTTTGGAAGAAAGTGATTGCACTAAATGCAAAGCCGAGTCGAATGTTTAGGGGAATGATTAAATTCGGACAAAACGTCGTTTTGTCTTCGTGAAGCTGCTGCGCAAGAATATAGAAACATCTTTAGCAGGCTCGTAACTAAGGGGGCACTGCCCCCCTGGAAAAGTGTATTGGAAATAATTTAAAACTATTGGACACAGTTTAAAAAGTTTGGGCCCTTCTCAGAAAACTATTCGCCCCGCCCAGTGTGCCAAGCTGGTTACGGGCCTGATATTTAGTGAGTTTCTGGTTGAAGTGACAGTCAAATTACGAACACACAGCGCATAAGCCTCATGCGAACACCCCCGTGCATAATCGACTTCACAGTGCGACGGTTGAAGCGATCTTGCGACGTTTCTCTGACAATCTAGATTCTTGGCATGAAGTGTTAAAGCATTTTTGAAAATCAACAAAGCTGTTTCACTCCATCCTATGCGCGCGACCTCTTCCGGTCAGAAATTTTCGTCGCATATCGTATTTTTAGCTTTTCCACGAATTTCCAAGCATAATAGGAGTTTTAGGCGATTGTTGCTACTTCTATAGAACATTAATTTTATCCTTAGTGAGTAGTAGTTTGCCATAGATGAAAAATTATTGATTTGTGCAATAAATGTGGTTTCAAAAAGGTGAGAAATCGGAGTGCGAATGACATTGTCTTTTACTGCGTTTGACACCCAACCGATGGAGACAGTGGTGGGATTCAAATTTTTTAAGAACAGGTTCTCTCACTCCAGGACTCACTAACAACAGGTTCTCTCATTATCACAGTCTCCAGAGACAAACCATGTTGGTTGGCCCGATATAAGTGCAAAGGCTGATCCTTGTGCTGCCAACTGGTACAACCTAGCAAGGGAAATTATTGATTTTAGTTATTTTCCGAACTTTCGAAGTCCAGATAATGGTTAAGGCATAATTGACACTGAGCAGACAGTATATGCTTAACGAGGTTAGGTTGCATGTGGGCGAAATCAGGACTGTGGAGTCGTAAAAATGACACAGCTCCCTCTCCGGACGGTCCTGGTGTCTGTTCCTTTTCACAGATTGATTTTTCAATTGTCTTGGTGTGCCGCATGTTGAATGGAAAAATGAGTTACATGAAGTACGCAAAAGTAAGAGAATATACCAAACTCTGAGTAATTTAATCTGGTAGCTTGTTACAGGCAGCGCGCTAACCATGAGGAGGATTTCAGCGAAAAATCACAGGTTCAGACGATTCTGAGAACAGTGCGAGCGAAAACGTAACTCAAGGTAACGGTAATATAAACAAATTCTGAAAAGACAGTCGCTGGGTTTGCCATGAATGCCTTAGGGATTTTTGTTATTTCTTACGACCAGAATCTAGAAAATGCCTGTTTGGAAAACTACATATGTGTCCGAGCATTTAAACACCCCAATTGACCAAGTGTTTTGCAGTCTTGGCGATGCCAGCTAACATCTCTGCCCGGGCAAACCATGCAAAGAGCGCAAAACACGTAGTCGACTGTCATTTTGTATTAACACAAATGCGAAGATGTGGTTAGAAGCCCTTTTTTAATAGAAATAGTGCGACTTCTAGCACGAAATTCATCTTTGACTTTTTAAAATAGGTGAAAAATTTCTTATCTTTTGCATTCATACTAAGCTGTGATGAATTGCAAAGTACAGTAAAGCACAATTGAATCTGCTAAGCTTAGGAGAAAATAAGACCGGTTATCGTGCAGAAAACAATTTGTTTCCAAAAGTCCACATTTTTTTACATTGCTTTTTATACCCTCCTGATGCAAAGCATTGCAAGTTCGTTAGTCGCTGTTATGTTGCTGCTAGTAAACGTAAAGTTTCCTAGTGAATTTTGCCAGTAATCTAGTAGGAAACCTTGCTAATAAGCCTAATAATGGCGTGCCGTGGATTTCACGCTTAAATCTGCAACGGTACCATATCGTATACCCTCTACTAACAGCAATGATTACACAGCTACAACTGCTATGGACATTATATACCTACTCATTATAGCGCAGCTTTTTTTAGATCGCTACACCACCACTGCAGGCTCGGTTTAATCATTCTTGCTACAAAGTAAGATGTGGCAGTTAACTTCTTTTTACTTCTGCAACAGTGGCTATCAACCATTTCGCTAAAGGGAGCCAAACCCAGAGCTACGATTTTATTGGAGAGCCGCACTAAAAATTTTAACATAAATCTATTGACACGTTTTGTTTCATTGCACAAGTCTGTTACACAAAATATTAGACATGTCACTGACACTGCTAAGAGCCGCACAAAGGATGCTTGGGAGCTGAATGCGGCTCTCAGAACAGTGTTTGAGAACTATTGTTCTACAAGTATCACCACGCCTGCTAGCTACAATGCCACAACCTTAGCAATGATTAAAGCAAGGAAATATCAAAAGCTTGCAGATCCATTGTTGCAGTGTGGTGTCGTAACTCGCAACTATCTCTCAAATGGCTATAGCTCCAGCTCCGATCCTAAATTTTAACTGAGCTCCGGCTCCTGATTTTTAATGGGAGCTCCCGCTCCAGGCAAATGCCCAGTTCCGACTCGCTAGCCCTGGGCGGAATGACCGTAAACCATCAATAACTAGAGGGTTAATCAGAATGCATCAACACTATCAAGTATTGGGCTTATTTTGTGTCTCCAACCTATGCCTATATCAGTGGCGTATGGTGGTCATTCTTACTGGGTGTACGCTGTTTTTGACGTCAATGTGCGACGTCAAATTCACATTTCAAAACCAACGTTTTGGTGAAGTTTTTTGACAGTGCATATCATTATACACGCACTGTACGTATTCATTGTTGTGTAACTTAATATGTCTTTGTATCGACTTTAAACCGTCAGCGGCGCTCCAACTTAAAATGCAGGCGCTAAATAGCCTACACTCAAAGCTACGACCAAGCAATCATAATTGCAAAAATATCAGACTGCACGTTAAAACTAGGGTTACCAGATCACTTGAAATTTTTCAAGGACATTTTTTCAATGAGGTACGGTCAGTGGCGTGAAAAGGTCTGGTGATGCCCGGGACGACTGCTTGATTGTATGCCCCCCTAACAAATTCTAGTATTGAGCAGCGGAGTGGCGTGTGGTGGTCAATGTATCTGGATATACGCTGTTTGTGACGTCATTTTGACGTTTGGCGTTGGTTTGGCGAAGTTTGTTGACACAGCGTGCATATTATTCTACACGCACTCTCCTTACCTGTCATTGTAGCCTACAATGTGTCACTGTAATACACATAAATTAATCAGCACTCCAACTTAGGAGACCGGAGCAAAACACAGCACCCAACGCTATGACAGAGCAGTTCATAACTGCAAAAATATCCGCAACTCGTTGAAACAGCGGAGTAGAGCACACTCAGTGCTACGCCAGAGCAGTTCACAACTGCAATATATGGCTGCACAATCAAAGAGTGCAGTAAAACACACTCAACGCTACGACGGGGCAATTCACAAATTTGAAAAAATGGCTGCGCAAATGTGTCGTCGAATAGCAGTCGAGCAGATAAGGTATGCGGCTGGGATGGCGGACACCCAGGGTTGACAATTTGAAACTTTCTGTAGGCCTACTAGCCTACACAAGAATTTAAAATGCGCATAAAGTACGCAAGAAAACTTTCGTCTTTATTTATATGGATGTCATATGCATAACTACTGGGGGACAGAACAGATACACGTTTGTGTGAGCCGTTGTAATCAATCCACCCACAACCGTCGCCAGAAAATGTTCACTAGGGGGGCTTTACGGTTGTGCAGGGAGACTTGATATTGAAAATTTGTTAGAATCTCAACTGATGTATAGTGTTTCATATTTTAATTTGGGGGCCTTGGGGCTTTGTCTGGAGGGGCGAATCCCAACAAAGCACCCCCGTGGCGACGGGACTGAATCCGCCTGAATTGCCAATTACTGACGAAGCTCGAAATAATGCACATATTGCAAGCACAGATGCGAAGCTGCATTAGCGCACACCCAGGGTTGCCACATCAAAAAACGGAGTGGNAAACCAAAGATGCATCAAAAAGTCAGCTAAACCAAGTAGGTTGAAATAGGACAGTTTTGAAATTTGGCTCAGAAAATAAATTAAAAGGCCGTAAGTTTTTTTCAATCCTTTTTTGTGATTTTCCCTTGATGGCTTGATCTGGGCAAAGTCACGTTACTAACAGTTCAATTGGGTGTGCGCCGCACACCTAGAGTCAGGGCCGTCGCCAGTGGGAGGGCCAGTGGTGCCCGGCCCCCCCATTTGAAATCGGTGCCCCCCATTTCACGTTTGGCCCACCGGTTGCTGCATACATCCAATACAGTATTTTTAAAATGTGGCCCCCGCTTCTGGTTTTTGGCCCCCCTGCTGCTAAATCCTGGCGACGGGCCTGCCTAGAGTGTAGGTTCCTGGTATTGAGGATTGTGAGAATTACTGGCGTTTGAGTACGTAAAAACTAGTGTTGGCAAAGAACACAAGTTTCGAAAAATTAAATCCATGCAGCATCTGTTAGTAGCCTTAAAATAGGAAAGCTCAACTTGCTACAGCATTATTATTTTTGCAATTTCACTCTTTGGATGCCCACCTTGCTTTGGATGTCCGTGGCCGTCGCCATGTTTGCCCACCCCTCTGCACGCCACTGGGTACGATGGGCTACTTTCAGAAAGCTTGAATCACGCATGGGCAAGTTAGGCTATGTTAAACATGTACGAAATTGAACAGTGGATAAAACGTATTATGATGACATAACCTTTCTTCAATAATTTACTTTTTACTACACAACTGTTTAATATNGAACAAATCTATACATTGCTCTGTTCATTAACATTGTCTGTTCTTAATTTTTGAATGTTGAACGTAATCAATAGTTCTTCAATGAACAATTTTAAAAATATTAAAGAATTTTCAAGGACGCCGGAAAATATTCAAGGACAACAAGATGACTGTCAAGAATCAAGGACATAACGCATTTGGATGGCAAATTCAAGGACAGTCCTTGGCGCTCAAGGACGTCTGGCAACCTTAGTTAAAACCAAGGAGTAAAACACACAGCCTACAACAGCGCAGTTTATATTGCAAAAACAGTCTGCACGAATGTCTCTTTGAATACAAGCAGTCGAGCCCAGAAAGTGTGCGCCTGGAACAGCGCACATCTAGGCTCTCAACAAGGGAGTAAAATACACTCAGCCTTGGAACAGCCCAGGTCACAATTTCAGAAACAAGCTGCGGCTCTGCGCGAATGTCTTGTCGATTCCGAATTTCGACCCCTGCAGGTGTTCGCCTAGAATGTCGCACACCCTGATTTGTCAGATGGAAGCAACAGGCAGGGGCGTAACGAGGGGGCACAATTCCCCGGGCGCCAATTCACAATGGGGGCGCTGAATCACTGCAGGGGCGCCGAATTACTGCTGGAGGCACCGAAAAGTCCCAATAATGTCACAAGTGATTCTTCAATACAGTAAATTTGCCTTCGAAAGAACTCAGATTTGACCATAGGGGCGCCAAACTTCGAACATGGGGGCGCCGAATTTGTTATTTGCTCTGGGCGCCATATAACCTCGATACGCCCCTGGCAACAGGGAAGTGTAACTAACTTAGCCCTGGAACAGCGCAGCTCACAAGTGCAAAAGCAGCTTGCGTGAATGTGTCTTCGAATACGAGAACAGTCGAGTACGTACGTATGGCGTACACCTTCGAGCTGGAAAATACAAAATTATCTTTACAATTTTTGTTATTTTACCTTGATCGCACGATCTGGAAAATGTCACGTCATGTTCAGTTTCACAGAGTGTGCGCCGCACACCTAGCACACCCGGAGTATAAGCCCCTGGCCTACATACGGCATATTTACAGATTCAAACGGTTATCAAAGCTATCTTGACGACCACGTTCCTTTGTCGTGAGGCGTGGCTACAGAAAATATTAAGTACAGCCTCAAAAATATGGCTAACGGCTACAGTGGTGCCTGCATATATGAAAAAGTCAGGGACGTAACGAGGTGGGTACAAAGGGGGAAGATTCCCCGGACGCCGAATCACTGCGGGGGCGCCGAAAAGTCTCAACATTGTCACAAGTACTTCCTTTAATACAGTACATTTGCTTCCGAAGGACCTCAGGTTCGAATATGGGGGCGCCAAACTTGCTTCTTGCCCCGGGCGCCATCTAACCTCCTTTCGCCCTGGGAAAAGTAAACAAAACCAGTTGACAGCAGTTTAAGGTTGCCAGACGTCCTTGAGCGCCAAGGACTGTCCTTGAATTTGCTATCAAAATGCGTCATATCCTTGATTCTGGACAATCATCTTGTTGTCCTTGAATATTTTCCGGCGTCCTTGAAAATTCTTTAATATTTTTAAAATTGTTCATTTAAGAACTATTGATTACGTTGAACATTCAAGAATCAAGAATAAACAATGTTAATGAACAGAGCAATGTATAGATTTGTTCCATATTAAACAGTTGTGTAGTAAAAAATAAATTATTGAAGAAAGGTTATGTCATCATAACACATTTTGTTCACTGTTCAATTTCGTACATGTTTAACATAGCCTAACTTGCCCATGCGTGATTCAAGCTTTCTGAAAGTAGCCCATCGTACCCAGTGGC
>JGI24158J21664_10009625_pt1 | contig 12898 bp, 8 predicted proteins | sample Ectturendosymbi3_FD_21664 | JGI IMG/M metagenome (IMG submission 21664) | reverse complement strand
TATATCAAAAAAGTTGTTTTTCATAAATTTTGCAATCTTATAGCTTTAAATAATTTCAATGCAGTGGCATGACGTCACGCGGAAAATTTTTGGGGGGGCAGTGGCACCCCCCTAGCTCCGCCCCTGCGTCTGCACACAGCGCCGCAGGTAAACGCCGCGCACTAGTGCGCAACACGAACCAATTTACTTCAAAAACTGATTAAATAATGCTGGGTGTAAGCCTTGTAAAATGAACAAACATGAATAAATGGAAACAGGAAGAACAACTAAAAAATATTGCAGCGGTTCGCAGGGCCGGCCTTAGGCCGATGCAGCTGCATTGGCCCCGCGCTTATGGGGGCCCCGCGCCATGCTGTTTGGGCAGTTTGTTCATTTTTGCCAGATACTGCTTGCACTCGAGAATTGTAGAAACGGCTTATAAATCTCATTGCAAGTAAACAATTATCCCGTTTGAACGAATGGTTAATTTCCTCTAATCATCGAATGTTGTCAAACATGCTCAATATTCTAATGCTAGGACGTTAAATCTGCGTTCCACCATGTCCCACACTATGGATAGATCACTGATCAGAGGGGCCCCGCGCCTAGGTCTTGCCTTGGGCCCCGCATCTGCTAGGGCTGGCCCTGGCGGCTCGTCTATCATTACTCACATCATTGAACGCTTTCTTCACTCCACAAGTCACCTCGCTTTTAGCCACATAATGACATAGATCTGAGCTTTGTTTGAAACATCCGTTGACTTGTCTGCTTCTGCAGCAACAAATGGGGCTGCACTGATCGCCTTTGTATCATATCTAATTACATCACAAATTGCTTCAATTAAATCGTTCTGAATTGTTTGAGAAGCAAGAAAACACAGTAGATGTCTCTAAATGTCTAGGTAATCTTTCATCTTTCGCAGCAAGAGTATATGAAAGTTCCACATAGTTGCCACGATAAGAGGAGGTCGAACTCTCATCGTCACTACGAAATGGTAATTGCTGTTTGGCTAGGAACCAATGTACATTAATCTTTCAAATTCGCTCGGTTTACCTTAGCATTGTGAACGCTGATATTTAGTGTCCGCTGTTCATTCAAAGCCACAGTGCGCTTCCAACAGTTATTAAAGCAATTTGGTTTTGAATGTGATTAGTTCACCTTGCATGTCTGCTGAGGCTTCTTGGTAGATTTTTCATGTCACAAAATCCTGCTGTAGTCCACACATTTCATAGCAAATTTCCCCAACGCGGTTTGTCGGTCACGCCAGTGATGCCATATCAGAGCGATAGAATTCCATAACAACGTCGTAACAATCAAACGTTTTCATTGAGGTTGAAGCAGAGATATTGGCTGCCTCCCTTCGCCGCCTCATCACTGTAGCCTCATGTCTGACCAGCTAATGATGTGCCATAACGCTGCATATTCAGTATATTATACACAACGTGAAGGAAGTGCCAGACTATGGATTGCGAGAGCATAAAGTAGGAGTACATTATTAAAAGTGTATATAAACATTAGGCCTGCTCTGTAACTAACATGAAGGTTACAGAGCTGACATAAAGGTAATTGCACGGCAAGTGCTCACCAACACAGTTTGTGACGAACTGCTCATTGCGAAAGTCACGCGGTGAGAGGAGGTAAAAGCAGTCACTGCCTCCTTACATGACTTTCCCCAGACTTGCAGAAGAAATACGCAAATTCAGATGTATTGACTATGAAAAAACTTGCGCTTGCCCTAAAAAACAGAGTTGCCTTGAACTTTTTCACTGCGTTGAAATATTTTTTATCTTTCAGAATTTTTGAGCAACTTGCACTTGCCCTGAAAAACAGTTTGTTCTGAAATTTTTCACTGTATTGAGTATATTGTTTACCATTCACAGGAGTTGGGCAACTTGCGCTTGCCCTGAAAAACAATGTGCCCTGACTTTACTGTATTGAATATATATTTTTTATCATTCAGAATTTTGACCAACCTGCGCTTGCCCTGAAAAACAGAGCTTGCTCTGAAATTTTTCACTGTAGGCCTATTGAAATATTTTTTATCATTCAGGATTTTTCAGCAACTTGCGCTTGCCCTGAAAAATAGAGTGTGCCCTGAAGTCACTGTATGGAATATGGGCCTATATTTTTTATCATTCAGAATTTTGAACAACTTCCGCTTGTCCTGAAAAACAGAGTTTGCCCTAAATTTTTTCACTGCATTGAAATATTTTCTTATATTTCAGGATTTTTGAGCAACTTGCGCTTGCCCTGAAAAACAGAGTTTGCCCTGAATTCACTGTAGTGAATATATATTTTTAATCATTCAGAATTTTGGACAACTTGCGCTTGCCCTGAAAAACAGAGTTTCCCCTAAAATTTTTCCCTGTATTGAAATATTTTTTATCATTCAGGATTTTTGAGCAAGTTGTGCTTGCCCTGAAAACAGAGTTTGCCCTGAATTTTTCAAGCCGGGTGGGCGGCCTCCCTCGCCGACCCCCTCCTCGTACGCCACTGCGCACCAGATGAATTATCGCGTGGAATTCACACCGCACCGAAGGTGTTAAAACAGTGGAGTAAAACACATTCATCACTGCGTCAGAGCAATTTTACAACTGCAAAATCAGGTTGCGCTGATGTCTTGTCGAATACGATCAGTGGAGCACAGATAGTGTGCGGCAGGACAGTCTGACGCACACCACGGTTTGCAAGCTCGAATCTTGCTAAACTACCCAAGAATCGAGAATGCGCATGAAGTACGCAAGTAAACTTTCGATTTTTTGTAATGTATAGAAGTCCAGAAAATTTTAAGTTTTCCTTTCTCACTGCTGAGACATTATCAAATGTCTGAATGCTTCTATGTTAACAACTGCTGTTTTTGAGCTCGTGCAACAGCTTTACATGCTACAGAAATTGGTAATGTAGTCAATGTGGTCAGCACTTGCGCTGCTCAGCCATAGCAGACAAAACAAAGACCAATGTTTCCGATGAAGTCAACTGTCGCGGAACACAATCATCACATGCGTAGTTGACGAAATGCCTGCAAAAAGTGGTGAGATGGTTTCTGGATGAAGACGATGACCCAGATTCCCACCAAATCCTAATTATTACTTTTTGGCCCATTTACAATGCTCCTTGAAATTTGTATGCAAATTTACTCCGTGGTACAGTATTTGCATTAATTCGACAAATTAACAAGCAAAACGTATGCGAAAACAATTAATCTCCTTCGCGCATATAATAAAGTTTTTGTAAAATATCAAGCTCAAGGGGGGTGTTAACCCCAACCCCCTTGCGTACGCTCTTGTGTGATATTAACAAAGTTCGTGCGCTGCGCTGGCAGTGACGTGCTATACATTTCAGATTTGAAATCCCTATATCACTACCTGACATCGCATACCCTCTAGCGAGAGTGCCAACCATCATGGGTGGCGGAACCTTTTTGAAAGTGGGGGGCACAAGTGCACGTTGAACAACTATAGAAAATTTTTGTGGCTTGAATTGGCAACTGTGACGTCACAAGCATTGGAATGTTACGTCATTACCTATACACCTGGTGAAGGTCCAAATTACACTATTTTAGACAAAACTACACCACTATGAAAACGTATCGGTGAACCACCTGAAATTCAAATAGCCTGTTACAGGGGCGATCCAGGTCATCAGCGTCACTCGGGCTTATCATACGATTTATTCTGACGGACTGAATAAAACCGTTCGACGCTTGTGTCACTGAAATATCCATTTTCTTTCATTCTGGCTGCAATTTTGTTACCCTGCGACGTTATGTTATGTAACAATAAATGAGAAATTCTCATGATAACACCTCCAATGTTAAGTAACGTACGTCACAGAACAATGATAACGCCACAGTGGCGGTTCTAAGGGGGGGGGTGGGGGGGCTGAGTGGGCCATAGCCTCTCCCAGATTTTTAGCTGGCCCTTTGCTTGGCCCCCAGTTTTTTGCTCAACTTTACGTTCAAGTTCGTTTGATTAACATGTACAGCAGGTAACTTTCAGCCAACAAAATTTTAAACGATTTGTAAGACTTTCTGGCGACGGTTCTGACGGTATTCACAAGCCTATGTTGGGTTTGATAGGTTTAATCACAGCAAATGAATCTTCATTACAGTGAAAAATCACCATGCAGGAGAGACATTATGTTGGCTCCCCTACCTTTTTCCTTGGCCCCGCAGTGCCCCCCACTTTTTTCATTCTAGAATCGCCACTCTAACGCCAGTAAGTCATCCGCTTACTAGGCTCGTTCATATTATCCCGAGTTGTTGGACAATTTATCGTTCGTTTGAAATTACTCTCGAAATGGGAACTGTCCTTTGAGTTAAACTTCAAATCCAATGTTCTATACAAATCCCTTGCTTCAAAAAACATTCAGTCCTATATGAATTATGTTTCAAAAAATATTTAGCTGCATAGGACAGCTCCGACTCTAATGAATGAGCCCGAGTAAAGCGCGAGCGAACGAAGTCGTGAGAGCGCCTACTACGAACGATATTGCTTTATTAAGGTCACCTGCAACATGAACGCGAAAAGCCAAACATAGACAGAAAATATACGAACATATGTGAACAGTGACAAGGCCCAAAGAAAAGAGGCCGAGTTAACAACTTAGTGAAGTGGGACCGTGAGTGGTGGAACAAACATACAAAGCAAGCAAGCTCGCGTTCTCCGATATATACATTATAATCGAAGAGTCAGGCTGAGCCCGGGTGCCGCATTTGCCACTGGGCTGTGAAAATCACCAATAACACAGTTTGAAAAACAGGCCAAAATGAGACAACATTGATACCTGTCTTCACACATTCAAATTCACAACTTTTCCACACCTTGAACACAGAAGTAGCATGACTGAATACTCATTCTACAATTGTATTACATACCGGAATGAAAAGAAAAGACAAAGCATATATAGCAATTTGTCTGTAAAGATACCAATTGTGTTGCAAATGCAGAAACAAAATATAGCTATTTAGCGTTGCCAATACAAAAACAAAAACACATTTGAAATTGATCTGTCAAATATTTCAATTTGTGTATAAAAGATTCAGTAAAATTTAACTATTCGGAATGGTGTTAAAACGCTTGAAATTACTCAAATTTTTCAATGGTGTGGCACGAACTTTTCCTACACACAAGCATATGGGTGTCGGAAGAGGAGAAGGAATTTGAAAATTTCAGCAAAAAACGCTGTTTTCTTAATTTGGAGTGGTAAAAAGCAAATTTCACTACTTTCGGCCCCCTGCAGAAAAACTTTTGGAAAAATCCACTAGTGCCCCCCCTGGAAAAATTCCTTCCGGCGCCCATGCACACAAGCATGTAAAATGACACCATTTTTGTGAAAAATTGTATTGTATTACACCATCTGGCAACATTGTTCAACAACACCAATGCGGTAAGCAATCCATAACAGGGTGACAGACTATGCACGGTGTATTCTGCCAAACAATTACGAAATCCTGCCAAATTACAAATAATATATTAGAAACAATATCGACAAAATACTGCGAAAGTTTTACAACGTTTTTTTCATTAAAGGATTTAGTTTATCACTGGACCCAATACTAATTGTGTTACTTAAACTTATGATATTTAGGACAAAAAGTGGGGGTCAGGACCCCAAGAAATAAAAGTGGGGGGGCCTAGGCCCATGCGGTCCCCCGGTTCCGCCACCTATGCCAACCGTGCGGTGGGAAACATTACGTTGTTGTATAACACTCCGTTGGGTGGTGCCAGGACCGGATTAACCATTGGGCAAACCTGGCAAATGCCCGGGGTGCCGTGCTTTTGGGGGCTTCACGCTGCAAGGAAAATTCGACCTGGCCCTTCTAACGCGCCGCCTTCGACCACCTGAATCAGGGCCAGCCCTTAGCCGATTGCTTCCAATTGGGCCCCGCGCCACGCCTACTAACATAACATAAACTTACACTTTCTATTGAAGTTGCTTGTGTAGTGCAGTATTTTTTAAACGTGGGATCCGTTGCCAACGAAAACCAAAGTTAACTGGGCGGTTTTAACACCCTCTTTCATCAGATTTCGTTCTGTGGAATCGTAACAGTGGTCATTGCATTTGGATAATGTGTGGGCTATTTTTTCAGTATAGCAGCTGGTAAAGACAAAGAAAACTTGAGTTTTGAAGATGTGTTCTGTTTCAGTTGTAAGCGTTTCGTACTTGGCAGGCCAAGTTTTAATAGTTGCTGCAACATACAGTTCGATACGGTTGTTGCTATTTCAATAGTTACTACCACTTGATTCTGAAGATTAAATTTTGTTCGTAATGTGTGTTATTCAGTCAGTCTTTTAATAGCGATATTCGTTTTCCTTCGTGGACATCTTATATAGAAGCTCTTTCCTTAAATAGTTTATTGCCCTAAGGATTTACTAAACCATCCCCGTTACCGTGACATCCGGAAAATTCTAAATGCAATTAACACCTATTTGAGATCATCAATCCAACAAGAGCACCTGAATAGTTTGGCGATTATGGCCAATGAATCCGAAATTCGCAGAGGCTTAAACTCGGACAAAATTCTGAGGAACTTTGTTGATGTTCAATCACAAAAATAAGTTTATCTTAGCAAAGGCATTTTCCGTATCGTAGATTGCAATAGTCTAAAGTAAGGCTGGAGATCCGGAACACAAATTTCGGGCTCGCCCTATCGCTCCAGCTCCACACATCTAAAGGCTTTGGCTGCAGATCTGGTTCCAACATCTAAAAACTTTTGGTTTCGGCTCAAATGATTTCGTCAGTTGAAAAATGAAAAACATTGTCTTATTTGTACAATTGTATTATGACACCAGCATAGATGAGGTGTCGCGAAATGACGCGTTTGGTGGATAGTGGGACATGTGCAAATAGTTGGAGAAGCCCTGATTTACACACAAAGGAGCATGGGCGTCGCAAATTTTTCCCCAGGGAGGGCAATAGTGGATTTGGCTAGGAGGTGGCCAAACGCTTTTTCCAGGAGTGGGCCAACAGTGATGAAACTTCATTTTACCAACTCAAAACTAAGAGACAAACATTTTTCTACTAAAAAGTTAATGGGAAAATATCAAATGTCAAAACCCAGTGGTGGGCTTGTTGTCACGCTTTTTCATTTGTTAATGTTTTGCAGCTAAGTTGTGATATCTTATCATTGTTGGCTGATCGTATCAAGCATGTTGTAAAATTCATTTGAAACATGGCCAATTGGCTTACCTTGCCCGCGGTAGGTACCTGGCCAAAGAGGTATTGAAAGTGGCAACTCATGGATTTATTGGATGTTACGGAGATGTCCATAGAACGGACATGGAAAGTCTCTGCTGTAGAGGTGCAACTGGGTGGCATGCTTCCAGACACGGCCTCGCTCTTTCACATCACTCATGATTTATACCTTTATGACTTGATGACCCTCCTCAAAAATTTCTGCACACACCATTGAACGGGGCCCTGCAAAAGGTCTTCCAATCGGGCCCCGCACTTGCTAGGCCGGCCCTGACCTGAATACTCTCGCTGTATGCAACCATGAGTTGATTAAAGCACACGCTGACAGCGCATACTTAGAGCTAGTTCAAACATAAGAACCCAGCGTACGGTTTAAAGCTCTTCGTACAGGGCCAGGTTCGCAAAAAAAGAATGGTACAACTACTGAAGCCTAAAATGGCTGTTATGGAACGCGGAACATGTCAAATTAATCTACGTGCCATGAGACAGGTAATGAGTGCTTGAAGGGGATTTCGCGATACACTGCGTTTTGTATATACAGTATGTTAAGGAAACTGACAACTTTTGGCATTTATCATTTTAGAGTGACTAAAAATAATTGAACCAAACAGCACAACCCTTTATGACGCCAAAAATGGATCGAAATCAGTGCATCCATGGCAGGGCCTCCGAGAGAAATTTTACCAGGGGGCACGAAGGAAGAAGGCACTGGGCCCGCTGATTTTCTTGGGCCCTCGTCGCAACTTGTAGAGCTTGTATGTATAGCAATCAGAATCAGTTGTCATGCTAAAATTTACAAATAAAATAATTACACTGGCAGTACGCAGTGGTGGGTCCAGGGTTGGGGGGCCCGAGGCAAGACAAAAAAAGGGGCCCTCTGATGACGTCATCATACTCAGCCAACCGTGTTAATCACTTGATTTGCCCAAGATACGGCCAGTCGGCCACCCAAGGACATGTTGCTGAGACTACGGCATAACTGAAATAGCAGGAGAAAATGCAAAAGGGTGTTCATGATACACAACTTTGAAAGCACTGAAAGTTGGGAAGACAAGGCTGGCAACACATAAAAGTTAGGCAAGAGCAACTTGGCATCGCCCCCACTTCTTTGTTTTCGCACCCCATTTCTCTGCATTCACCATCAATAAAATACAAAATTTCCCCCTTTGAAAAAATTATTGGTAGTTGGTATCCTGAATTTGTTCACATTCATGTCTTTGTCGGAAATCCATGAAACTATAAAAAACAACCATGAAGATTTAAAACACTAAATTTGTTTCATATTTTATCCTTTAACTGCAAGAACATAGCATACAAAAGCATCCAATTAGAGACTTGTTTTGAAAAACGTTGAGGCTGAATGAGTCAAGGCTGCCCTCATCTTGCATTGACACTAAGTTGTTTGAAAAATGTGCAAAAGCAGGAAATGATTCATCATGTGCCTTATCGAAAACATTTCTACTGCAGCAAGTGGCCTACACAATTGATTAAATCTGTGCTAAGAAAAAAGGGTTCAAGTTATACCGCCTAAGAGCTGGCGAAAAAGCGTAAACATCATCTACCAAGTCTACCTTAAGCCAATCATTTACTAGTAAAGCTTCAAATAACCTGTGACTTAAAGCATAGGCTAAATCAAACCACCTAAAATATCTGCAGAAAAAATGAGTATTCATAATACTCAAAAAAATGAGTAGAAAAAATGAGTATTCATAATACTAGCAATTGCTGCTACGTGATAAGAAGGATGAATGTAGCCTTGCTTATTAACAGTCTTTGCAGCGCAACAGCAATAATACAAAAGTACTTTGTAAACTAAGAAGAAAATGTCCTATAAGTTAGAGATGTAGTGTGGTCCCTGCTATAACAATCGCATGTTGTCTTACTTTCTGATGAAAATGTTCACTAAGGTACAACATCACAAGAACTTTGTCTGACCTTTTCAACTCAGAGACATAAAAAAGACTACTTTTTGGTCATCTGTGGTATTTTCATAAAATTATCAATATAGCAAATACTTCAATCTCTAAAAATAATCGTTTGGTATAAAACGTTCTCATTTAGTATAAGTAGGCTTATTTTCTTTTATTTGGTACGGTCTTCTCAGAACTTTTTGGAAGAAATTTTAACCCACAATTTTTTAGGTGTAGAAGTTGGCTTGAAACTTTTCTTTATTTGCTCATTGGAAATGGTGGTGGGGTCGCTTTGAAAGGACGGTACTTACACATTACAGTTGCTGTTGGGGGCCCCTTTGTCAGCATAGTACTTGTAAAGTACATTACTATTGCTGTTTGGGTCGCCTTTGAAAGCATATTACTTGCACATTACAGTTTCTGTTGCTGGCCACTCTGAAAGCAAGGTACTTACACATTAAAGTTGCTACTGGGGGCCCCTTTGAAAGCAAGGTACTTACACATTACAATTGCTGTTGGTGGCCCCTATGAACGCAAGATTCTCACACATTACAGTTGCTGTTGGGGGGCCGTTTGCAAGCAGAGTACTTGCACATTACAGTTTCTTTAAGGGCCCTTCAATGAAGTTTAAAAGCAGAGTACTTACACATTTCAGTGGCTGTTGGGGGCCCCTTTGAAAGCAGATCACCTTCAAATTGCAGTTGCTGTTGGGGGCCACTTTGAAAGCAGAGTACTTACACATTACAGTTTCTTTTAGGGGCCCCTTCAGTGAAGTTTAAAGCAGAGTACCAACACATTTCAGTAGCTGTTAGAGGCCCCTTTGAAAGCAAATTACCTTCAAATTGCAGTTGCTGTTAGATCCCTGTTGAAAGCAAAGTACCTGCACATTACAGTTGCTGTAGGGGCCCCTTTGAAAGCAGAGTACTTACTTATGATCTACTTTGCAGTACATTATATGAGTGAGTAATAAGTTTTTCATCAAAAATAAGGAAAATTTACGTACGTAACTCCTCAAGGGGGGAGGCAAAAAGAGGGGGATCGAGGCAAGTGCCTCGCTCGCCTCCCCTTAAACACACCACTAGCAGTAAGGTTACCAAACGTCCTTGAGCGCCAAGGACTGTCCTTGAATTTGCCATCAAACTCGTTTTGTCCTTGATTCTTGAAAAACATCTTGCTGTCCTTGAATATTTTCCGGTTTTCTTGAAATTTCTTGAACAGTTTTTAAATCGTTCATTTTTGAACTATTGATTACATTGAACATTTAAGAACCAAGAATAAGCAGTGCAAATGAACAGAACAATGTGTAGATTTGTTTTAAACAGTTGTGTAGTTAAAGAACTTACTAAAATCAGAACTCCACGCAGGCGTAAAAAGTGAGCAGATGAAAACTCCCTGCAGAAAATATAACTTTGCGATTAGTACTCGCTCAGAAATCACAACTATGCCTTAACGAAGACGTATTCCCACAAGCCTTTCATGAAGTTACAGTATTTCTAACAACGTGGTCGTGGTCTTATACTATGGTCTTATAAGCCACGTGGTCTTATAAGCCACCGTGGTCTCATAAGCCACTTGGTCGTATACTGTGTGAAAAGCCTGCATAAACATGGCTTGACTAAGCTATTCACTCAGGCACATTGGACACACTCACAATCTCACATTATAATGGATTTTGAACTTGTGGAAGCGGAAGCACTGCTACAGATTCACCCCTGCTTCTTTTTTAACACAGTATGAAACGTGTCATGCCGTTATCAGCAGTCACTGTCTCACTGCATTACCTGCCATGGATGTCTGAGGTCACATGAGGAAAAACGCAACAGTCACATGAGGAAAAACGCATTAACTATCGTAACTTAAAGAAGTGGACATAAGTGAACGGCTAGCTCATCACTGCATCACACCAGAATAGTGAAGCAGGCTCTTGTGCGGTGTAAGTTTCATACCGATAAATAAAGTGTTATTGCAATAATTAAATCAATTAATCGTAATCAAGATGCTGACTTCAGACTTTCTTAACGCATTTGGTTCTAGTCCCAATTTTCAGGGGGGCAAAAACCCGTTTTGCCCCCTGCAGACACTTACGAATGTAGACCACCGCATCTCTTTGAAAAACATAATGTCCTTGAAAAAATTTCAAGTGATCTGGCAACCCTAACTGGCAGCTGGCTTACACTAATAAAAGTTTAGGTTTGATTACAGAAAAACTTTCCCGGGCCCCGTACCTATTGGGCCCGGGTACAATGTACCTATCGTCAGTGGCGTGCAGAGAGGGGGGAACAGGGCGCCGGCCCCGGCCATCCAATGTCAGGGGGGCAGCCAAAGAGTGAAATTACAAAAATTGAAATGCTCCAACTAGATGATTTTTCCTATTGTAAGTCTACTAATACACAAGGGAAATCACAAAAAATGAGCGGAAGGTAATCAAGGTTGAAAAAAATGGGTTTTGAAAAAAATATGCATCGGTTTTTTGTTTTTTTAAATCCGTTTTTCTTGTTTTTTTTAAAGAAACAGGATTTTGTTCTTTTTTAAGAAAAAAAACACAAAAGCCCTATTCTGAATTGTTTTTATTGCATCATGCATTATCACCATTTTGAGAATCACACAATAATAACTTCTTATGCCTATTATGACATTCAAATCCGAGGGTAAAGAAATGTACCCCATCTTTGTTTTCGCAAAGAGTTGTTGGTCAATTTACTCCAAAGTGGTAAGGTTTGGCAAGCATGCAGACAACAAACAGAGAAAAGCCACTCCCACACAAACTCTGCCGTTTCACGTGAAGTTTATGTAGCTCACATGTTCAGCATCTATATAGTGCATTTTTTTCAACACATGGTTTGGTATGGTCCAACATCAGAAACAGTTTGGATGCAGAGAATGCAGAAAAACTGATTGAAATGTACCGATTTAGAGAGCTGAAGAAGATAACCAGTAGAACTTTTTCAAACTGTTGGAATTTTTCTTCCCTTTTTTTTAAGTCCTTCAAATTTCCTTCATAGGCGGATCCAAGGGGGGCTAAGGGGGCTGAAGCCCCCTAAATCTTTTCAGATACGTATTTTGATCGATGGTTCCCGACACAGAAACGTCCATTGGGGTGATTTTTTTGTATGGCCTTTTAAATAAACCATTTCTTCCACAGGGATAAGGACGAAAATGTTAAATGCAAAGCTTATTTTGCTGAATTTGGGCAGTCCGAATGTGTTTGTTTCACTATAAATGAAACTTTTAAAATACAAATTTTTATAAAAAGTATGTTCCCAATATTATATAACTACGTAAGTGCTTACATAAAGTATTTACATTACATATACGTTATATAAACCGCACGTACATAGACGTAGCCAGGATGGGGCAGGGGGGCATGGCCCTCCAAATTTTTAGAATATCTAGTCATTTTGTGCTTTAAGAGGCAGTATTTCAAACAAAATACTGTTGCTCGCCTAAAAGCAAACATTTTGACACGCCCAAAATTTTGGGCTGGAAATTCCACTGCGCACGTAAGCATTTACTTTTGTTTCATTTGGGTAAGATTGGGCTTCTTGTGGACAAAAGATGAATAAGCAGCAGACTCACAACTGTCGCTAGAATGTTTTCAATAGGGGGTGCTTTCCGTTTGTGCGGTCGGACTTGATATTCTAAAAATTGACAAAAACTCCACTGATGTTTCAATTTGGGGGGCTTGGAGCTTTGTTTGGGGGTTAAGCCCACCAAACCCCCTCGTGGCGACGGGACTGAGCAGACTGTGGACAAAAGTTGAATAAGCTGCAGATCATACTATTTTTCCTACAAGCTTTTATGAATGAGTGCAG
>JGI24158J21664_10009622_pt1 | contig 12900 bp, 6 predicted proteins | sample Ectturendosymbi3_FD_21664 | JGI IMG/M metagenome (IMG submission 21664) | reverse complement strand
AGCCAATTGTTTGGTTTCTTTCCTTTAGGGCTTTGCCGAAGACAGCCCCAAAATCGCCAAATTCATCGGCAAGTGTGTTGAAAACGTCATTGCATAACGGCGTCATTGGAAAACAGCGAAACATTGGTCTTTGTTGGATTCCTAGGAAACGTTGAGCAAAAATGGTGTCGGAAGTACCGAAAATCATTGTGTTGTGAAATTTTCGTAACTAAACCAAAACTTAAGGCGAGTTTGGCCGTTTGGCGGAATCTTTTGCCTTACATTTTTCAGGGAGGGCTGCAGCCCGGCAGCCCGTCTAGACGAGCCGCCCCTGTCGTCGTCGTCACTCGATGTGGAACACTTCGGACACCGAACATATTTGCTTGTGTTTTGACACTGCGTCCACAATGCAGTCGCTTGAAACTAACTATAAAAATTGAAGATGTCTTTGACATGGCTTCGACTCAGCCCTACAAAAATCTTCAAAAAATAAGAAACGCGCTTTCGGCAAAAAAATCATCAATGTTGTCACGTGATTTCAATCGGGGTCGGTTCATGGGGAGACACTAGTTTCACTTTTGCCCGTTAACAGTTTAGCCAAACACTGTTTCGCGATCAAGGCTGTGTATTACTAGCAGTATACTCAAACTCAGGTTGTATGAATGTGCAGTAAATGTCTTCCTACTGAAAGGTGTCAGTATTTTTTAGTCGCATTATCACAGAAATAGATTTTCAAAACCATGACTAATAAATATGACACCTGCTAAATATGCCCACTTGCGCAATATTTTACTGGTAATTAATTTCTAGTTTCATTTTGCAAGTTGTACAAAAACGTGCGGTTCAAGCGTAGTCTTAAAAGGTTGCTTTGTTTTGACAAACGCCAAACAGCGATATTGAAATGCATGAAAAGAGAGATCATTTTTAAGGTTTCCAACAAGTTTAGGAAATCATGAACAACAAACCAATCGTCGATTTCGACTCCTCTCTAAACCTGCTTCCCGTATAGTGCTCCAGAAAGCAAGTCTTTCCCACATTTCGATCACCGATTATTATCAGTTGCAAACTGTAATCGACATTCGGTTCGTACAATAGAGGCTTTGTCGAGTCACCAGTTTCCGATCTGCATAAAACCGTTCGGTAACATTATCACGAGTCGATGAAGTGAGGTTATGGTATACATTAGTTTTGCATGATGATGATGTTGGATAGGTACTTACTTCTACTTCAGCAATAGTAGTTAACAGCAGGTTTTTTTTAAGGTGTTTTAGGGGCCCGATTCGGGTCACTAGAATTTGATATCGGGTCCGTAGAATCAGACAAATTATCATCGGGTTACTGCAATCAGAGAAAATCAGGTCCCTAGAATTAGAGAAATGGGGTCCCTACAGGTCCATACAGTGTACCTAATATTTTCCTTGAAAAAACCCTGGTTAACAGTTAAACCTTTTAGAACTACCGAGGCAGTTTCCAAAATTTGTGAAACGTATTGCGTTGTTTTTATCAAAATTACTAACATATACTTTTATCAACCATACTAGCATACGCAGGGCACCCAAGTTTGATAGAACCTTTGGCAACTTGGTATGCAGCATATCTTTTTTAGCAAATTGTTATCAGTCGCAAGAGAATTTTTTTTTCTTTAACATGCGACACGATAATTCGGACGAGTAATCAGAACAAAATTTGAATCAAGTGCCGCTTAGACAAGAAGTGATGGCTCAGTCGCTTTGTAATTAACATTTGCTCGTGATTTTTTACGAAATATAGGAATCTTGCCACAGAACCCCATTTTCAGGCCAATCCAAAAGAATTGAGAACATTGGATACTATATACTTTTGCATGCAGAAAAAAGTTGTCGAATACGCTTTACAAACTGAAGAGATAAAAGAGATGTCACTAGCAATAATGAGCGTCTGTGATAAGTTCCGCTGAAAAGTAAATTCGTCATTCAACATGAATTCACTGAGACAAGTCTCGCATTGCTACACAATTAGCAGCACGTCTTGGCTTATACTCACACACAACATACTGATCGGGTTTTTCTAAGGCGCATTTTTTCCTGAATTTTGTTATACGCTTTGCGTTGTGCATCCGCTTCCGACCAGTGGCTTGTAACATCAGCTGATCGACGATTTTCCCATTTTCTGCCACTTGTTCTTCTCTTCACTCGAGGTTTTATCCCATCTTGGTCCATAGTTGCTGGCTGGTACCACACACTTGTTATCTATCGAAACATACTTTCCAACTATTATTTAAAAAGGTTTTACGTTAAAAGATCAAAGGCAACCTTCAAAAAGTCACCTCTGCATATATATATATTCCAAGCAGTTCAAAATGTGTTTATGTTTTAAGAGCAGCACGTTATACTGAAGTTCACAAAGTCAAGCAAAACATCGCTTTTTCGGATTCGACCTTTCAAACGCATCGCTTGAGCTGCAGTGCCACCTACGCAAAAAATCGATTACAGATGTCACTTCTGGAGAAATATATCGAACGTGCTTCTCATTTTCAGTTAGCAGCAAGTCAATAGCAACCCATACATACAGTAATGACCGTCAGGAGCTTTGAACGTTTATGTGTCCGGCTGAGTACAGCAGCTAAGAAAATTAATCTAATCTGAAACACTCACCAACCACCTCGAGGTAAGACTGTATGTGCCTTTGTAATATATATTGCATATTACAGCTAGCAACACGCGTATTTCCTTTAATAAAAATCATTCCAATTCTGCTAGATTTAAGCTCGTTTAATCTTGTCAGTCTTCAACATGCCTTAATTAAAGCTGTCTGGCACGCGCTGCATGCATATGGCTTTGGCCTGCAACGTGAAGAGTCGATAGTCTCAAGGCAGCAATGAGCGTTTGCAAACGGCTGACGTAAATGCATAATGAGATATCTTTCCTTCGTTCGACATGACTACAGTGCTTCTCTGGTTGCTTACGCAGGTTTATCGGCATTCCAGACGTTCTCCTTGCTCCAATATAAACACATGTTGCGGCCTGACTTACTTTTCAGTAAATAAAGCAGTATTGTTTCATTGCTCAAGATCTCCAAATAAAACTCACGTGACACACATGCTGCGTCATCTTTACTTTCGCAATTTTTTAAAATGATGCCCGAACAACCGACTAAATGTTTGCGTTGAATAACTGGAAATATAGCGTAACTCATGACAGGACTTGCACAAACCAATCAATATAGTTTTATTTACCGGTTGGTGCACAAACCGATCAACATTTGCCGGTGGTGCATTTTTGCCTGTACGTATAGAGTATCACAACGAAACCCCATGATTGCATCACGTCGGAACGCCAGTTGCAATGGATAGGGATTGAAAATACTGGACTTTTACTCCACGACTAAAGAACAGAACGAACTGAATGTTTTCCACTTTTGTAAAGGATTTCCAATTACCAACTGTTTTCAAAACTGCCCCTTTTTGAACAATTTGATCAGAAATTGGAAATCAATTTCCTTTCAATCTCTTGCAATTTTGCTTGCTGCTACATACCCAAGTCAAACGGAAAATCGTCGCTGCTCCAACGTTAAAATTCATGCCTTATTTTTACTTTCGAAGTTTGTCACATTTGCATTTATTCCAGTTAATTTTGGTGGCGGTTTGGGAGACCTGTTGCAACTAACATCAACAAAAATCAACAATATTCTTCCAGGGTCGTTGCTTTTGAGTTACGAAATTTTGTAACGAAGTTCGTTTTCATCTTAGCAACATGAGTAAGTGCGCACTATAAATACACACATACTGAGAACAGTATAGAGCAGTCTTTCCACAACATTCGTTGAAAACAAAAAAGATCGCTGCTTGAAAGTGGAATGCGCTGTATACAAGAGTGGAAACAGTGGTAACAGAAAAATGCTTTTACCAAGCATGTCACTATTTTGTGAACAAAAAGTTGTTTGTGTTAACACACAAGACTATGTGTTAACACACAAATATTCTAAAGACACACTCTCGAAATAAAGCTTTGTTGACAGCGTTAAGGAAATGATTTTGATTAAACGATCGTTTTTCAGATTACCCGAGATGTGTGTGTTATATAATCAAGAACAGGAAAACTGTCTACTTTGAGGCAGACTTGTGTAACTGAAAGTAGGAGGCGTTTCAAAATTTTTATCTTTAATACTTCAAACCGTGTAGGAATTTGGTAAAATATGCAGCTGCAGTAATGCACAGAAATATCACCGATCTGTCTTCTTAACCGTTCTAGGATCGTGAAAAGAACTGAATATCAGCAATCAAAAAACAGTGAAGTGAGGCAGTTTTTTGCCTCAACAAGTTATTAAATACTAATCTGAGTTAAGTATACACAAAACTCTTACAGATCTCCAGCAGTTCCTGTGGGAAAGCACTACTGAACTTTCATGTGGAAGTTTCTGCTGAAGAAGCATATATTTGTGCATAAACAAAAAGTGCCATGCGTGAAACCGTTCATGCAACCGAATTGACAACAATCGATTAAAACGTTGTTGAGCAATTACTTCTGAACACTGCCTCTCGCCATCTGTTTTCTCCACAAGCAGTAGAAGATTTGATTCTTGTTGGAAGAAATCGATACGACACCGCCAGGAACCTGCTAACGTTCTTTAACTTGTTTTTGAAAATATAACGAAAACAGCAAACAAACAAATTTTAATTTAAGGCTCCAACGATAGATGCTTAAGGTTGTAGAATTCCGAAAACCATCAGCTATTGTATATTTAATGTGTGACTGATGCCAAAACTTTAAGGCCAAACTTTCATTTTCCGAAATCTCAGCCGCTATAGCAGGGTTTCTTAACCTGGGGTGCTGAAATCAATTTCAGGGGATGCTGGGGAAGGTCACATATGTGGCGGTCAAAGGTAAAAGGAAGATATACTGCTCTTGTCTTTACTTTATCCTAATGGTAACCAGGTGTTAGCCAATGGTAGGGGGTGCTGGACTGCTTAGGCAGTACAAAAAGGGGTGCTGAGGTAAAAAAAGGTTAAGAAACGCTGCGCTATAGTATTGATAGAAAAGGGTAGGAATTTAGTTTGTTCGTTTGAAGTATTAGGAAGCAAGGACAGCAATGAGTTTGCGCAACGAACTGAGATCAACATATAATACAGATAAGAAGCTTAAAATTGACTACAACNTTAACCAGCACAANACTGCATGCAAAGAACATCGTGAAGTTTGCTCTATAATCGAGATCCGAAGGCGCAAAGGTCAAGCGCAGTATTGTTGCATCTTACTGAAACATCTCAAACTAGTAATCAAGACAACAAAATTAAATAAGGAAATCCAGATAAAAATGAAGCGTTGCATTCACTGATGCAAGTAAAGAGTGATTGATTGAAAGACAGCCACAACAGTCAAAGCATAACTTCTCTACGCAAAGCGTAAAGAAGTGATTAAGTGCATTACGTATGTCACTCTCTCTGGCCTCTTAAGGCTTTGGGTCGATATGCGGTTCAGGAAAAGCTAAGTGGAACAACGGGTTGGCTAAGGTGTACGATGCGCAGTAAAGCTATGCTGCCATAGACCTTACTGCTGCACAGAAACACACACCAATGTAACGCACTTGAAAATATTTGGTGCAGTGTTGCAGCTTGCACCAACAATGAAAATATGTGATAAACCTACTGTACTTCACAGGCAGGCACAGTTGTACATGACGGAAATTTTTATGGATGAAACATCTAGCTCTTACATCACCTCGATCATAGGCGCAATTAGGTGGGGGACACAGGGGACGCGTCCCCCAACTTTTTCAGACAGTTGGGATATAATATGCCATGTCCCCCCACATTGTCTCTTTAGGTTTCGTAATAGATTGGTTTCACACCAAGCTGTCCCCCTCACCTTTTACACCAAAATTGCGCTTATGCCTCTTTTGAGATTTAGAATTGGGATCCCGAGAAATCCCGATTCCGAAGTACCGGGGTTTAAGTTTTTAACCTTTTTTCTATAATCCCATTTTACGGATTAATTTTATTACAATCTAGGGATTTCAAGAATTTATATGAACATCGAGGCGGTGCAAGTGCGCACGGATTTGGGATTATTTATATCATAAAGGGGCATCAGGTCATAATGTCATCAGTGCTTTAACCATACTAACTATCGCATAAAAACTCTATGAACAATCGCAACATGTGCAGTAGGTCAATAAATACTTGCAATGGCTGTTTCCGCTCCTAGTGATTTTTCACAAGAGGAACTGAACAAGATCTACTGATTTTACAAGTTATTTAGTGATAAAGTTGTTATTTTTGATCTATCTTAAAATCAAGTAATGTACTTTCAGTGATGTCTCTTTTTCGGTTCGCAATAAGAACTGTTAAAGGAGAATTTCTATAGTGAAAGTCAGCAAGCTTTGGCCAGATCTCGTCATGTGATGCAGACATACGAGACCAGCAAGTTAAAGGCCTCAAAATTTGGAAATGTTGAATGAAGTACTCAAATTATGAAGCCCATGGGCGTCGAAGGGATTTTTTCAGGGGGGTAGCAATAATGGATTTTTTCAAGGGGCAGTTAAATGGAGTTTTTCCAGGGGGGTGTCAACAGTGTTGATTGCATTTTACTAACTCGGCAACTAAGAAATAAACATTTTCTACTAGAAATTTCATAGCAAAATATCAGATTTCAAAATCTAGTAGGGCCTTGGCTCCTCTTCCGACACTCGTGATCAAGCCTACGTCAGTTATTGCTTAACGTGCTTTCTCGACCATTGGCTATTTGGAAAATAAGATCAGGAACCGCCTGAACGATAACACTCTTGATGAGCTCTTATTATAAGCTTCAATATTGCAAGAACTCAAGGCGGGTACTGCAGCTTATGTTTGTTTTTTTTTTCTCAATTTTTTAATCAAGAAAACTACCGGGAATGTTGAGAAATCGCGCGATATTCCGATCCAAATAGTCAATTTGGCCGAGAAATCCCAACTCTGATTGAAATATAATTTATTAATGGTGAGCAGAACGTCTCTAGATAGTAATGAAATCATTATATATGCAACAGGAATTATGACTTGCGTGACTGTCATTACATTTTGAATGAAGACACTTAATGCCAAACTTTCATTTTCCAAATTAAAAAAGTGTTATCTCGTTGTTATGGAGGCAAAGACTTGTGGTTTTAAGCAGAAATTCAACAGGGAGCAAATTTGAATGTGGTTTCAGTTCTGGAACTCATTCTGTACATGTTGGTATCCCTANATGATGGCAACTNAAGAGATTGAAATGTAGAATAACTTCTCCAATAAATCAGGCCGCAGACTGTCAAAATCTCGGAACGTGCGGTGTGTTAACACTATTAGCAATCTTCGATCTGAACAAAAACGATGAAGGAATTCCACAGAGCACATACGAAATTCCTTGGAGAAAATTTTTAAACTTTGGGATTACGAACAACATAGAACTTGTGCTACTACGCTGCTGCATGTTCGTTTCAGGAAATTCACGAAAGTGCTGTTGCAAACTCATTGCTTGTCCAGAATTAACCACGAACACAACCAAAAATCTTCTTGAGACAGAAATACATGCTGTTTCCACTGCCTGCAGATGTTACAGTAATCTTGAAGGAACTACTTAACATTTTTATTATCTCTGAATTTCATCAAACGCCCTCACTTGCAAAGTACATTCTTCAAAACACAACGTTCTCGCTATTCTCGTTGTGGAGGAGACAACCAACACATTCACATGAAAACCAAAATCTATAAAAAAAGTATTTTCCTCCATATAGCATTTGGCTGTATTCCTTCTGTAATAAATGAAGAACAGATAACCCGCTTTTTAATCTGTATTCTAACTTGTAAATGAACTGAAAGTGATAAGGTACCTGTTTTTCACCTTGCATAGGCACTTAATGCACTACTGCTTATCCGTTAGACTGCATCAAACAGCGTAAACAAGAAGCCCGCTTTTCCGGTTGTGATAGATCTGCTGGGGGAAGAAATAATAACAGCAACGAATCGCTTTGCTTCCTTGCGTTCAAGACAGGATCGCGTGGTGGCTTCCAACCAGTGAGCATGCAATTCGTACAGTAGGAAGCTGTTGCCTGCCTGACCTTTTTTAAAACTCAATGTGGTGCGTTGATTCAAACTCAAACACAAGCCATAACCTACTGTTTAGTCGGAATCCACGATTCCGATGCAATTAAATAGTCTCTATTCCTACCAGTGACCTTCATAATTCATTCACATTGGACAGGATGCCATAAATTTCATAGAAAATCGTTGAACCAACGCTGTTGTGCTGAATCTGCGATTTGACTTGCTTTTATCCACTAGCGACTAGCGTTTCGTTTGATTTCAGAGTTTCCTCTCAAGGCTACATTCAATGCTTGCTTCCATTCAAGTACAGCACTTCGGGCTTTTCAACTTTAGGAATTTGCAAGATCTCCAGCAGTATCGGTATACAATGTCACAAGACTAAATCAAACGCGAGTTGCTCATTCTTTCCCTATTGATTGTCACTGGAGCGCGCATTAGGCCCAAGGCACTTACGTTTCTGCCACGCTCGAGTAAAGCAATGTTGGTATTAAATAATTATTCAGTGGGGTAAGATACCCTTCGGATGGGAAACGCGCTATTTTTGAGTTACTTTCAATCTTTCAATCTTTCAATCTTTCAATCTTTCAATCTTTCAATCTTTCAATCTTTCAATCTTTCAAGCTTTCAATCTTTCAATGTAGTTATAGAAATTTCTGCTACCTTTCCATGGTTGTAAAATGCAGAATAACAAGCTCCCCGTTTTGAAAGTTGTCGACTGAGTGCTGTAGGTTTGGTTGGTTCAAAAATAGATCTTTCACAAAAATTAACGTAACGCAAACAACTTGAACACAAGAGATACAGTTCATTCACAAAACAGGCATACATTACATAAGCTGCTGGGCAGGACTGTCTAAAGCGCCTTAAGCTAGGTGCTAACCTGACGAATTACTAGCGATGATCTTTTTATGACGAGCCTATGATGTTAACTGAACAGACTTGCGTGTTTAGAGTTTGGACGAAGGTCTTAAAAATGCCAAGAAAGTTTGAAAAGAAACGTCTATTCGCTGCCATCGCTTTAGTCACTCTGTATTCTTTGGCGGAAAAAAATCCAAAAGTCGTTCCATGAAGGGGAAAGAAGTTCGAAAGTTCGAAAAAAGGTCTGTAAGTACTTGAAGAAAGTCAAAATTCTAAAAAGTCCAATCAAAAAATCCAATCTGGCAACGTTATGCCTTATTCGTTGTTTAACAAGATGGTTAACTTGTGTTGCACGCCATCTGCATTCATCTATTCTCCTATTCATCAAATCTGCCATATGATTCTGCTGCGAACTAACTCAGAGGCACCTTCATTCGGAGTTCAACCGTAGTATCAATACTGTGTTACATGCCTGTTGCATGTCTGTTAGATTTGGAGCAGGTAAACGTGCATTTAGCTTGTAACTGTGTTCATCGAACTTTGCATCACATTCCCAACAATGGAAGTGTTCGTCTCAAGTAGGTTCAAGCATTTTGCCAGGACTTGCCTTGATTCAAAAATATTTGCACACATTTATTCAGTGGTGTGCATATTCAAATATTCAGGATTTTGTCCTCTCACTATAAATTTCTGATACTTTCTGTACGTCTTCATTCTTATCTTTACACTTTGTATTACACATCTGCGTAATGATGAGAGATTGTTGCAGTTGCTGACCCATTTTTTCAGCACGTGTTTTAAGTCTTGCCTTTTGATATGTCGCAACGCCTCTTCTGTGCAGGGCAGAGTGAGGAACACAGTACATGTTTTTTGTATTTCTCGCATACTACTAGTAACCCACGTGATATGGACCTTGAGCCTGGCATGTGTTTGTACGTACATGAAATAAAAATAATAGTTTTAAGCCAAACATCTGGCGAAACAGCGGTAAAGTGTTATACGTACGTTTCAAAGCATGAAAGCAACGCTACTAGTACGTGGAGAAATGGCCCTATGTTTATTTTCATAGCGCGATTTAACGAGCTTGCTGGCTAATAACGTTTGCTGCCTATACGTATAAGTATTAACAAGTTGAGTAACGAAACTGAAATAAACGATTTAGAAAGAAAAATGTTACTTTATTCAAACGAACATTTGAAAGTCAAACTTTTTGTTAACCAACTTTTGAAAGAGTAATTCAGTTTGCACAACTTTGTAGCTTTGACTCGGAACAAAGACATTGTGACTAGTGGCTACAATCCTCTGTCTACTATAGCCCTGCATGTGATGCACACTGAGCGTCGACATCTACGGCAGTGTGACTGTGCGAACAAGCTGCTACAGAATGTCCAACATGTCAGCGACGCTCTATTATTCCGATGGGAGTTCGTACGAGGATTGCGACAGATCAGCGATACCCTGAACTTCAAAGAATTGGGTACCTTACGCTGTCATTTAACATGCAGAACGTCAAGCAACCATTTTCATGCCAACGTTTTATCCAAGGGCAAGGAACCGGTAGTGTAACATCATAAGGATGATACCTCAGTAACAGCGCTTTGCAATTTGCAACCTTGCTGCTGGTTAAGCTACTGCGTTTGGAAACAAAGCAGTCTCCCTGAAGGTTTTTCTGCTTTCACAAGTCATACTGCACAGACTGATCCAACGGATTGATTTGATTGGCGTTATGCAGCAGTAAAGCCTTGTAGCAACATTCTCAATTCCAGAAATTGTAGAGAAGACAGTGCAACGCAATGGTTGCAAGCAATAACAACAAGCGAAGAGAATATCCCCGTCGCTATTCTACATACTGTACGCCAGGCAAAAGGCAAAACTGCTACAGTACCAATTTCCAAGGTTTTGGCAAGACCCGGCCTAGCTGGAGTCCAACTTTAGACCAACCAGCACTGAAGCGGACGCACTCACCATCAAGTCATGAACTGGTCGGTTTGTGGAATGTTCTCATTTGCGTTGCGTGTATTCAGTGCGCCTGAGGAGTGATTGGTCTAGCGCACCTTACGCTGGTGGAAAGGCATTTTTAAGTGGAGTTAAAACCGCGAGAGGGTCATCACGCGATCAGGTAAAAAACTTTTACCAGCCCATGGCCTGGGGGTAAGTGCGTCCGCTTCGATACTGGTAGGTATGGAGTTAGACTCTCGGCCGTGACTTACCAAGACCCTATAATTTGGTACTGAAGCCTTCTTAACAGGCGCACGGTGTGCGGAAGAGCTGGGGATTCAAACGCTGCAAGATAGTAAATATTCAGTCATGGCGCTACAAGACCGCTGTATAAAACGGCATGAAAAGCACTGTCTCAAAAAATTGGAGAGTTTTTGTTGCATACCGTTGCCGACGTTTCACGCAAAAGGTTACCTTAGGAAAATAAAATTGTGGTGTTTGCTGAAGAACCCTCTACAAGAGAAAAATAGGTCAGCTAGAATTCAAGGTAGCTAGCGAGGATCGTCGAACAACTGTCAACACACCTCGTGTGGTCCACCCGCTACCCTAAAATTGTTTCCCACACCGGGAAACCCTGGAACATGTTTGACAGCTGAGTGTACAAGCGTTGTGGCTATCAATCAACACACTGAACTTGTGGAAAACAACAGAGTTGCCAGGTTTTCATGCATAAAAAGCCATATCAACCGTTGAAATAAGCCAGAAAGCACCAAAAAAGCGACATACAAGATAAATACACAACGATACTGTCACCCACACACAGCACTTTTGAAAGACAATATTTACAACAGAATAAAGCTCACTCAATTGATAAACGTCTCGAAAATTTTGGTCTTGTTGAGGAGGAGTTACCTGAAACAGAAGAACTAAGAGTATGAAACAGCCAAATTAAAAATTATAAAACTGTACTGCAAAGCTTCCAAAAAAATATGATCACTCTCTGTCCAGAAACAATGTCCAGAAATCTGCCAAAATTATCTTTAAACCTGCCAAACCGACATAAAAATTGAATTGGTCAAAAAAGGTCAAAAAAGCCAAATTTAATTTACCCATATTTCAAAAATTAAAAAATCCAAAAGAGTTTAAAAGGCCAAAAACTACAAATTTGGCCTCAGAAAAGCCAAACTGTCAACATTGCAAACAATCGACGCGCTGAAATTTGGTTAAATGAGGTCGAGGCCATTTTTTCCTAAACGCTTCTACGAACAGTAGAGTGTTGCACATGTTCCAACAGAGATCACCATACTGTACAACCTTTAGTCAAAACCTCAATTTTAAACTNATCTTTTGTATTTTCTGCATAGGTACCAGCTGTTTCGCTGCAATGCAGCAAACGTTGCTCATGATACTNTTATTGATTTCTAACAAAATCGGTTCTACAGAGCTCACACTTTAAAAGGTAGATCAACCACCGGAAAACAGTAAAAAGTTGTATCGGGAATTTTTTCACTTTACAAAGAATCATTCNTTAATGCATTAAAGNTTCGATAGATATATGATATATCGAAAAAGGATACCAGTTGCAGGATAATGCCTAACTTTTTCATTGTTTGCAGCGAACCACCGACTATCATTATTGCCTATTGCCAGAGTACAGTCAATGAATATAATGCTTCAGCGGTAAGCACTGGGTGCACGAAATTGTCATGATTAGTGACACCAGTTTTCCATGAAAAGAGTGGTTTCAACGGCATTTGTTAGAATGTGTGGAAGCAACACGCCACGTAAATGAATCACTACTTGCTGTAATAGCACTTTACAATGACGACGACTTGGGTAGTGGGTACAAATAGTTTTTTTATGAACGTTTTTCTGAACAGATTTGAAGCCTGCTTCCCTGCACCAGGGCCGGCCTTAAGCCGATGCAACCGATGCAGCTGCATTGGGCCCCGCGCCTCTGGGGGCCTCGCGCCATGGTGTTTAGGTGGATTGTTCATTTTTTTCCAGATACCCCTTGCGTTCGAGAATTCATTAGAAACGGCTTATAAATCTCATTGTTAACAAACAACGCTCTTGTTAGAACTAGCGAT
>JGI24158J21664_10009619_pt1 | contig 12901 bp, 10 predicted proteins | sample Ectturendosymbi3_FD_21664 | JGI IMG/M metagenome (IMG submission 21664) | reverse complement strand
GCATTGCTACTCAATCTTTCACTGGTCATGGAATTTCTGAGAAATGTTTTCACTAATTTCATTTTTGAAAAAATTCTCTCGCATGAAGCGCTGTTGACCGGAAGAGTTATAAGTATCATTAACAACTTGTATAAACAATCAAACGCACCTTTGTAAGGAGCTATAAATGAAATAAATTGTTCGAGCGATGCGGGCAGCTGCGACTCTTTCCGAAGCAAATTCTTTGCCAAAAGTGTTTCATGTTTTAAATCATTTTCACTAATTGAATACGCACTTGCGGATTTTTTCAAGTGTTCTTCTGATAGAAGTGTTTGACCTCCGGGTCAGAGAGCTGAAATACCGGAAAAAATTGCTCCTGGACCATTACAAAATGTCATTATAAAGTTTTATGAGGTTCCAGGACATGTTTAGGTAGACTTAAGACTGAAGTCACGACCGGTTGCGTAAGATGCCTCGAAGTCATAGTGGCATGGCCAGCCCAAAAATTGGGTGGGTCAAAATGTTTAATTTTACGCGAGCAACAGTATATTTTTTGAGATACTTACTCTTAAACCACAAAATGACTAGATATTCTAAAAATTTGGAGGGGCCATTGCCCCACCGCTACGCCTGTCTACGTGCGGTTTATATAACGTATATGTATTTTAAATGCTTTATGCAAATACGTATTTATACAACACTGGGACCATATTATTTAAGTTTTAAAAACTTGTTGATCAGAAGTTTCAGTTATAGTGAAATAGACACATTCAGACTGTTCAAATTCAGCAAAATAAGCTTTGCATTTAACATTTTCGTCCCTATCCCTATGCAAGAAATGGTTTATTTAAAGGTTATACAAAAAAGCGCCCCAATGGGCGTTTCTGTTTCGGGAACCACCGATCAAAAAACCTATCTGAAAAACTTTAGGGGGGGGTTCAGCCCCCTTAGCTCCCCCTGGATCCGCCTATGATTTGGGTGGTTTAAGTTGCACCACGGTTCAACTTACCCGCTTAATCAAAGTCGATAGTTGTTGTCTGCTTGATTTAGCGACTGTTGTTTCGATCACCAGAATTGTAAAAAATGCCTGGAGTCTGCGGAAACACGAAACAAGTACCCCAGCATTGAGATTTGGCGTGGAGTGCTGCGATTGTTACGTCAGAGATTGGCAAGAAACGAGACTGAACTACGTATCGACGCTCGATGAAATTTGGGACAAAACTGATAGTCTTCAGTTGAATTACAATAATCAAGAAACAATCCGAAGATAGAGCACCAAGCTTTGAATAACGCTGCAATTGCAGTCACAAAGCTAATCGGAAAACAGCACATCGCTGCAGTATGGTGATGCTTGTCTTCGGGCACAAATATCGACCTGCAAAGTTAATTAATGGCATGTTGTTAACTCAGCAATGCTAAGTCAGTATTGTCCAACCTACATGCGTTGGTTTTTGTTAGTAACTATGCAGAAATTTACACATAGTAATATCCTGACAACATCGTCTGATGGAAAAAATTAAACAAAGCCATCAATCATAGAGTTCAAGGATCTTAAATCAGCATATTCTGACCTACAAAGTAATAAACATACCCAGACATATTCGTGGTCTGATATACAAAAGTGGTAATACATCAAGGCTTTCAAACGTTAATTCACCCTATGTCAAATGTTCTGGCAGGGCAGTTAACCACCCGAGATATAATTCAGCTTATTTCCAGTGCAAGGAGTTTTGACTATATATAATGATATTAGTTGTGTGGTTAATCAACATTGGTGATGTATTACTTTTCAGTTTAATGGATGCGAAGTAACAAAATACACATATTTAAAAAAACAAACAAACAAAAGCTAACGAACTGAGCGCTGCCTGTGGCGTAAAAAGATTAGTAAAACAGGGTATAAATTAAGTTTATTTACACAACTTCTTAAATCGCATGATACAAAATAAAATGTACAAGAGCAAAGACGACAGTAACGATGGGCGGTCAATCGGACCGGGCTCCACGCGCGAATGCAACAGACAAACGTTCGAAAATAAAAACAAGGACTAATTTCAGCATCTGTAGTAGTGAAAAAACGAAAAACTAAACGAACCGCCTCGGTCACAGCACGAAGACCAAGCATGGCCTATGGCAGGCAGCTACAAAGCAGTGCAGCGCATGAGATTAGACACCGACGCCCTGCGAGGGCGATTAAAAGCGTATTTGTTTGCTCCCAGATGCGGCGCGCTTGCCCGTCGCTCGATTTTTTGTATTTTCTAGCTGAAAAAAAAACAAGAAAAGGCGAGAAACTGCAATAAAAGAGGCGCGCGAACGTGTGTCGGGTAAAAAAAAACACAGTATGGAGGGGGGGCCGAACAGTATGCGGGCGACGGCCAGCCTCGTCATCGAGAAACAGCAGTTCTGAGAATAAACGTGACTGGCTCGTACCATCAGTACGAAGAAGCGAGGAAGTACAATAACGCTAAATAAATAACGACTGAACTGCTTGAATTTGTCCGTTGTTCGAGAAATCGTTGGCGGGAAATTTGAATAGTAAAAAATCCGCGCGGACGATAAAACGCGACAAAAACGGGCAAGAAATATCAGTTTTATGCGCGAGTGCGACGGAACGCAACTCCGCGGTGCGACTATCAACAAACGATGTTGTGCTGTGGGAGCCGGCACTGAACACGCCGAAAATCGCAACCATTCAACACAGTGCGCTGTTGCGCGATTTTCACTTCACCAGTGAAGCTGCCGGTCGATTGAAGCTAAAGTTTCAACACGCACAAGGGGATTTTTGTCAAGTGAACTACTTGTTTCAAAAAGGGAAAGGACAAAAATGCAGCGGAGGAGCGAGGGGGTAACGCGCAGGGGGGGCGAAAGAAACCTACGGCGCTTCAAAAGTTCGCCAGTCGATTATATCAGTGCTTTGCTTTGAAAATGCTATCGGTTAAAAATGCTATATATAGTAAAGTGTCTGAAGAGGGAGATGATGCAAGGGCATTGCGTTACTTCGGGCAAACCACGCCGCTCGTGACGACTGAATACTGTGCAGAAAACGGGGAGGGGATCGGAAAGGTCACCACACCGTTGGACGCTTGCATTCGAAACACCGAAACAATCACATGCCGCGGCACAAGGAAACACAGCTCACAATTCGCATCTTCTTCATCAAATAACTATTGCATAACAAGATCAGCCGCCGATAAGATTTCATTTCAAAACGGCATTTGAAAATTGCACCGAGGTTTGGGACACGACGCGCCGCGTCCAGTATCGACGCTGGAAGTCAAGACGGCTTTGTTCGTCGTTAAAGGCAACTTGCAGAAACGCAAACACGCGAGCAGTTTTAAATGAAGACACTGTGCTTTTAATCGTCCGGAGCGCTCGAGCTTAAAAACTTGTATTTGGTTAAAATCGCCCGCGCAATTCTTGCTCTGCGCTGCAGACTAAAATACTTAGCAGTTACAAGAAACAACACAAAAAGTCCACGACTCATCCTACAAGGTGGGTCTGCACCATTTCGAGTTACGAAAGTATGACGTAGTAAAATTGTGACCCAAGTTTTCGTTTTGTCGTCAGCTTCTGGTGAGTCGCTGCTGGCTGCCAAGGAAGGCGATAAAGCTTAACTTCTTTTGACGCTAATTTCCAAATAAATAGGTGATCGAGCAGTGACTGATCATTTAAGTACGGAGTTCCATTGCGCAGCAACCAATAACACACAGTTACAGACAACACACCGAAACCGTCATCAGGAGGCTACACGCGTACGGGAGAACAAAATCTCTTTAAGTCTGATACGATAAACAATAAAGACTTAAAGCCTCATATCGTTTTGAAACCAGCCAGGCCTGCGGTAAAATGTTAATAAAATGTACTGCTTGGGTGCGTGTGCTGATGTGGAACTGCATCAACTGAACGCAGCATTCATATGGTGAAAAAAGCATTGTTTTAACTCAGAAATTTAAAAAAATGGCCCAAAACGGCAGTTTTTATTTCACAATCGCAAATTCCGGACCTGAAATCCAATGATCAGATTGAGCATGTGCAGTGTTGAAGACCGTTTAAGCGTTAACAACAACACGTCCAGGATTTAGCGTCTAACAGCAACAAGACGTGTGTAGTTATGCACCGCCGTGGCTGGATAGCGCACACAGTATTTTCATGCCACAAATTTTGCATTTAACAACACAAGTCGGTCGGACAAGAATCGGAAAAAAACTCATGCCACCCAAAACATGTTATCAAATGCTACATAAAACCAACTGTTGGCCATCTTGAACAAACGGAGGGCGGTTTAGCAGTTTCAGTCCTCTTACCAACGTTTTGAATCGTCAGCATCGTCGATGTACAATTAAAAGCTAGGAGTTTAATTAAAAACCAGAAAAGCTGCTTTAAATCACTCATGAACGAAATGTGTAAATGATGGAAACACCGCAACAGCACCTTTGAAATCAATCAGTATTTTGCATGCAAAGAAGGCAATTAGCATCAGCAAACTGTCATAGATTAAGATGCTGAATTGTAACGAGAGGCCGCTGTCAAACGTTAAAGATATTCGCCAAGAATAAGCATTAAACGTTAAGCCGCACAAGACCTTTCTAGCTTTTCCACATTTAACTTTGCAGGTTTTGACGCACACCAAACTTTCCATCAAACCACTGGGCGGATCTAATGGAAACAGCAACGAATTTACCAGGAACAACTTGATTCGTTTCAAACCATGACCAGGTGTTAAGGCAGGATGCACGGTCATGTCTAATTTGGAGACAGGATGGTTCGCTGTAAGTATTAGCAAAAATAGTCTAGTGGCCTGGGAAATATCAACGGGTAACTGCTTTTATCACGTCTTCTACCGTGCACAAAAAAGGTCAGTAATCTCATTTGCAATTGGTAGCAGCAGAGGGGCATGTCAGACTTAGCTTTATATATTGAGAGTTCGTGTTTTGTTGAACTGTGAGCAAGGGTGGTGCTGCATTGGTGTCGCATTCTTAGCAAAGGTTCGCTCGAGCAGAAAGAGTTGTTTTTCTTACAAATGACCAACAAGAGCAGCTGCAGTCGTCATTTAAAAACGCTCTGCTTAACAAAGTTCTACGGGTTTTGGTAGTTTGTCGTTTCCAATACCTTATGACGTTCCATCTAAAGAGAATTGAGAGTTTAGTAATAAGTAACGATGTTGCTGTCTGAAACATATTTTTGCGATCCGAATAAAAAGTATGAAAAGCTGCAAATCTGAAATTCTGCAGGTTTCGTGGTCAGTGAGCACAGGCATACGACGACGTAGCAATTAATTTGGCACTGTTTTACGGATTCCAATGAAAAAGCTATGCGCCTGATCTTGTGCAATTAAATGTAAAGAAAAGCACGCCATCGCTAACGCGTCCGAAGTTGGTCGGCCAAATAGAGTCGATTCAACTTTTCGACGCCGTCCAGATTTTGTGCCAAGTTCATCGAGCACAATATGGCGAACACGACTGTTGTTCTGTGTCAGTAACATGCATAAGGATGCAGTTCGTTTCGTTTGACTATTAATTACACCGTGCCTACCAATTTTCAAACAAAAATTTGGGTTCAAGATCGCCTGCAACAGTTTCGACTCTTCTGTGCTCACCAACGTTACGCAAAAGGTCATTTAAGGTCAACTACCTTAGACCAATAAATGTTGCTACAAGCACCTGGAAGTGAAAAGTTGACCTGAATGGCTTCCCGATCAGCGGATGCGCAAAAGCACTCGTGCGCACACCCCTCAACCAATTTTCCATGGCGGAAGTTTGGCCTTGAAAGCACTCTTGTGCCCCATGGCTACACGAGGCGCTCTTGAAAATTTTAAATCTAACTTTGGCGCTAACCGTGCACGTGAACCCACGCGATTCCTCGGTTAATCAAGTCAATGAGGATAAAAGCGCAGAGGAGGTGCTTTCATAAACGTCGTGCTTTAAAAAAGAAACAGTAAAGAGGAACTTCAGAAAACATTAAAACTTTCGAAGTTAACGCAAGCATTGGCACCAGTAAGTATCTGCTTTGCTACGCTACTGACGCTCCAAGATGCTGAGTCGAACTGAAATGCACAGCGCATCAGCATCAAGTGGCTGCACGCAAAAGCTGCGAACGTTTCAATATTGCAACTAACGCTGGCGGAGGTAATGAAAGCTGTTGTTACATCTGAATTGATCTGTATTTCAGGCCCAGAACAGTCACTAAACTAAAGGAGAGACGGCCATCATCGGCGTGGCCAAACCGGTGCCAACGGTCCTTGCAAAACGGTGTAATTTTAACATGGAAACAAATGACCGTTTTTGAAAACAAAAAAGAAGAACGCTATAAGGACGGTCAGAGCTTCCCAAATAGAAACGAAATAATCTGGCAGCGCTACAGAGTCGGGCTTCCGGCGCAAAGGAGACGCACAGGGTTTCGAAACTGCAATTGCAAAGGAATACACCGAATGGAACGCGAACTCTTGCGCACGGTTCGCTCGCTACCGATCAAACAGGACAGTCGCGTGTAAAAAAGTGAAGGCAATTGTAGAGTAGAATTGATTCGATGGTAGGCAAAAAAGGAAATCCTGACGCAAATAGCTCGACGCCCACTGGTCAAGGGTTCCACAATTCAGCGAGGTTCGTTGGGTCATTCGAGAAAAAAGCTGCATTCTCCTGAGTTGACCCAAGCGGCTCGGGAGCCATAGGTATCTTGGGGACGCCCCCGGGGTCCAATAGGGGACGAAAATCAGCTGAAAGCTGGACATAGTCCAAGTTGCATAGGTTTGAATCGCTATTCACGGACAGATGGGGGGTAGACCCAGGTGTGTTCGATGGGTCCACGTCCATGAGGCCGGTTTTGGCCGCTGCTTCGGCGAGAAGGTGACCGCTTCCATTTAAATCGTCCTCACCGTTTCCAAGCAACAAGGAGTGGAGGGTGTCGATGGCAGATGTGGTGGAAGGGGGGTCCGCAGATGATATAAGAATTTCCAATTCGTTTGCATGAGCGCTGGCCTGATTCCGACTATTTGAGTTGTTCACATTCTGGGAAGTCGGACTTAAGAGACCGGCCCCTTGACAAAAAAACAAACAAATAAGTTGTAATTCGTAAGTAAACGTAACGAACACCCCAGCTCGCAAACTGATCGTTTTTCAAACACACAGTAGCTCCAGTCGATAGCAAAAGCACAGTGCCATCAACAAATTCGATCGTTCAATTAACGTATACAACACGGGAGGGGCACGCGACTGCACATCAGTGTTTTCGCAGCTTTAGTAAAAGGTATCGATCCTGATGCTAAGTTTTAAGGACCGGCCAGAAGAAAAAGTAACTAAAGGGGCACAGGGAACTGAATCTTGCTTAAAGATCCGGCCATGACTTTTCGCGATGTGATCATGAAAATTTCACTTGCCAGCACTTGTGTCTGCAGTTGTGCAAAAATGTCGAAGCTTGAGAAATATTAATTTTTTTAAGAACAGATTAGGACAGTGTTCCCAAGCCTTTGAGCCATGCCCACATAATCATCTTCAAAGTCGCGGTGTCGCTCTTCCAAATAAAAATTTGATTATTTAAAAAAGAAACGCCTATTTATGGGGTGGAATTAAACCTCATCCTCAAATCGCTCCCAAACATCAAATTGCCCCGACGTGGGGCGTGTGACCCAAGTCTGGTTTGAAATTACTTGTTTAGGGTCATCTTCAACGCGTATTGCCTACAGACCCTGAGTAAAGGTTTATTAATTAACCTTAAATACACTGCTTCGGCTTTCTACTTTGATCGATTCGGGTCAAAACGGGAATGCATAACCAGAGAATCATAAATGAAAGCAACTTTGTATTAAACAGAAGTGCATCCAACTGAAATTAATATAGTTTTCTCTTCAGCAAACCTTTCTATACCGCAACGTTAGCTTGGCAAATCGAGTCTAGTCAAGCCGCTTGCTCAAACTTGGGTATATTATATTAGCAACCAATGTTTTAAGAATTCACGGATTATGAATCTGCGGCCCACTTCAAAGCATTTGTTAGACAACTTAGACCACTGCATCGAGTCAAAACGAAGCTCGAACATAGGCAGACATTCAGAAAGTAAGACAAGAGAAGTCTCTATTGCTCGTTCTTGTAGTTTTGCTCCACAAGTTTATGTCAGAGGTTCCCAACCGGGGGGCGTCGCGACGTAAAATAATAAATTTGGAGCGTCATTATGACTGCTGCCATGGTAGCCTGAAACGGTTAATAGGGCAGGTGCGGCAGGACAAGATTAAGCTATTGGAAAGGGAGCTGCAAGCACAGCAAAGCACTTCAAGGTACCGCATGGAGGATGTTGATAGTATCAGAACGAGTTGTGATTGTGAAATTAGCGAGCTGATTGCTGAGAAGTTGAAGCGATATGCGGATGGAGAATTCATCAAAGAACGTATTGTTACAGCTGCCAAGTTGCTACCGCCGGACAAAGTGCAATTATTTCAAAAACTTTGTTTGTCTGGAAGAACCGCCTCAGATCGAAAAAGAAATGGGAGAAAATACTGAAAAAACACGGAAGGATAAAGCTCAAGTTTAAATTTTGCACAGCCTAGCTTGCGATTTTCTTTCGAGGGTAACTTACCATTTTTAAATACTAGAGCATTTACTGTCAATGGAGGCGATATATGGAACTAAACGTGGTGAGGGCTTGTTTGAGAGACTTCTTTTTGTCAATACGGAAATTTAATCTACCATTTCAAAACGTAAGTGACATTGATACAGTTGGTGCTCCAGCCATGTGTTCACAAAAGAGTTTAACTGGATTTGTCAGAAAAGAAATGACTTGCGGTCTAAATAGAGGTGATTTGATTGTATCCCACTGCATTTCACATCACGAAAACTGGGGAGTCAAGGATGCAGCCTTCGCGTGGCGACTCCTGTTTCTTATTAATGTTTCCAGCTGATTAAACTGCAACCTGCAGCTGAAAATGCCATCTCAGCATGTAGCTAGTCTACGGCACGCGTACTATTGTTCCCCGTCTGTGTGCACGCGCTCTTCTCCGAACGGACAACCCCGTGTCAGAAGAAACGACGGAATTCTCCAACTTAACATCAACGCAGCCACGAAAACGAAGCTATCGATCTTGCAACAGATAACCCCTTCCTGCAATGCAGCTGTAGCATTGTGCAGAAACGCACCATCCTGACCGCAAAAGCCTATACGTGGCTGGATTGTACCTTGCAGCGCACGAACCAAGTGCAACTCACTGCATTGCCGCGTTCGTCAGACATGGCTCTCCTGCAATTACCACTAACGAATCGACGCACTCCTCGGAATGCGTGGCGCGCAGTGGCACACCATAGAAACGAGCGGTATCTCCATCACCAATGTATACCGCCCTCCACCCACGCGTTTCAGTGTCAGTACCCCACCAATGCCACTGGAATGTGCCACTGTAATCGTGGCAGGCGTCTTTAACTGCCACCGCACTAGTTGGGGCTATTCAGCTAATGACGCAAACGGAGAGGCACATTTCACATGGGCGGAGTCATCTGATCTTTAACTGCTCTACGATCCAAAAGAACCTGATAGTTTTCACTCTGCAAAGTGGAGCACAACCACCAATCCTGACCTCGACTTTTCCCGCGTCAGTGCGACATAGATATGAGCGAAGCCATACATAAAGCACCTGGACCAGACAACATTCACCCAGAGTTTATTACGAACCCGGGACCCTCCGGCTTAAAGCGGCTTGCAGCTTTCTTTTCCACCTGCATGCACCTCATCCTCCCCTCAAATTATGGAGAATTAAGCCAATATCATAGCAATCCTAAAACCTGGCAAAGACGCTGAAGTGTTCAAAAATTAGCGGCCGATCTCCTCGCTATGTGCCCCTTTAAAATCCTGGAACCAGAGATTCTCGGTTGCATCACGCCTTACGTTGAAAACTGCCTACTGGACTTTCAGTCTGGTTTTCGCGCAGGAAAGTCAACCATCGATCAAGTACTCCAACTGTGTTCTATCCCAGAGGGCAGCTTCCAACTCAACCGAAAAACTGGTGTTGCACTTGTTGATTTGACAGCTGCCTACGACATGATATGGCACCAAGCGCCAAAGTCTTCGGCTGAAACTACTTCGAACAACACCCGATAAACAGCTCGTAGCTTTCATAACTTCATTATGGAGACTCTAAGCAACCGCAGATTTGTCCTCCGAACAAGCTACGGCCAAGAAAGTCGCCCATGACGCTTAAAGAATGGAGTCCTCAGCGGTCACTTCTCGCCCCTTGCCTTTTCAATATCAGCGATATCCCGACAACGTTGTCCACCAAACTGGCATACGCTGATGACTTAGCTCTCCCTTTGCGGAACTGGGCAAACGTCGAGAACGCCATCAACAGCGACCTGTCAACACTCCACACCTACTATCACAAAATCGGCTCCACCTTAGCAGCAAAGAAAAAACAGTGCATGCCTGGTATCATCTTAACGCACATGGCGTGCGACGAAGACTGAACATTTCCGTGCACGGAACAGCCATCACGTTTGACCCAAACCTGACATTTCTTGCAGTGAAGCTTGACCGGTCAATCACCTCCAAGCCACATCTTACATCTATGCGGCAGATTTGCCACGCTGAACGCTGTTACTCTGGCTAGCGTGCAAGGAGTGGGAGCCCTCCGTGAACACGCTCAAGACCAGAAGCCAGGCTCTTGTTTAACCCATTATTGAAAACTGCTCCTCAGCATGGTCGAGAAGCAAGCATACGATACAGTCAATGTGGCTATAAATTCTGCCTTAAGAATGATCACCGAATGCCTAAAACTGACGCCGGCCCAATACTTGCCAGCTCTTGCACCAGCACCTGTCCGACGAAATGCGAAAGGTCCAGACAAATAATTACCCTCCACTGCATTCGCGTTGGAATGGTGCGTGAGCGATTTGTCACCCTTAACTTACCATCGTGAACGCACTTGCGAACGCGATGTTGTTTGCACTCCAAGGAACTCGAAGTCTTGCTTCGCGCGCTTGGCCTATGGTATTGCGAAAGCTACGGAATAATTGAAAATACGGTGAAAGCTGATTCCACTGCAGTTAAGTTATTTTCATAGGTGTAGTTGGAATTACCGAGACGTTATTTTATTTAGTGTTGTCGGAAAAATAGCAGGAAATAGAGAAAATCGAAGAGAACTGCTAAGTGATGAGATCAAGAGAACAATGTCGCAGACAGCCTATTGAAATAAAATAACCTATCTTAAAAGCCCATCTCTTGATGTTGTACTTTACTGCCTTGAATAGGCAAATCTGCTCCAAGGCGATACTTATAGCATCAAACAAGTAAACGCTTCCCAAGAACTCCACACAAAACCATCCAACCCAGTGGTTCTGTGGTTCTTAACCGGGGGGGGCGTCAAGAAATTTCTACGGGGGCGCGCGAACCCTTACATGCTTTACAACATAGAAAATTTTTGAACGGGCATGTGTCCCTTTTAAACGTTACGCCAGTGCTACTTTTACGCCGCTACGTGTTATTTGGCTTAGTTCCGGCAGAGATGGAAGTTGGGGTTAAGTATCTTGAAATTTTGCAGGCCGAATTCGAGTCTGCATACAAACATTCAGGGGCGCAACTAGGGGGACTGTTTGGTCGGCATACCAAGTCCCTTTAACAATAACATCTGTGCCATTGTCGCATTTGATAGAGCTCCACGCAGCGTGTGATGCCGCTTTGGCTTTCTGTAATTCGACGAGCNTTCTGCAATGTGGCCGTACACCTGCATGGTACTAATTTTCTGCAGCACTCTCGCCATGTTCTTCTGTGATGCGACAATGTATATTTATGAAGATTCAACTGCACTTGAGCCACACTATTGTTAAATGTGAGAATAAGTTTTTAAATGCGGCTTGGCAGCTATAGACCACCATACGACGTGGACTTCTCGGCCGAAGAAAAAGTAACTTTGCTTTCTGGCCATCCCAATGGCGATACTCAGCTGCTTAATATCGGAACCGTGTCTTTTACTCACGTTAAAGCGGCGCGGAGTAAATGTTTAAATCTAAAAATTAAAATAACATTTCTATTGAAATGTCCGGTTTGTGCGATTAACCGTGCTATTTTTTTCACGTTTGAATGGTTCAACCCAGTGGTTGCCGAAGTCGGATAAATTACCCCCGGCGGTAATATGCGATTTTTGGGGGGTACCGCGGAACCAAAATGTTGTTCTGTATTATGAGCGATCACTGCGAAATATTAAGGTTAATAAGACATAATCGCTAGCTTGATTAGGGTAACGGCTCGAAAGTGTTTGGGAACCACTGGTTTAATCGATATACAATTAGTCAGAGTAATCTGTATTCACTCTGCGAAGTAGTGTGCGGTTGCAAAGCTATGCAGAGTGAATAAAAACAAAGAATTTGCAAAGGTTCGCACAAGCCAAGAACAAGCAATAAGCATGCGGGCTAGAGTGGGAACATCCATATCTGTAAGTACCGGTATATCTTGTACAATGTCGCTTGAAAGAAAGCGTTTTTCAGCTAATGCTGCACCAAATACTGGCCGAAATTGTCGAACAATCAGTGGCCTATAATTTTTGGTGCAGGGCTCTATACAACCTTTCGTGCCGAGCGAGTGTTAGTAGTCATCAGGTTCAATGCAACATTCCTATATTGAGGCCTTATTGTAAAAAAATATGTACCACTTTCTTGAACGATGCAGAAATTCTAACAACGTGTGGTTTCGTGCTTTGATGCAGTCAGATTGTTTGTATTCGTCCTTATTCTTTGAACACTACAACCTCATTTTACTTTGTGACTGAGTGCTCGGACGTTGCAGTGTTTTTTCCTTTGTGGGTGTGTGCATGCCAGAATACTTCCGTACTTTACCTGACCAGGGTTGGACTCAGTGCCTACTCTGGATGTAGTGTTGTACCAAGTGTTACGGGTTAGTGAACAATAGTGTTAGGAAAGTGTCTGTAACCCTGTTGTTCTACCTCCAAACTCGC
>JGI24158J21664_10009618_pt1 | contig 12902 bp, 8 predicted proteins | sample Ectturendosymbi3_FD_21664 | JGI IMG/M metagenome (IMG submission 21664) | reverse complement strand
TGCCAACTATTGTGTCGATATACTCAAAGCACGCTGGCTGCGTCCTGCGTTTGCTAAATCGTACCGATTGTTACATGTGACTCTATGAAAAGAACTTGTGGCTGTTCATGTTGGAAATGCACCTGATCAGTGGCATAACTGACGGGTGGCAGTGGTGCAAACTGCCCCACCCTGCCAAGCTAAATGTAAAAACCGAGCCCCTACCTATCTTGTATTTTGGTATCTACTATTCTTTTGCTTTCAGTAGATTGTTGTTTTTTTGCGTTTTTCGGAGTGTTTTCCGTTGATTTCGGGTTTTTGTATGGCCGTTCAATACCGGATTTGCTATTGTGTCTCAACTATTTTCTGAGTGTTAGCTACTGGGCTCCCTTCAGCTAAGTTTCCCCATGGCTCAAACCTCTAGTTGCACCTGATCAAAACTGCACCTTATCAAAGCAAGTTTGTAGTGCAGATAAGAGCTATGTGTAGGGCTAGCAGCAGTATCCTACAATATAAGCATAGTTGTTTCTTAGATGACTGAACAATACAGTAGTTTTGTCAGCGTTTGTATAGCGTAAAGCTCGATTGTTATTCTTATATGTGATTTTTTTTCATTTGAATTTTCTTCAGTAAAGTCATTCAGAAATCAGATTGCTATTGAGTAATTGCGCAAGTGTGTAGTGCTCCCATGTTAAGCAAATCAGAGAAGATCTTGACGAGCTTGAATAACAAGCAAAAGCCACTTTGCCAACTGGCAACCGCAGAACTCCCAACGAGACAGGGCAACAGCAAAAAATGACAAAAGCGCGTTTGGGTCTGATGCCTTAGGTTAGTGGTTCTTAGTTTATCCAACCACGCGGAGCCTTATTTATTAGGTTGATGGTCACTAACTGCTCAGGTGAAAGGTCCCTTTCAAGATTCAAAAGAAAGATGAATTAAAAGGGTCGCAATGTTCCAGGAGAGGTTGTCCACACTAAGCATTCGGTACATTAAAAGTGACAAACTTAGGCAAACAAATGAATTCTTAGATAATTTTTTTATGAAGAAGGCAGGACAAAACCTTTTTAACTGTTTACTGTGTTATGTTCAGCCTTACTTGATTAGATGCTTGTAGCTTTTTATTTCTTTATACGTATTTCAATAATAACAGCATAAACGAAATTTAAACTAGTCCAGTCGCCACGGTGGGCATTGATTAGCTCAGCCATTCCAAATTTAAATATGAAACACTATAAATCAGTAAAGATTTTATCAAATTTTCAAAATGTCAAGTCCCCTTGCGCAAATTTGAACCCCCTATTCAAGACTTTCTGGCGACGGTTCTGATTTTTAACTTCACATCTTTTCACGCGACAGTTTAGTTGCATTCGATTCTTAGCAGTCTGAAAAAGTAAGAAACACGCGAATCGTGAACCTACCAGTTGCAACCATTTGGGTGCGTTTTACTTGACGTGTTTTGCTCGTGTGTGTGAGATTTTTACAGCCGTGGTAAGCAAGTCGCAACGTGGTCCTTACGTTGTGCTTTAAAGTCTTATGCCGCCACACATACTATATAGGTGCAGTGTGTTTGTTTTTTTTAACACGGACAGAAGAAAAAACAGATGTTATTCTTACAAAAAATGTAGCCCATGTGTTTTGTCAAATATTTCAATTGTGTCTATTTCGGTTGGTTTGCCTGCGGCAGTTAATAATCCTGTTCCCGCCAGCCACAGGATTTCAACAATTCCGTGCAATTTAACGCTTTTGCGTCGAAGGCAGCAACAAACGCAGTGATCGTGGGCAATGATTTAGAATTTTTAATGACCGTACTTTCAGACCGTCATTTTCGGATTTTCGCAAATTTATGCTTTCCATTTTTTTCCTGGAAAAATTTCCATTTTATTCCTCGCAACAATGGGAGAGAGAGCCTCACAAGTGGATTAGCCTAGGGTCTCGCATCAGTTAAATCCGGCCCTGGTGCGGAGGGGTCTTTGTGTTCGTGCAGGGGGGGCTTGACATTTGATTATGTCTCAACATGAAAAAGGAAAACTAAAAGTTTGCTGGACTGCTATACATAACAGAAAATTGAAAGTTTTCTTGCGTACTTTATGCGCATTCTCAATTCTTGTGTAGTTTAACAAGATTCTATCTTGCAAATTGGCGTGTGCGCCAGTCAGTCCAGCCGCACACTTTCTATGCTCGACTGTTCGTATTCGACAAGACATTAGCGCAGCCTAATTTTGCAGTTGTTAATTGCTCTGACGCAATAATGAGTGTGTTTTACTCCCCTGTTTTAACGCACAGCCTGATATTTTTGCAGTGATGAACTGCTGCGTCGTAGCGCTGGGTTTATTTTTCTCCGATATCCTGACTTGGAGCGATGATAGTTTATATTCAGTGCAATTACACATAAAAAAAGGGAAGTGCGTGTAGAAGGATATGCATATTGTGGCAACAAACATCGCCAAAACGGTGGTTTGGAAACTTGAATATGACATCAAATTGTGACGTCAAAAACAGCACACACTAAATACAAATGACCACCATAAGCCACTGAATGAAGCCCCCACGAAAATTTTCTGCGTACGTCACTAGTCAGCGGCACAGTAAAAACCTGCGTTGAACCAAAACAAAAATACAAATAAATTCCTTACAAATATGCTGGAAATTGTCCTTGCTCCCAAAATTTGAGAGCCCGCCAAAAGCGGGGGCTCTGGGCTTAAGCCTTTTTAGCCTAATGGTAAATCCGCGCCTGATCAGACCCAAACGCGCTATAGTCATTTACTTGCTGTTTCCCTTTTCTTCGTCTCTTTGGGGAAGAGCTTTATCAGTTTCAGTTGGCAAAGTGACTTTTGCTTGCTCATCAAGATCTTCTGTAATTTGCTTAGCATGGGAGCTGCACACACTTACGCTAGTGCTCAATAGCAATCTGATTTCTGAATGACTTTCCAAAGAAAATTAAAATGGAAAAAATCACATCTAAAAATGCTAAACGAGCTTAACGGAATAGAAACGCCTAAAACTACAGTATTGCTCAGAAGCAACTATGTTTTTATTGTAGGGTAATGCTGCTAGCCCTACACATAGCTCTTAAATGCAGTACAACCGCTTTGGTCACTATCAGGTGTATTTCAAACACGAACAGCCACAAGTTCTTTCGCCGATTCACACGTAACAATCGGCACGATTCACCAAACGTAGGACGCAGCCAACGTGCTTTGAGTTTGACGCAGGGTTGCCAGGTTGGCTCTTTTGGAGCCAAAAACCAGAAATTTGGTTCTTTTGAGATGCACAGGCTTGACCATGGGAATCCCATGGGAAACGCCCCATGGGATGGAACAGGCATAAATTGCTATGGGATGGGAATGGGACAGATAAATATGTCCCACGGACAACCCTACGCTTATCCATGGGAATGTCATTCCTATGGGAAACCCGTGGGAAACGTCCCATGGGATGGGATGGAGCGGGACAGGCATAAATTGCTATGGCATGGGATGGGACAGATAAATATGTCCCAAGGATAACCCTGGAGATGCACTTGGCTCCAAAATTTTATTTGGCTACTTTTTGGCTCTTTTGCAACTGTTTCGTCCACAAATTTTTCTTGGAGAAGAGTTGCAAGTAGCGAGTGTAGCTTGTCCCCGTCACCATAAAACTAGAAGCGGGCTACCACACAGTTGTGCAATGCGCTAAAGAGCACCCAGGCATAGGCTAGCTAAGGAAAGATAGAGAAGATGTGCAAGTGGAGCACGCAACTTGTCCCATGCAGTGCCCAGTGAACCTGTTCCTGCTGTGCACTGCATTTTTAAAAAATTAAATGTTCGAACCAGACATGAAGTCCATAGAGCACAAGCACACACTGTCTCCACAACGCAGATTGAACACAGAACGTTTTGTAACGGTGTTATGGTAGGACCACAAGATTACAGACACTTTCTTAACACAGTTGTTCGCTAACTCGTAACACTTGGTACAACGCTACATCCAGAGTAGTGTACTCCAGGAGCAGGGTTACGAATTTTGCTTTTTTGAAGATTTTGAAATTCTGGCTGCTTTCGCACTGGGCTTTTTCGCAGAGTTTGAAATTCTGGATGTTTTTCAACGCACTGGGTTTTTTTAAATCGAAAAAAACAAACAAAATTTGGCTTTTTTCAGTTGGAAAAGCTTGACCCACAAAATACATTTTATGAGCCACGTATTGATATTCATTACAAATCCCTACTCTTCTGACGAGGGTCTATAAACATGAAAGGTATTAACTTCTAACCCTCCGTGAAGACTTTGGTTCCAAATTCCTGTCTGAAACTTGACTCAATTTTATTCAAAAGTCAAAACAGGGACGCCAATGAAGGTAGTGTGCAGATATTGAGAGGATGGATGGAGAGCAGGGGTCTGCAAATTCTTTTGGCTGTCAACCCCTTGGCAAAATACCAGACATCTCACCGAACCCCGAACGAGCTGAACTTCTCAGATCCTAATACCTCACAAATACGGGGGCATTTGCATTAACACCAACTACTGATATTAAATCTATCTAACTGTAACATAAAGGCAATGAGCAAAACACATTATTATTAATACAAGCACAAAAGGAACATGGCAAATTTTTCATTGAAATTTGAGACACCATCACTGAGAAGGGTGTTTCCTGTGAGAAACAGCAAGAGCATTTTTTATCTGGCTGGAGAAGGTGAGTTTAGTTGCAAGTCACCACGCTCTTCCGAGTTCAGTCGTTTTTTCTGCTTTAGAATGCATTTGCGTGACTAACACCAGCTTCAACCATGTAGGAAATGCAAGCAAAAACGGCTCAAAAGCTGCACAAAGTTTCAGGTATTTAGCAGCGGTATTTACATTGCACTGTCACGCAGGTTTTTGCGTTTGAACAGTGATTGAGCTTCGAGATCCACGCATTTATCACTATATCAGAGTTCATCTTGCAAATGCGAATTAATATATGCATTTTGCACATTAAAATCAAACAGCGTAACAATCCAATCCGGCACATGCATCCTCTGTAGTTCCTCAAAGCGTACCTTTAAAGTCTTCACTTAAATTTTTGAGGTGCATTGCATAATCTCCAAATCACTGACAATTTTGCTTCCATCTTTTCCGAATTGCAGCAAGTTGGAGAAATATTTGAAATCTTTGCGTTTCAATGCAAATCTGAATAGCCTTTTTGAAACCCCAGTAGGATTGTTCAAGTTTGAATAACAGCCATTTCGTTCATGCCGCGTTTGTGTCAAGTCTGGTTTGTCGAACTTATGATCGAATGATATTTGGTAAGCACGGAACCCCACGAATGGTACGCCAGCAGAAAACGTTTGGGAACCATTGTTGTGTGGTTTCTTTTGTTTAGGTTGTAAAGATTTTGTGAGATTTTCTCATGTTTTGCTTGTACTAGCTAATCTAGTCTACCATAGCCTTGTATAGACGTGTGGTTGTCGGGTGTATTTTTTAATTTTCAAACACTAGTGATGAAAAAATGTAGTTGTACAAATTTTCTGGTTACATTACTATTGAAAAGCCCAGCAGAAAGCTGGGGAACAAATGAGAAAAAAGGGCAATATTACTTAGACGTAGTGTAGGCCAAAAGATTTACTATAAACTTAATTATATGTGTTGTGTTTGTTTCATCAACTACTTTGTTTCATCGACAAAGAAATGTTAAGTTGCCAATAGTAATAATAAATTTGGTGTGTACTTACCAAATAAGGTAACCATTGAACCATTTTGTAGTACTGGAATTATACCATGGGCGTAGTCAAGGGGGCACTTTGGGGCATGGTAACCATATCTCAGTTTCATACTTTGCCATGTAGCCAATTTTGCAAAAAGATCATACTACGGTTGAGTGAACATGGTGACGTCATCATCACAAACAGCAAGAGTTTGGCTTGACGACACAGCAATATTCGGTATGCGGCTTGACCAACGGTCATGCTGAGATGCATGGACACTCGTTGGAAGACTCTGGCATTACAATGCCAGAGAGAATAATTGATAATTATCAACACGAAATCTGATTAGAAGAATAAAACTCAATTTCATGAATAAGCACGGCATAAAATTTTGACAAAAATTTACCAAAGTGATCATAAGCCGGCAACTTACTCTATGCGTACCACAGATTGCTGGAGGCCCCGTTGGATCTTTAGACCCGAGGCTTAAACCTACATAGCCTATTGGTAAATCCGGCCCCGAGTCAGATTGTTTATATTCGTCCTTGTTCTTTGAACACTACAACCGCATTTTACTTTGTTACTAAGTGCCTGAACGTTCAGTGTCAGTTGGAAGACGTGTGCAGGCCACAACGCATTCGTACTTCACCTGGCCTTGGCCAGGTTAGACTCTAATTGTTACCATGCGATCATTTTCATCTAAAAAAATTTATTTTCGTTTCGGAAACACTTTCACTTTTGTTGGCAAATTAAAATCTTTTCATTTCAAATACAAGCACAATTTTACTTTCGTTTCGAAAACACTTTCGTTTCGCAAATATTTTCTGAATAAAAACATTTTCGTTTCAAAAAATTTTTATTTTTGTTTCGGAAACATTTTCACTTTTGCTTCGGAAACACTTCGTAAAATAAACCGAAAAAATCGCATCAGTTTTTTCGTCGTGCCCCATGCGTGCCACCCTCCGTTGAGGGCCAGTGTTTCCGCTTGAGAAGGCTTGATTTGCAGATTCTCCTATGTCGATGTCTGGCTCAGCAGCTCGCGATAGTATTGCGCGTACGTGTAGACTGGGTCTTTCCTTGTGATAACCTATCCTTGGGGAAATGTCTCTGAGGGATTTGTGGCATAAGACGTATAACTTGTGGCTTAGAGTAAGTGAATGGTATCTTTTTGGCCAAGAGAAGCGGATGAATTGTGCGCATGAGGATGGTGATTGTGATGCAGTCAGTCAGTACTGGAATATGCTGGCCTGTAGCTTTGGTTGAAAAGTTAAAAGCTGATTCGTGATTTTAGGGAGCCTAAAGAATTTTATTTGGGATCTTTTGTCAAGGTTGCAACGTGTGCATGCCAAATATCAACGTTTTTGACAATTTAGGCAGAAATTTGATAAATGAAAAATTGAAAGGCAGCCTAAATGCTCCAGTCCTCCAAAAGTGTCTCCCCGTGCCTTTACTTGGACAAGCATCACTGCCTATCAGTATCACAGAACTGTGTCGAAAACGTTGCCACAGGGAGCCCGTTACACATTCGGAGGTCATCAAAGCTGGAGCAATTAGGCTACCCTTAAGTTTTAAACAACCGTAAAGTAACAAGTAACAACAACCGTAAAGCTCAGACGTACGCGCAATAAGATCGCGAGCTACTGGAGCCAGACATCGACGTAGGAGAATCTGCAAATCAAGCCTTGTCAAGTGGAAACACTGGCCCTCAACGGAGGGTGGCACGTATGGGCCACGACGAAAAAACTGATGCGATTTTTTTGGATTTATTTTACGAAGTGTTTCCGAAACAAAAGTGAAAGTGTTTCCGATACAAAAATAAATTTTTTTAAAACAAAATGTTTTTATTTATAAAACATTTGCGAAACGAAAGTGTTTTCGAAACGAAAATAAAATCGTTTTTGATTTTGAAACAAAAATATTTTAATTTGCAAACAAAAGTGAAAGTGTTTCCGAAACGAAAATCATTTTTTTTGAAACGAAAATGTTTTTATTTAAAAAACATTTGCGAAAAGAAAGTGTTTTCGAAATGAAAGTAATTGTTTTGTTTTTGAAACGTTTTCTGTTTTTTTTCAAAAAAATGCCAGAAACAAAATTTTTTTTAGGGTGGCACACATGGGCCACCATACAGCTGTGTTAAGAATGTGTCTGTAATGTAGTGTTGTACGAAGTGTTACGAGTTAGTGAACAATTGTGTTAAGAAAGTGTATGTAATCCTGTGGGCCTACCCGCTACCTCTAACACCGTTACAAACTGTGTCTGTTATTATCAATATTTTTTGTGCAAACAGTGTGTGCTTGTGCTCTCTGGGCTTCGTGTCTGGTTCAAACGTTAAAATGATAAAAAAATAAATATAAATAAAGTAATTCTTGCTCCTTTTTGCTCTGTTTTCTTTGACGTGTTTTAACCCTTATCACCGCCCAATGTGCTAGTACTGTCGTTTACTGGCGTCATCGTAACGAATGCAAACTCACTCACGCATTCTGCCAACGTTCTTAGTCATAACGGCATGTTGTTTCAACGGTTTCAGGCATTAGACCTAAGAGGTCTGTTGAGTTGCTCGACCTTTGGCTCCAATTAACAGTGAAATAAATTATTTGGGGAAGACTTATTTTCCAGTCTATGATTGCGACAGTTTGCTTTCTCAATTATTCAGTTTAGTTTTGTTTATTTTCTTTCTTTGCTCTTGCTTCAGCCTTTCAACTTTTCACTCGCAAGCATTGCTTGCATCTTTTAGGACTGAGGGTGCGTTGTTTTACGTGAAATCGAGTTCCTATAAAAAANTTTGTCGGCTGATTCCTCGAAAGCTTGCAGAAAGCATTGAGTCTTTAATTGCGAGGAATATAGGCGTAGTTGTTTTTCATCGGAAGTTGAATCGAAATCAGGTGAAAGGCTAGCCGAAAATTTATCTACGTAAAAAATTCTCAAGGCCCCTGGCCAGTACCATGGGCGTCGGAAAGAATTTTTTCAGGGGGGGCACCAGGGTTTTTTGCCTAAACTTTTCCATAGGGGGGCCAAAAGTGATGAAATTTAATTTTTCCCACTCGAAACTATGAAAACAACAATTTTTGCTGAAAATTTCAAAATCCTGGGGATCAAGCCACCCCCTTCCCCCCCTTCCGACGCCCATGGCCAGTACCATTCGCAGGCTCGGGTATCATAAGCGGCCCACGGGTCGGACTTGGCCTATCCATGATTGTGGCCTAAGTGTTAGCGACATTTTTTGTTTTTGTATAATTTTTACATGCAAAAACTATTGACCAAAGTACAGCTACATTTTTTATATTTGTACAGCTAATAGACAAATGAGTTGCACGAGGCCACATTAGTTTCTCGAAACGTGACGAAATTTACAGTCATAATAATCCTTTTTGAAAATATCATTCACGCATCCTTCACCTCCCATTCGGTTACAATGTTTAGTTGGGGCGGCGGTGCCCTCAATATGACATCGACAAAATGTGAGAAATCCAACTTTGGGGATGAGCCGCTTACAGCAGCAAAGGTGTTTGAAACAGCTCACGGAAGCTGTAAACGTTTCGACCAAATAAAAGTTTGCAATCGTATCGTAGTGTAACAGCTCGTCATTACAGGGCTGGCAGTCAAGACGAAGTTTTCTTTTTCGTAAAGACGCAAGGCCTCCTTCTGCATTTCTGTAGTGAACAACACAACCTGCTCCACAGAACGCCCCATCATCACCACATTTCGGACATGTTGCAAACAGGCATGCAGGAGCTTTTGTGCAACTCCCCTTTGGCGATGGCTTCTTTTCACGCTCATTCTCTGGAAGTTTAAAGCAGTAAAACAGGTTATTTCCTATTGACACAATCACGACAAATGCACCAGAAAGAGCAGCGCGGGCCTTAAGCCGATGCAGCTGTGTTGGGCCCCGCCCCTCTGGGCAGTGACGTATTTACGCATAGGCCAGATAGGCCATGGCCTAGGGCCAGGCCCGTAGCCAGGTGTTAAGGTTTGGGGGGGCACAATACATTTTTAAGGGGGCAATATTTTTGTTTTATTGTATTTTTAAAACAAATTATTTTATTAATTTTCAGCGATTAACTGGACAGCATATTGCCAGTTGTCTGTTTTCAGTCTGATCGCATAAGATTTGTGATTGTACCGGTATGCTATGTGTCGTGGGTAGCCAAGCACGGGAGGAAGACTCCAGCGCCTTTCTCAACTTTTCAAAAATGATGGCGTATTCGAGAAAAAGTATCCACAAAAAACTAAGAGTATTTGTTTAGTTGTGCGCTTTTCTACGGAAACAACAAAGAAAAACAACATGAAAAAAAGTTCGCCTATGCTTCGAGCAGGCCCGTACTAGGGTGGGCAAAGGACCCCTAAAATTTCTTTCGCCCCCCTAGAAAATGTGTTGGACATAGTTTGAAAGTATTGGACATAATTTAAAAATTTGGTCCCCTCAGAAAACTCTTCGCCCACCCTGGTGTCCCAAGCTGGTTACGGGCCTGGTTCAAGATATTTTCCTGACTACGCGCCAGTGCTTGATGCCTGTTTGTCGCATTTGATTCTGTAAAAACTTTGTCCGATGTTTGCCTAATGCAGGCCTGCCCAACCTTTTTAGTGTTGCGGGCCNNTTTCACATGAGGAAATTTATTGCGGGCCACAAACGTTTTTGTGACGTAACAAATCCCTTTNTTTTGATAAGTTTTATGCGATAACACGAGGTGATAATGAGTCCTATAGTCGCTCGCAGTGTTGCCAGCTTGTATGGATGTAAACCAAATCTAAAAAACTGACATATTATCGCAGCGTTTGTTATACAAGTTTGTGGGTGGTAGGTCCATAACAGAAACAATAGGTATAATGTTGGTGTGTTTTGATGGCAAATACACTTGAGCCCATTAAAAATATTAAAAATTTAAAAAGCCTTCTGACGAACTTATGACATCGCGGGCCATTTAAAACAACCTCGCAAGCCGCGGGTTGGGCAGCCTTGGCCTAATGCATTGTTAACGTTTTTGAAAAAACATAACAATATTTTGGCATAAACAACAAAACTGAACCAATTTTATTTCTGTCAACATTTAAAGTGAAGACGCTGGTACGAAACAAACTCCGTTAAATTTCTGAAAAGAGTCACAACAACGCACGAGATTATGTATAATAAATACATGGATTCTATTGGCCACTGGAACAATCAATCAATCGTTCCCATTAACAGCTGGAAGTCGAACCAGGTCAGGGATGTTGTGCTCAGTGCCGGCGTGAGCAAGTGCGGGGCCCGATTTGAAGCACTTTGGCGGGGCCCCGTTCAGTGGTGTGTATACATTTTTGAGGGGGTGCATCAAGGCGCAATGATAGAAATCAGTGATGCTACAAAGGCGAGGCCCGCAGAGTGACGCCAAGACCTCTCTAAAAGAGACTTCAATGGACAGCGCCGTTAAACCCCATAAATCAAAGCATTACAACCCTCATCAATACCTCCTCTCTGGCCAGGTACCTGCAGAGAGGAGAGGTATTGAGTGCTGTGCCTGTGGATATCCAGAGCTGAAAAGTTTGCAGTAGTGGCAAAAATATATTTTTCCAGGCCAGGAATAATAGCCATAGATGACCTGCCGCTTCACCATATGGTTGTAATCTTTTGCAGTAAAACGGAAAAGCGTGTCCTATCGCTCTCGTTTCTGGGAAAATTTCTATTGTGATTGCAGGCGGTCCTATTTGGGCTAAATAGTCCAGGGTATTCCCTAACATTCCGACTCATGACACCTGGCCAAGTAGCAGAATAATTTAGTTCATCCACATTTTGAGTGTTCATACTGGCATGCCTCACCAGATGCACATGCGACGAGGTTCCTTCTTTGTCAGAATCAACACTTTCGAAACGACTTATATCACTTCCGGTACATAAACTTCTACTTTGACTATCTGGCTCAACATCACAAGTCTGGCTACCTACGTTATCGCCATCTTCAATGGGGTGTGGCATCAAGGTATACCCTCAGTGGTTAAAATATTTGTCCAGCGCACCTTTCTTTTTTATGCTTCGGTATATTTTTGCCTTAGCTTTAGTCTTCCTTTCGCTGCACTTCATCTTTTCAGCCAATATCTCTTGGTCTTTNACTCATAATATTTAGCTTGGTCACAGACAGATATATTCTTAAATAAATAGCCNAAATTCGACTTTTTAAAGCCAAAAACAAAACACCTNCCTCTCACTATACCCTTTACAAGTAGAAAATGGTTACAGTGAAAACCACTTAATAGAGCACCGATTAAAGGAATACAAACCGCCTATTTGAGCAGGGTTTGAATATCCCGGAGAAGGTTAAAAATTATTTTCTCTATTAACACTAAAGAAATATATGAGATGATTGTAGATCTCCTAATAAGTTTGAAATCTACTTTTTAATTTTGCAAAACAAGGAAATACTGTAGTAGCCTCAAACTTCGACGAAAGTTATTCCACTTTTCAGACTTTTTGCAACTTTCAATTTGTTAGGCTATATCTCAGATATTATGACGCCAATCTGTGACACGCTACTGAACACAATGACCATTCTTGCTATGGCATTTTGATAAGGCCGTTAAAAACTGCGCAGTTTACTTGGATTTTCGTTGGCAACGGATCCCACGCTTACAAAATACTGTGAGCCCCTCCAAAGATTTCTTAAGGTTTGACCTTGCTGGCTGAAAAGACATTATGAGAGACCGCAACTGTTTCATCTGAATACCAAGATGATTGCAAAACAAGGTTTTGGCTTAATTTTGATGATGGTAGTAAAGCGAGTTTACACAGTATTTTGAGAGACAGTTGGAAAAATGTGAGAACCGTTTTGGTCTCCCAAAGCAACTTAAAGCACTGGGCACGGCGCCGGCACTATACACAAGCAGCTTCGATACTTTGGTAAGTAGAAAAAGCGCGGGATCCCCTTCGGCGCGGGCCCGATTAGAAGAAATCGGTCAAATCGGCTTAAAACCGGCCCTGGTTGTGCTAACAAAAAGGTGTGGGAACGCATCCAAAAAATCGCCATTTTGAAGCAGCTTCAAACTCATTTTGAAACGAAACGTGAAAAAGGTGTGGGAACGCCGTTCCCACGCGTTCCCGCCCCACTACACCCCTGAACCATGTACTCTAGCATGTAAACGTTCTACCTTTTATCAACACTCGCAGTTTTTGAAATGTCTTTTGATAAAACGAAAACATGAAAAAAAACAAGAAAAGAAGTTGGAGCATAAACTGTCACAAAAGCTGCAGTTCTGACACCTGTTACATAGCATAATAGATGAATAATATTCATGACG
>JGI24158J21664_10009617_pt1 | contig 12902 bp, 10 predicted proteins | sample Ectturendosymbi3_FD_21664 | JGI IMG/M metagenome (IMG submission 21664) | reverse complement strand
CGTCGGAAGGATTTTTCCACGGGGGGGGGGGCACTAGGAGATTTTTCCAAAATTTTTCCAGGGGGGGCCAAAAGTGGAAAAATTAGTTTTTTCCACTCGAAATTAAGAAAACAACCTTTTTTGCTGAAATTTTCAAAATCCAGGGGGGCAAGGCCCTGGATTTTGAAATTTTTTTTAGCAAAATTGTCCTTTTAAATTTTTTTATTGCTATACGCGGCTTTCTCGCAGATGTCCCGCGAAGTCCTAAGACTTTTCGCGGAAACTTCGTTCGGGGAGCATTTTTCACACCGGTTCGTCTGCAAAGTTGCACTGCATCGCCGAGGCGTGCCCCGCAACTGACGAAAAAACTCTGCGAAAGTGTCGTAAAGTTCGTACTCACCTGCCCGCAGGCTCCGAAAATGACCTGGGCGCCCGTGAGGGGTCATCGGAAACGTGGGGGGTTGAAATCGAGTCGCGGTTCACAGCGAAGGGTGATTGAGTTGGATGACCTGAAAGCGTGCTGCTAATTTAGTATCAAATTTCAACATCGCACGTCTAATTAGTGCACAGCTTGTACCGAGTATAACAGTACCTTTTAGTGCACAGCTTGCACTAATTAGAGCACAGCTTGTACCGAGTATAAAAATTGGAAAACAGCGGTCTTTTCACATCAGCTTATTACCCTCAGATCTTATTGATGCACAACCCCCCCGAGATCTTATTGTTGCACGACGATGAAATGGTACTGTCGACACAAGCTACAGTAGGTAATCTGTTTGCTTTAGCATCAATGTCACTTCCGTTTTTACCGCAAGTTGATTGGGGGGGCGACACATGTGGTTCATGCGTTGCATTCAGATCGCACCCCCACTCACACGCGCATTCAGATCGCCCCCGCCCCCCACTCACACGCATAAGCAAAAATCGAAAACATCAATCGCGAAAATTTTATGAGTAATGTTGCAAACTCTCCGTTGGCGTTGCGTTGAATGTGCGATTCACCACGAACGGGATGTGCGCGATGCGAACAAGCAATAAAAGAGTGATCATGGTATGTGATCTCTATTGTTGCTTGCTGCCACAGTGTGAAGCTTTGCGCACTTGCCGTCGCACATTTGCGCACAACATTCGTCAAGCGAGTTACCGAACAAAATTGCACTGAGTCCCATACGAGCTTCGACAAGCAGCTTATTGAGGCCAGTTAGGCGCAAGTCCCGCATTTGCAAGGGACTGAAAACAGGATCGCACAGTTTCAATACCGGGTCAGTTATTTACTGTAACCTGAAATTTGTCCAATGTTTGTTTTTCAGGTCTTTTAACCCTTTGCGTATGCCAAAAGCAGAAACAGCGTCTTACCTCTCGTCGACGTCATGTGAGACGTTGTAGTTGGATCAAAGGAAGTGACGTGGTCAGCATCAGTGTCCAATAACAAGCCATCACCACGCACCACGTGACCACAGGAGCGTTGTTGCTGGCGTGGTCGGGACCGCACAGAGGGAAATTCTTCCCGGGCCGGGGTTCCTATGTTCTGAATGTGCTTCATGCGTTCCATATATTCCTCGTGTCGTTTCTGCGCGCAGATGTACCAGGCTTTGGTCGTTAGCTTAAGTAAAAGGCTAAGAGACCATCCTGCTTCTTCAAACACATCAAGACTTTTACATCAACCCAAATGCCATGGACATCGGAAGGGATGGCTACCCCCTTGGATTTTGAAAATTAATATTTTCCTAATGTAAAACGTTTTTCTCTTAGTTTCGAATTGCTAAAATCAAATTTCACTATGTTGGCCTCCTTCGAAACATCCTTTTGGCCACCTCTTGGCAAAACCCACTACTGCCTCCACCTCTAGAAAAAATCCTTCCGACGCCCATGGTCTAGAAATGCGATACGTGAACACGAGTGCGAAATCCCTACATTGTTCTTCAAGCAAAAGCCTTTGCGGAAATAAAAAAAAAAACAAAAAAAAACAGAAAGTTGTTCTACAGAAGACATTCCTGCTTCCGCACGCGAGCATACGTGCAAAAAGTCAAAAATCTAAGTCACACAACAAATAAATAAAATTTTGCTAACGCGGCCACATTAGTCGTCACCATGTCTGGCATGAAAATTGGAATGGTTCAGAAAGTACATGAAAGCTGAAAGAGGTAAAACCGCACCGCACTTGCATATCACAAACGCGTCTAACTGCTTTACAGAAATCGACAGAACAAAGCGATACGATGAAGCTGTACGATGAAGCTGCGAAGCGTGGTGTTGAAGCGGCGCAGTGTTTGCAAACAACGTTCTCAAAACGAGTCCAGCAAAGCTTTAGTTGAAGCGGACTTCACTGAACGACGCGCGGAACATCGGAGTTTTCTGGCGCTCAGGCGGAAGCTTGACTTTTAGCCACGAGAGCATCGAAACGCTGAGCGAAACAGCTTCAAACATAGCAACTATGCCCAGTCCTGCAACCAAAGGGGGCAACCGGGCAATTGACCTCCCCGAAATTTTCAAAAATGTGTTTATTTGTTAGATACGAACGACAGGTTGCAATCCTTTTGCTCCCGTTCGAAAATAGCATAAAAGGTACAATCATTTCCCCTCCGAAAATATCAGGCCCTGGCTACACCACCATTAGATATAAGCAGAATTGAGGACGTCATGCGCTACCATCAAAAGTCAACTACACTCAAGATTACTTATCGCTAAATATGCAGTTGTTTCTAATGAAAGTATTTTTAGGCTGCAATTGCAAGCAATGCGCGCCACACCCTATTGTCAATCACTACAGTTTGGTGTCATTGTCTCTTCCTAAACTGTGCATAAAATAATTGTCGACAGCTTCAACAATACTAATGAAACCATTACAAACACTTCGTTTTTGTTCTGAAAGGTTCCAGATAACTCCCAATGCAATTATCGATGAAAGGATCTCTGGTTGATAGTAATGGATTGAGAGCGGTCATAAAGTTACATGATTCTGTGGTTGGTAATAAATGGCCTGGCACCGAGGCGGAACTTCTCAGAATAAAGATGAACATTTTTGCATAATTAGTGTTGATGGTGAAGCTGGTCTGCATCTCAAGACGTTATGCTCGAAATTGACGATCAGGTGAAAAAAATCGTACTGTATGTCTTAACTTCAACGATTGCAAGCCGGGTATTACAACTTTCTGTCCAGTTTTGCACTTTTTATTTGATGGACACAAAAAGCAAAGCTTAGCTTAACGTTTGAAGAATGCTCCACTACTCACAGTAAGTTCTCTTTGCCTGAGGCGCAGTAAGTTCTCCTGCTCCTCCAGGAGACGCTGAAGATGAGCCTGCTCTTCTTCGAGCGCTCGCTTCTGCCTAATCAGCTCATCGCGACGTCCGTGGGGACTGGGGGGTCGGTGGTGGCCGATGTTAGGCAGGTTTCCTGCGCAATAAGACACTAAAGACAGTAAATATGACGACACAAGCTTCAGGGTGGCGCAGAAACCGACTAGAGTGGAACACTAGATTTTTCATCTGAATTTCTCTAAATTGTAAACGAACGACACACCATATTTTGGAACAGCTCAAAGTTACTGAAGCATGGGATCGCTTTCCCGCGTCAAAAAGCATCAAGTAACAGCGTGCTTTCGAAAATTTGCCTCAGCCAAGGATAACGTTGACCAGCGATCGATTTTGTTTCTTGCGACAAAATTTCTTTACACCGACTGGTGTGAACCATGGTCCACAAACGAACATACCATCACTGCGAGCTTGCTCTTGCAAGTTGGCGCGGAGCACGTCGACGAATTTATCGTCGCTGTTGTATTCGCATTGATCGGCGGCGAGAAGCGACGCTTCCAGCGCTTCGCGAAGCGCCGGGCCGTCACGTCGATGCGTCAGTACGTCCCTTTCCGCACGACAAGACGTGCTCTTGCTCTGCTGACGTAAAAAACGTGTCTGCAGCGTGGAGCGATTTGCACTGCAACAGAGCGCTAGCTGCAGTGGCAGAGCCAAGACTTATTTCGTATACACAGCACATGTGCACACGTTGATCAGAACTTTGATTTGATAAGATTTTCTAAGAGAACAGGATTGTTAACCTCATAAGTGTGTCACGGAGGAGAGACAGGACTGTGTTTTACACGTGAATGCGAGCAGGGCTTTGTTTCCGTCTTTTGTTTCCTACATCTTGTCGGTATTGAAGAACTTTATAAAGGACTCGGAATCCTTTTAAACGACGCCAGAACAGTGCGTGGGTCGAATTTAAGTTGTTGACACAACAAACGTAAAAAAAAAGTGACAAGAAAAATTTTAAATACACTCCCGAAAGAAGTGGAAAGGCAACCAAGTGCACCAGGGCACGCTCAAAATAGCCTTGATGAACACATGCGCAATAGCAGTTTTGCCTGTGTGGAGGTTTATTATTATTTGACAGCCTATCTTCAACAACGGACACTACCTACTTTCCATTTATAGCAGTGTGCATTGCATATTGTCTAGTTAGACGGTTTTGAGATATTTTGCGCAGTGGGTAACAGCTCTTTTTACACAAGGTCTAGAAAACTTTGTGATTTTAATCTTAATTAAGTTCATCTACAATCTTCAGATACTTTTCAACATAACTTGGAATTTTTAACACAAACTCAACACCACTTACATGCCAGTTCCCATTTTCCTAGGCGGCTTACAAATCAGTTTCAACAGTAATTAACTCAAAATCCACACATACCAATCACAACTCAGGGCTTCAAAAGACACCACCTGGATAACTGAAACCAGTTGTGGTGAAAGCAACGACGTCAAATACAACTTTCGAACTAAAAACAGCCAGCGCGAGGCAAACATTAAGTGACACACCACCTACAGATAACAGCAGGCAACGGAAAGTGATATTGTGAAATATCTGCAGAAAAACTCCGGTCTGCATTGGTGTGACAACTTTCACACCGATTGAAGGGACAACTTTCAGAGACGAACACAGATTCACATTTTGATTTCACAAAAATGGAAGTATTTTCGGATTGAGATTAACAACTAAATTGCGCTGTACAGTGAAAATGACGAAATACCATCAGAAAAACCTGCGGGATCTTCAGCTCTACAAGGCAAAAGACCGCTTTCGAACAATGCAGTCGACATCTGTGGAAATTCCAGCTTTGAAAATGAATAAAAAGAAGTTCTTTGTTTCCGCCAGTAAAAACTGCAATTATTGCAAAGTGCAGAAGCTTCCAGGCAAAAACATCGACCAATTTAATCGCAAAACCATTCATCAGCGGTCGCTGTACTCGAGTTACGCCCAGCGTACTTCAGACCCGCCCACCGTACTTAATAAAGCCTACCTTGCTCTGCATGTAGCTCTCCCCTAAACTTCCCTGTGCGTCGTTGAACGTTTCTGCCGGTTGGTCGACATGGACGTTTTCGTCGTCAAGGTCACCGATCAAGACGTCGTGCCGCTGTCGCCGCCTCGAACCGGAGGAAGGTTTTTTTCTGCTCGAACTCGAGGGCTTCTTCCCGCTGCTTGACCTGCGAGCAGGTGCTTTAAGATTTTCGACGGTGCGACACAAGCGAAGCTGAAGTATCTGACACACGCTGTCTTCTAAATTTTGTTAAATTTCCGTAAAAAGATTTAAATTGTGCACAAATGTGCAACTGCTCCAGGTTACAGATACAAACTTTAAAATACACTACTTTCCAATAAATTCACGATTTTGCCGAAAGTGGATGACCAATCAACTTACAGTAGTCAATCTATAAACGATTTTACGTAGAAGTACGTAACTGCGAGCTTGCTCTTGCAAAATTTTCAGATTCCAAACGGGAATATAAAAATTTTTTAAAACTTCAAAATGCTTTATCCATGTTAGAGGTGATCCCTTTGCCCCAGCAGCCCAAAACGGGTATACCGTACATCAGACCTGTACAACATACGGCCCGCGAAAGCTTTCTCAGTTGTAGAAAATTTTGCAGAAGCTCGACCTCCAATATGTAATTGTCGTTCCAGAATTTCTTTCATACTACAATGAAATCTCCACACCGAATTGAAATAGACTTTTGCGGCCCGCGACTACAATGAAATCTCCATACACTAAAACGAAATAGACTTTTGCGGGATGTGGCAAATTTATGTTGATAATTTGGCCCTTCGAGCTTTCTGAGTTGTGCACTGCGCAATGTGCAGGCCTGCCGTACCTTATCACACACACGGGGCCGTACATTATCACTTAATCTTAAAAAATTGATTACATGAAAATTTCACGCAACTGGAGCAAATCTCTAAATTCCTCCTTGAAAAGGCTCACCTCGACGCGTTCATTAGAGGTGGATCGCTGAGCAGCTTACTAATACCCTCGGAAAGCTCTTTTTGCTGCTCAGACAACTTGTTTTGATAGTAAGCAAGTAACTTCTGACAATCTCGGTATTGAGCCACGAGCGCCTGCTGCTCGCGATCGGCCTTTTCTTTTTCCGCTTTCAATTCTTTTATCTGAAAATACTTACACTCGTCAAAGGAAGGCATAAAAACTTGAAACAATTTTCGCCGCTCTGTGTTATTCTTATATGAAAAGCTCCTTCAGCACCACCTTTTTTTCAGAAAAGTACGTGGCACATGATTGAGATGCTTAAAATTTGCAACTAATTATTTGTGATGTAATTCTCTACTTCTCAACAAGTTAATCTTAATCGTCCCAAGAAAAAATTTATCGTTTCGAAGCTGGAGGTCAGTTCGATTTCACAGTAATTCAACATTCCATACATGCAAACGGACGCGCAGAAATTTTTTGCGTGTCAGTTTGCATGTGTGGAATGTAGAAATACCACGAAAAAGAGCACACTTTTTGTGGCACAGCAGCTAAAAACGCAATCCCTAATCGTATTCCTTTGACGAAATATGGCATTGAGAACAGTATGCAATATGTCGATAGCGACAGGACTTTGCAAATGCGCACCACAGCCCGACCTCTTAAACACAATTTACATTTGCACTACCACAACCACGACGTCATCGGGTCAAAACGTCACCCAGCATATCACATTGACAAAAGTTCTGTGAGTGGTGCCAGTCCATGCCACTGGAGTGCGGCTACGATGAAATGCGCATGTTTTAAAGGCTAAATGCACCAGCGAACACACCTAACTGGAGCACTACATATAAATGCAACTGTTCTCTATGGTTGCGATTCTCTCAGCCAATAATAACAAATTTAAAATATTTCGAGTAGTTTTAGCATACCTGCATTCCTTTTTCTTTCAACAAAAAGCAAAAAATTGAAAAAAAATGCTGTTTGAAACACAGAGACCTACACAGTTAAGATGCAAACAACTAAATTCCTTAACAGCACAATCACAAATTGTTGTATGAAAGCTAGAAAGCTAAAGTAAATTTAAAAGAATATAGAATTTGCCAAAATTACACGACTTAACAAACTATTGATACTTCAAAAATAACAAAAATATGAAGAGTCTGATTAATCACTAACATACTTGAGAGACATATTTCTTTTCTGCAATATCGAGCTGCAATTCATAGGCTTCCTTTTCTTCTCCTACTTTTGCTAGTTCGTGAACCAAGTTGGCAACCCGTTGTTTATCCTCCAAGCAGAGATCCTTTAGGTGGACACCAGAAGCACCATGACCAACTTCTGTGATATGGAATAGACTTTTCACAAAAGAACAGTTTATGCACACAATGTGCTAAAGTTTATTCTTATTGTGGAAGGCTATGTCAAAGTTTTGACTGCACTGTCATGGAACATACAGAAAATATATAGAAGGTTAAAACTACCTAAAACAATGAGTCAGCATCAAAACTACCATCAGCCAGCATCAAGCAGGATTGGAATAAAAATTATTACCATTACTTGAATGCATAGGTTCTGAAACTTTGGGTTTTTCTTTTTTCTTCGAGTCAGATCTCCCTGGATGTTTCTGTACATATAAAGAACATCCACTTACTTTAAACTGACATAAGAATTCTTCAATGATAAGTAGAACAATACATTGCCCCAAAAGCAAACCAGCAAGTGCAGAAATTGGAACAGATATAGGATTGTTCTCAACACTAACAGCTTAGACCAGAAGTTTCCAAATGGGATGTTGCAATGAACCTAGGACATCTTTTCCAATTTTCAAGGGTGTTGCAAGCTTATATACACCTTCACTAACAAGATCTCAGGATATTTGAATAACCTGCTCAAACCCAATTGATGTACATGTAAATGAGTCTACAAGCAGTTAAAAGCATTGTGGGTAGTTATGTAAAATAGTGAAATTGATTTTGACAATGAGGCAACAGTACTTCACAAACAAAATTAAGTTTGTTTATATGGCACGTAAGCTTCAGTTAACACTTTCAGTACCGACCAACAAATATATACGTGAGGGGAAAACCTGTTGCAGTGCATAGGCAATTCCTATCAAAATTTGTTGTTATCTGGCCCTGGGTGCCAATCAAATGAGCCATTTTTTGGGTCAAGTTTTTTTGGAAACTAAGCTATCATCCGAGCCTTTAAAGCCTTTGATTGTTTTTCTAGCACATCAGGAGCCAAAATTTTGGCTCAAAATAAAAACCAACAATTAGGTAAAAATGCAAGTCACACAAAAGGTAACCTTGGCCATTTTGGCTAAACACTATAACTCGCCAGCCAATTAAGCTAGAGAGCTGTTCAAAACCTCCAAAGACTCAGAAAGTCTTGTAATCTGGAATAAGAAAATTTTTTAAGTTTTGGGCTGATGACATCATTGATTAGGGTAGGTTTTCCAGTTTTTTGATGACTTCATTGGCTGAACCAATGAGCCCATTTAGTGGCTCCAAGTTTTATTGGAAACTAGGCTATATGACGAGCCCTTGAACAACTTTCTAGCATTTCAGGTTCAAAAGTTAAGCCAAAAATATACCAAATATTTCAGGAATTCCCTAGGGCAGTGTTGTCTAACTACTTTTGACCTTTGGGCCATTTTACAAAAACGTGACAACTTGAGGGTCACTTCCAATAAAACGATTTATAAAACAACATATTCACAAGATTTAAAACTAAAAAGGGAAGATAAGTGAGTGTGTCATTGAAATTGCTGCACAATAGCAGATAGCAATTTCTTACAAATCTCTGTTAGTGGGATGCTTGTGGTTGAGACTTCTCTGACATAGTATTCTTTTACCAATACCAGTGTTAGTGGTAGCAGTCGGAGACTATCATCCAGTGATTTGTCTGCCATTCGATTTTAGATTTAACTTGCTTGATAGTATAGAAAATAATGTTCTCAGGCACATGTGTGCTTCCAAACAATGAGCGCATTTTTAGCATGAAATCTTGCAGTTTGTGAAATCTATCTTTCTTGACTAATTTCCAGAAGCTCTCTACAGTTTCCAGGAATGAGGCAATTAGATTGGCTAGGGGAGCACTTTGAGAAGGCCGCATTTAGCGGATGGATAGATGATTTATTTGGTGGTACTGAGTTCATTGCCCCAGATGTACTATTCAAGACAACGAACGCCGAGGCACCTAAAAAACATAGGTTATCCATACAGATGCCCCAACGGAGGGTTAGAGAGGATGGAACCTTCTAATTTGATCCTAAAATATATAAATAAAACAAAAAAATAATAGTACACAGAAATGGTACTATATATTGTTCTTGTGCAAATGCACTTTATCCGGTGCAAGCAGTTCAGTGAGACAAATGTAAACTCACACAACACACTTTTCAACAAATTTCATATTTTTCCTGAATGTTTCTGCGGGCCACAAAAAATGCTTTGGCGGATCACATGCAGCCTGCAGGCCTGTATTTGGACCACAGCGCCTTAGGGTATTAGCAATGATTTCCCTAATTTAATTTGTGGTATTTTGGCCATAATTTTGGAACCAGAAACACTAGAAAGTCAATGAAACTCTGTAAAGCAAGGATGAGGAACCTATTTACTGTCACGGGCTATATGAATTGTGCATTATCGTTGGCGGGCTGCAAATTCAATTAATTTTATCCTAAAATTCTACCTTTATCTAACTATGAGGAAGAGTGACTTCTTTTGACTAACTATCCAAGTACCTGCTAAACAAGGAGCTTCATTTTAAAGCAATGTTGTACTCTAACTTAGGTAATGAAAAATCTGATATGGGCCATATCAAACGTTCACACAGGCCGCAGGTTCCCCACCCCTACTCTAAAGACTCGTATTATAGCCTAGTTTCCACTAAAAACTTGAGTTCCATTGGCACAAACTTGGCCTATGAAATCACACTTACGGAGTGGTTAAAGGTGCCAAACAGCCATTAACATTGCAGTTAGGATTCCAAAGCTTTCAGTAGATTATTAGCTTAAACTAAGTTTTAGTTGGCTAAGATCAAAGTGAGTCAGTGAAGATGTGGCCCTTTTTAATATGTTGATCAAGGTGCAGTTCTGGTTAGTAGCAACATAATTTTTGGCTCAGTAAGCAAATTCAGTTAGACATAGATCCGGTGTAAAGTTAGGGTTCAGAGTTAGGGTTCAGAGTTAGGGTTCAGAGTTAGGGTAACAAAAAGTGAATCGCCAATTCAAGCTAACCATTTCTCTGAAAAGCAACTGACATACAATAATTAGTCAAATATTTCACAGAGATCAGCAATATTACTTGATACGTTTTTTTAGTTGTTCCAAAACGAAAACTTGGTATGGTGGTTTAGACACTGCCCAAGAAATATAAAATACAGCAAGCTGTGAAAAAAGTAAAGCAAGCGAAAAGTTTGTAGCCTACAGTCAACATTTTTCCGAGGCGTGATTCCTGCACAAATCACCAACAATCAGTCAGACAACTACTTGGTAAGGTTGACTAGATGACCGCCATGGTCCTTCACCAATTCTGGGATGGGACATAGTGACACTCTTTGTTTACATTAATCACTTATTTTACCATTGTGTTTTCATTTATTCCAACATTCACTGAAATGAAAATCGGTTTCCTTTTCGCATGATGGTTTTTTGTAGGTAGTATTCATTGTTTCTGTCTATTAGCTGAGTCACATGAAACAATAAATCACCCAATCTAACTTGCTTGTTCGTAAGTTAGTTAACTCAAGCCTATGTGTTTTTGATTACCCCATTCTATGCTTTCTGTGCAGATAGAAATTTATATTACTTATTCCAAGTAAGTAAGACCGTACTATCGACATCACACAAGTTTTTTTTAAGGAAGTGACTATTCATCCGCCTGTCCTGACGCAATTCAAATAAAAGGGTCACTTTGTTGTTCAAACCGCGTGCATCATATAGTGTAATGGTTATGGGCTATGCCTTCTATGCTTTAGGTTTTCGGTTCGAATCTCACCATGCCGACTTTGGTTTTGTTTTTTTCTTTCGACTTTCCTTTTGTTTTTTTCTTTACTTTCTTTCAGGCTTACATTTTACGTTTACGACTTAATTAGTGTTAGGTTAGGGATACGACAGCGTTAGGTTAAGGTTAGCTTTGGGTTAGGTTAGGGTTAATGTTAGGTTCGCGTTAGGTTAGGGTTAGCGTAGCTTAGGGTTAGTGTTAGGTTAGGGTTAGCGTAGCTTAGGGTTAGTGTTACGTTAGCGTTAGGTTTAGGCTAGCGTTAGGTTAGCATTAGGTTTGGATTAGGGTTAGGGCTATGGTTAGGGTTAAGGTTTATCTTTTACATTTACTTCGTTTCTACCAAGCCTACTGCACTCTCACCATGTGTTACTGTCATGTTACAGAAGGCGGTCAAATAAAGCTTCAAATTTAAAGATCCGCAGGTGGTTCTTATAGCCACTGCCTTTTTTAAATGTGTCAATACTATACTTATCAGGCTACTCACAACATTTTCGACACGTAAGCGTCTTTTTGTGTTTTGGTCAGAAATGAATTTTTTGAAATTGTTGTCAACATCCACTCCAGGAACAAAAGAAACCGGTTCCGTGTCATCTCCATGGGACCAATACGCATCATTTACTTGTTTAGCCATCACATCGATCAGACAGCCGTTGCAGCAAGCAGGAAAACGACTCAATTAATTTGATCAACACAAACGGAACACACAAGTTTTGCAGCACCAAAAACTCAGACACGTCTTCACGAACACGAACACAACACCCAAGAACACCATTGAATATCAGTATCACAATCCAAATCTTGGACGGTTCAGTTCCAAAAAACAAATATACCGCTCCAAGCTGCTAGCAGAGTGTATGGTTTCTATGAACGATTCTCCATCACACGACCAGCCAGTAACAGCGTGACTCGAGTCAATAACTCGACTCGGCTCGACTCGAGTCACCATTTTTGGTGACTCGGACTTTACTCAAGTCAAGTTGAGAAAAATGGTGATTCGAATCGAGTCACGTTTTTCACAGAAAATCTCGACTCAATTCCAGTCACAATCAATGACTCGAGACTCGAGTCACAGTCATTCTTAAAAAATCTCTGAGCCTCTGAGGAACAAACCCAGTTCGTTTGCACAAAAAGAAATGAGGGTTTTTTGCTTCAGTGATGATGAACATTGGCGAAAAATTTCTATTTTGACTGTTTAGGCATGCTATACTACATTTTAAGGATCAAGTGTCCCAACTTGTACACAGGCAGGCCTGAGACTTTGTTTTCGCTGAGGGGTCATCAGGGCACAATCCATTGACACCAGAGTGGTACGGCGTCTAAAATTTTTGACTCCGAATCCGCTCCTGCTTCGGCTGAATGCACTCCGACTCAGCTCCGAATCCGAAACATTTTAAAGTTTTCGACGCTTACTCCTGCTTAAGCTCCAAAGTGAATTATCTAAATTTTTGGCAGTGTCTAAATGACCGTATCCAGTTTTTGCATGAAAAAGACTAATTCAATTTTAATTTATTTGTTTGTGAGCAGACACGAAGTCCATAGTATGAACACACACACTCTGCAGAACGCAGTTTGATAAAATCAGACAATACAGAACGTAGTACAAGACATTGAAGCCGGCGAAATCATAAGGTTACAGACACTTTTTGCAACTGCATTGAAGACAGAA
>JGI24158J21664_10009616_pt1 | contig 12902 bp, 11 predicted proteins | sample Ectturendosymbi3_FD_21664 | JGI IMG/M metagenome (IMG submission 21664) | reverse complement strand
ATGGGGATAAGCAAAGGAATCGATCAGCAAATTTTTAATAGGAAATCGATCTAACGTGAAATTACGCATCCTCAGTCCTGTAAGTTTGTTCAAATAGGATTCTATTTCATATCGTGGAGGGTACTTCCTGGAGTTAGCGACAGATGTCACGCTCGAGATCTTTTAACACTGTAGATGCGTGCCACCGGTGTCGCCGCGCTGCGTGAGATTGGTCAGGTGTTTCTTCACAAGACAGCGGCACGAGCGTAACTTCATATAAAGTTCGCAGTAACGTAGTGTAAGACACCAGGCCGCAAAACAGTTTTTTATCGTTATCGTTTGAAGAAAAACAACAACGCCTCTGTGCTGCTTGCATTGTTTAACGTCACGCGCTGGCCTGGCAGCACGTAGCACGTCACAATAGAGCAGAAGCATTTTCGCTTGCAGGCCTTTGTTGCTGTTACTGTTCAGACTTATCCGCAATATTTTGTATCGAGTACGAAGCCACTGATTTAACACTGATTTTGTATGTGTTTATTGAACCGTGACGCTCCCCATTGCCTTCCAAGATCGAAATTTCCCACGAGGTCGATCAACAGGCCGTGGTGTACATGTAGCGCACTAGGACTGCAGTTTTTAGATGGGTACTTCCCCATGTGCGATAAATGCGAAAATCCCAGCCTGGCAGTTCCTGTGTGTTGTACGCGCGCTGCAGTTGCTAACGATTCACTGCGCATCAGCCTTGTACCTGTGAAAGACTTCATATCCGGTCCTGTGCGTTATTTAAATGCTGCTCACTACGTGTTTTGTTCTCAGTGTCGCTGAGATGCAACCCTGGCTGGTTTGCGAGACACAACTTTCCGACAATGTTTGTTTGTTTTGTTTTTTCAAACCGTCGCCTGAGCTGCTGGAAATTCATCCGCCCTGTAATTTGCTCGCCGAGCCGCAATCACGCTTGTCTTTAACAAAACCCAGCTTTTGGCCCCAAATCGACTTAAACGACATTGGGGCTTTGTTTGCGATGCGTCGTGGCTCGCCCCACACAATGGTTCGTTGCGCGACGCCCGCATGACACGGCGTCAGCACAGCAGATCCTGCGCTAAAATGCTGTTCGTCTGCAACGTTCTCAGTCTTCTGGTGCGATCTTTTTGGCTTTTTCCGCTCTGCGAAGTTCATGAAATATAAAATAGATTTAAATAAAACCCACAAATAGTAAAGCTATCAATCAAGTTAATCTAACTGAAAAACCAGCTTCCCATTTCAAAAAGGAAAGGGCCACAGTAGGAACAACTAAGAAAACAAACTACCAAGTGTACAGTGACTTAGTAGGCTGCAGGATGCAATCCCCTACAAGTGTTTTCAAATGCTTTTTGTCGTTTCAAACCGAACCGTTTTCACCGCGTTCTGCATCAGCCAACAAAGGCAAGCTCTTTGTCTTTCCTACTCTAATGACGTCATCACTCACGCTGTCAAGCTGCTGTGTCCAGAGGAGTGCTCATTTTTTTGCGAATTTTCTTCTTTCGTCGCAAAAATAACCTAAAACTTTATCTTCACCTTAGTTTTCCGACCGCACAACAACAAAAACCAACAAGCCACGCCAGCGCTCTCGGTGAAAGCCGAAAAAATTCGCGTCCACTATGAAACCAAAAGCTAAAAAGTTCCGGGGATATTCATCATAGCGTTATGACGTCATAGTATTATCGCGCGATTTCTATTCTCGCCCCGCGTTTTTCTTCGACGTTTCGCCTGGAGGTCACGTCTGTTCGCTCCCTCCCCAGTACTTGTGCTCCCTCCCCAATCATTGCGCTCACTCCCCATTCGTTGTGCTCACTCCCCAGTCGTTGCGCTCACTCCCCAGTCGTTGCGCTCACTCCCCAGTCGTTGCCCAACCCCGCCCTGAAATTGGCATCTTAAGATCAGTAGATGCAAAACGACTTTTATGGAAGTTCAGGTATTGCTTGTTTCAAACTTTTTCTGTTGTATTTCAGCCAAGGAAGGTTATCCGAACTTCCTCGACGGCCCAGGTATTTATCTTGCAGTGCAGTCGCTGTGCGCCAGGTGAGGTAAGATAACCACGTCATCAGTTGGTTCAGCTAAGTTTGTCGTTGACTTCAGGTTGCAGCTTGCAGTTGTTCCGCCGAGGTTTCTGCTGTACTTTGGAGGAGTTCCTCGTCAGGAAAAACCACAGTGTTTTTCTTAGACTCTCATCAAACTCGATTGTTAGCTAATGTGTAGCAATGACAGCGAAGCACGCTTTTACAAAGCTAGTGTAGGAGGATCACAGAATGAAGCTCCATCATTCGCAGTTTTCCATCTGTAAGACCCGCTAGATGTTGCGAAGTGCATTCCTGTCTCAGAGACGGATGCAATAAAGTGTGTTTTGAGAAAACGTCGGCTTAGGTTCACATACGGAAAGGAGTGGGACCAACAGGAAGAAAGCCCTGCCAGTCAAGATGTGCAAACCGCATCAAGTTACTAACTTTTTGTAGATCCGGAAGATCCGGAACGACAAGCCATTGCCTCTGAATTTCGATCTACCGCAAGTTAACCGGTTGTCTGAAACTTCCATTTTTGCTTAGTAATTATGACTCATCGCCCGGAGAAGGTGTTTTTTTCCGGTTTCCTTTCCCGACCAACGACAAGCTGCTGTACATACGCCTAAAGCTAGTTGAGTTACGCTCGGGTCTGTTAAGAGAAGTTGAAGCAGTTTGCGTTAAATAGCTCCTCATCATATAAGTGTTTTTACTCGGTGCAGAATTACTTTTCTTTGCTTTACTGAAGCACTTACTCCAACTTTTTTGTTTTCTCTTTAGTAAAAAGTGGGGGGGGCGTGAATGGCAGGCTTACGTTTCGTGCTGACCAAGTCGTTTACGAGAATAAGTCGCCGATTGTTCAAAGGAACCGCCCCCGCGAATCACAATGTCTTTTTAAGTCCAGCAGCGAATGAAATCTCTGTTCGAGCTTCTGACAACCACGCGAAGTTCACGAAACCTTGTGTTGGAATTCAAGCTGCCACTGTTTTCTGTCTTGTTAACGTCCCACTAATGTGCTTGCCACTTTGTTTTTCCTGTCATCTGAATTGCGGTGATTGGCCAGAAGCCGAAACCAGAAACGGCCCTTCGTTTTTACTGAAAAAGCCTAAGGATTGTTATTTCAAGGAGCGAAACAGCGACCTAGTTGAAGGGCGTATTGTTTGGGGTTCGATCTCTAAACCTCTCGATCTCGAACGGCGACAATTTGCCATGGCAGCTATGCAAGAAACACATTCCCACCCGTAATGACTTGCGTGTTTTGGTCCCAGTGCAGCGCGTGCTGGTTGCGAAGGTCCTGCAAGCAATGGCGTAACTAAATGTAAGAACCAGGGGGGAAACTTAGCTGAAAGGGGCCCACTGGTCAACACTCAAACAGAAAAACCTGAGAATTATGGTGAATTCGGATGTAGATGGCTATACCTAAACCCTAAATCACCGGAAGATACTCGGAAAAACGCAAATAACAACAACCTACTGATAACCAAAACAATACTAAAACCGAAATAGAAACAGGGGCCCGGTTTTTATATTTATCTCGTCTAGGGTGGCGATTCGCCCCTCTGCCCCAAGTTCCCTGTGCTCGCGCCTTGCAAGATCTGCGATCATGGCAGATGTGCTGACATGGTCTTTGTTCTACTTGCAGCTGTCAAAAACGCTTTCAAAGTCCTCTGCTTTCCCGATACCCGGATGTTCCAGTGCGAGAGCGCCAAGGAGAAGGTGGGGAGGAAAGTTCCAACACAGCTTGTTCGATCACTCCAATGCAGGGGCCTCCAAACTTTCTTGTCAGAGGGCCACATAAGCTATTATGTAACAGTTCGATTGCCGGACATCTTACGAAATAAGATTGTTTCGGGATGTTGTTGCATTCTGCCAAATAAGGAAGTAGTTCGTAAAAATATCATTTTTCATTATTGACAGAATGTCTTCGCGGTCTCGATTCGACCTGCCGGCCGTGGTTTGGAGACCCCTGTTTTTGTGAATAAACGTCTATCATTCGAAAGTCTCTGGATGTACCCAGAGCTTTGTGCCGGCTGAATCCCTCCTGACCTCACTTGTAGTCAGTTGATCACACGCACGTTTGAGCAGCGAGGTGTATTGTTCCGATTTGGGCCTGGTTAAAATAAAACAAATTGTACTGTATTGTTTCCAATCTTTTCCTGCTTTTTGTATTTCGCACTTAGTCGATGAGCCGTTCATTTAACCGTTGCCAGAAAGCGTTTATTTGTTTTGTCTGTGGCAGTGGACCAAATACCGAGCGAATACTGGACCAGTGACAATCATTCGCATAAAGTAGTGGAAGTAAAGCGGCGTGGTCTCTAACAGATTATATCCAGTTGCCATTGGGCGTTACGTTCTTTTAAAACCAAACAAGGACCGATACGGGAGAAACCTCAAGACGCTTTTCGTCCAGGTCCGTAGCCAGGTTTTCGGGTTTGGGGGGGCTGATTACGCTGTAATGGGGGAAATGTTTTGTTTTTGTTATACATTGAAAATAAATATCATAAAATACAAATAGAATATTAAAAAACTTTTTGGGTACAAAAACGTCGGGAGCACCGTCTTCGAATGCCCGCCGCCGCGGCTACGGACCTGTTTTTGTCGCGCGCTGTTGATCTCGTTTATCTAAGCGCGTTTCGAACCTCAGCGAAGGGCTTGATTTTCAGCGAGAATGGCTGGATGTCGTCGAAGAGACGAAACGTAAACACCTGACGGAAAAAGAAAAGAAAAGCGACTTGACATCCCCGACCACGCCGAACGCTCCATCGATTAATCGTGAGTGCTTTTCGTCATTCTCTGTTGCGTTCAGCACATTACGGTTGTAGTTTTCAAGGCACAAATGGCTTCTGTCAGGCTTAGTGCAGGGCGTTTGCAGTACCTGATTAGCAGGATTTTGGAGTCGGAGGAGTCGGATTTTTAACAACACTAGAAGTTGGAATTGGTTTTTTTGTCCGGCTCGACTGCGACTCCGGATGTTCAATTAGATCATTTTTTCCATCACACTCCTAAGTTGGGAATTCCTGTTGAAACTGTACAATTTCTTTTGAAACTTTTGTTGAAACACAGATTTCTTGCTGTGCACCACGATTTCCATTGATTTTAACAGTCAAATTTCATTCCCTTTATATTAAGGAGTCGGAAGTTTCGGAAAGTCAGAGTCGGGAGTAGGAGTCGGATATTTTCCACCGACCCCGCAACTCTGTTGATCAGTTAAGCAAGCATGCTTTTAAACTGGTCAGACGTTTACAAAGAGACAGTAGAGTGTGGCTGAGCCTCTGCGAGTGAATATGATCGCTTTGAGAAGTACGGTGAGAGAATCTTCGGGGTACTGTGCGAAAGAGTATAAACGCCAGGTCAGACGATTTTGGGCAAATGTTTTCCATTGGGAAGACGAAAATGACTTCATTTCTGATCTTTTCCCTCCACGCAAAGTAGAAAAAAGCAGCAGTGGCATCGCATGTGATTGTGCAAACTGTTGAGTTTGCTTTACGCGTGCATTTGGCCAAGTTTAAAAGTTGTAAGGAAGAGTATTTAATACGCCAAGCCTTGCAGATGTTTGTTGTCTTTCGTGCGCAGTGTAAGATGTGGAATTGCTCCATTCTCTGGAACTGAGTCGGCTGAAGGTGGTGACTGCTTTCGCATTGTCACAGGCTTCGCTCGCCATCAGACCATCATTCGCTTTTAACCGTCGTTCCTTGCCGACTTAAATAGCATCTTCTGAACCAGCGCAGAGAAGAAACTAATGTGCTAGAAAAGAACAAACTCGCTGGTTAAAAACGAGTTGGTTGAGTTTTTCAGCACTTTTCCAACGAGATTGTTCCACTTTTGATTGCAGGAGGGTGGTATTTTTATATTGTTGTTCATTTATTTTAATCAATTCCGCCCATTTCTGCAAGTAGTCTGTGGGTGGTTTAGTTGGCAAAAATAATATCTCTGAATCGTATTCAAAAGTAACCAGTGCGATTTTGTATATGTGGCAAAAAATTGTCAAATTTAAGCATTGAATGCGAAAATCTTACCAAAGTTTTGACGCATGATTGGGTGACGTGTGCGAAAACATAGACCGACAATTTGCGACGTCTGACGCCAACGAGATCATTCCGCCATCAGCTTGGCGATCCATTTCAAATTCGCAAAAATCACTGTTATTTTTGTTTTGAAGCTTTCAGTGAAATCGAGCACGCGCTCTCCGAAGCAGTCAAGCCTGACCGCCGCTCGCCAGCAAATCAGAGGAAGCCTTCACCGTTTTTTGACGAAAGACTGAATGCTGATTGGCTGCAGGAGATGCCGGAAGATCTGGACGTGTTCATAGCGCAACGCAGCTTCGAACAAGCAGTCGATGTTGTGCTTAAAAGTATGTTTTAACATGACAACAGTGTCCAGGGTTCCCACGCGGTACTGAAAGTATTGAAAAAGTATGGAATTTTGAAATCGGTTTTCAAGACCTTGATAAAGTATTGAATTTGGTCAAAATGTAACTAAAGTATTGAAAAAGTATGGAATTTTGAAATCGGTTTTCAAGACCTTGAAAAAGTATTGAATTTGGTCAAAATGTAACTAAAGTATTGAAAAAGTATGGAAATTCTGAATTCAGCCATTTATTTGTTTATTCAAATTTTGTTCTATAACGTTGATGATTGTTCTGCAGATGTTTTTTTGCATTGTGTTCCACGAGTAAAATTTTCGAAAAATGAAGGTAAATGGTGGTTTGGTATTGAAAAAGTATGGAAAATGTTTTTTGAAAATGTGTGGAAACCCTGAGTGTCTCTACCTTTTTGGCTTTCATCAGTCTTTGTACGTTTCGTCGTTTGTCATGGCGATCTGTCTAGCGATCAACAAATTAGAACTCTGGAAAGAATTACCCCGTGTATCTCCACCTTGACTCAGGCTCGTAGTTAGGTTTTAAGGTTTGGGTGGCAAAATACGTTTTTAGGGGAGAAATTTTTTTTTATTATTATATGTTTGAAACAAATTTTTCTGGGTACAACAAAAATTGATGGGCACTAATAGGGCTACGGGCCTGCCTTTGCGTATAATGTACCCTCCAGATGCTTCAAAGTCGAAAACACGACTGTCTTGCGATGAAAATCAGCTTATTCGCCATTTCTGACGAAAATTGTTTGCTTTTTCTTCGAAATGTGTCCAAAACTGCAGAAGGTGTTCCAAATGGTGTTACGTCACCGGCAGGGTCTCTGAGAAAATTTTTACCAGGGGGTACAGAACGGACACCGGGCTCCCTAGCTTCCGGGGTCCTCGTCGAAACTTGTATAACTTGTTTCTATTAATAACCAGAGCATAGATAATATAGCTACCATGTTAAGATTTAGAAATAGATTATATTGTAATACTGTCAACTGGCTTACACTCGTAATTTTTGGCTGGATTGCAGAATAACTTAGCGTGTGTACTGCTATCCTCCTGGGCCCGCGTACCATGTACCTCTCGTACCCTCTCTCGCAGGACCTGGCCACTGGGCCGCAATTCGCAACACCGCCTCATACAGGTTGTCTATCTTTAGAAGCATCTCGTTAAAATTGCCGCTTAAACGCAGTATTTGCCAATTGTAGTTATCTGGCCTCTCGTTAATAACCCCTCAACTTGTTGTCTTGCAGGTCAGCAGTACCTGGCCGACATCGCCGACTGTCCGCAAAAGGACGACTTCGTCACGAAACTGTCAAACCGCATTGACCAGCTGATAGAAGTTCTGTCCAGGTGCGCCATCGTGCGCTTGTAAACTTAATCATACGATCTCGCCAGATGCCGCTGTTCCTGTGCAAATAGAAGCTGTGCGTAATGTTAGCGCGCTGGACAGGGCAGGAGTTCCTTACTGTAATGTTTCGTTGGCTGAGTGACTCATTCGTTAACCTGCTCGCCGTCAGCCACGTTGGTTTTGGAGTTAGTTGGTTTTTGGCTCTGGTATCAGTATCTTTATGGACTTGTTACCAGGGTTGCGGAGTCGGAGGTGAAATATCCGACTCGTTAGCATAGAAGGAATGAAATTTGGCTGTTAATATTAATGAAAATCGTGATATACGGCAAGAAATCAGTTTCATTAAAAGTTTAAAAAAATGTGCCATTTCGACGGGAATTCCCAATTTTGGAGTGTGATGTAAAAATGGTCCAGTTGGACATTCGGAGTCGGACAAAAACAATCCGACTCCGGCTCCACCCAAAAACCTCCGACTCCGCAACCCTGCGTGTTACTGTAGTGTGCGCACTTTCTCTGATCTTGCTTTGATCTTTTACGTCTCATTTCACTTGTAAGCTTAAAAAGCTTACAAAAGTACAAAATTGCTGGGCTGAAGATGCGTCGATGACGCGAAATCGAATTTATAGCAAAGCAAATTGCGATCAGATTCTGCTGCGTCACCCTTGTGGTGTCTTGATTCTGCTGCGTCATCCTTGTGGTGTCTTGATTCTGCTGCGTCATCCTTGTGGTGTCTTGATTCTGCTGCGTCACCCTTGTGGTATCTTGATGCTGAAATCTGACTTGATTTTTCCAGGGAGCTGCGCTCTACACCCGATCGCAGCCTGCGTGGAGGTCCTCGGATCATCAGAAGACCTGTGCTGCTTCTGATAAAGCTAGGTCAAAGTTCAAAGGTCAGCTGTTACGTCGTGTGCCAGCCTCGATGACGATGTGTGCCGCCAAAAACACCAGCAGCTGACCTAAGATGAGCGGACTGTGATATTTTGCGATCCAGATCCGGTCCTGAATGTTTGAAAACTCAGTCCGATTTCAACCTTAGTCCAAAAAACGTTGAAAATATGAAATCAAAGCCCAAAAAATTAACAAAATACAGATTTTAACAACAAAAACGACGCAATTCTTTTTCATTAACTCTCTCGAAATCCGGTCCGGATCCTAAATTTTTGAAGCAATTTGCAGTGCGGATCTAATCCAAATTTAAACAAATTCGTTATGGTCCGGATCCAGTCCAATGCTCATCACTGCGGCAGACGCACCCACCTCGTCACCACGTGTTAAACGGTTACGTTGCTTCATTGAAGGTTCAGGCGCAAAAGTGTTATCAGTTCGTTATCAGCGGTTCTTCGCGGCTTGATTCAGATAGATCGGTTTGCAAACGACATTTTTTACCGAAAACAAGTTTCCCCGCGCAACCCTCCCTTCACCTCTCAGTAGTAGCTTCACTTTCGTGACAGGCGTGCGATCTCTTCCTCGCCAACCGCAGCGGCGCCGTCACTTTCGCGATGAGGCAGCTCCGAACCGAAGGTTCTCTCTCACTCTACATCGGCAAGCTCTGCAAAGTCTTCTTCAGCAATCTGGAGGAGACGGCACGCGAGTTCGACATGTCGTTCGGTGAAGTGCCTGGATGTTACTCGTGTAAGAATCAAGTGCCCGGATGTTACTCAAGAGACTGAGCATTATCGTTTCGTTCTTCTGTCTTGATCAGAGCTGCTGGCCCTGCGGCAAAATAGCCACCGAATCCGTGAAAGTTTTTTTTCCCGTTTTTTTTGCCATGCTTGAAAAAACCTGGCTTTAAACGCAGCTGACCTTTTTGACTCCTTTTTTTGTTAATCAACTTTACCTCAACCCGTCTTAAGAAAAGAAGCAACCATTCCGCTGTGTGCCATGCCGTAAGTGCAGGCCCGTAACCAGGGGGTAGGCTTCTGCCGACCACCCGAAATTTTCAAAACATGTTTGGTAGTTTTGGGTATTTAGTTCCAGCTTTTCATGGGAGATTCGAACCCGCAACAGTGAGAACGTCAAGCCCACCAGTGCAAATGGGCAAGTAAGAAAAGAGATTCCCCACTCGACCAGGTTCACTCTATTGCTGCTTGCGCGTAGCCGCCTTTTTGAAGCACTTCCTGACTGCGCGCTTTAGGCATTGTGACGTCACGGGTACAACAAATTACAATAATCACCCACCCCCGGAAATATCAGCTTGTTGCGGCTCTAAGCATGTGAGGCTCACGTCACAAGAAGATGGCGTCCATCGTTTTGTTTTCCGTGAATTAAATAATGACGTGTTTGATCTACAGGTGGCCATCGGCAGTGGTTTTTATGGTGTTTTCTTTCGGTTTTTTAAATTTTTCCAACGGTCTCTCAAAATACAGTTGAACAGGTCCGAACAGCATGCGGCCCGCGAGAGCTTTCTCAATTATTATAAGAAATGTTGCAAAAGCTCGACCTCGAATAAGTGAATGTCGTTCCAGAATTTTGTCCATGCTACAACGAAATATCTACATCGAAATGAAATAGACTTTTGCGACCCGCGGCAAACTTACGAGTACGTTGATAATTTGACCTTTCTGGGCTGTGCAGGCCTACAGTAGAAACTCGCTTTACTGTCACCATCAAAATAGACTAAAACCGCTCCACGACCGTCTCGGGCATTCAAATAAAAGAGTTACTCAAAATGTCTTGTGCGGTCTTCAGAAAGACCCTGGACATCGGATGTTACCAGTGTCCGTGTTTGCTTCTTCCAGCGTTCGCCATCTGGTGTCAGACAGAACTGCAAGGCTTCGTCGACACTTTCTCGCAGCAAGTCTTCGGACGGAGTGCCGCCGATATCGGCGACGTCGCCGAGTGCGTGCGGAACGCCCACAACCACTGCCGGAAAGTACGGTCTCGCCGGCCCGGTCGGCCGGGTTCTGTTTGAATAAGATTTAAGGACTGAGGTTGCGTAGTGTTACATGAAATTGATTTCTTGTTGAAGCAAGTTTGCTGATTGACTGAAACCCGTCGCCTTTACCAGGTCTTAGTTACTGATTAGGGATAATTGCAAGTTTGAATCAGTGGCGTGGCCAGCCCACAAGGTTTGGGGGGGCAAAATGTTTAACTTCAGGCGAGCAACAGTATTTTGTTTGGGACGCCGCTTCTCAAAGCACAAGATGACTAGATAAATTAAAAAATTTTATGGGGGGCATGTCCCCCTGCCCCCCCCCCGGCTACGCCTATGGTTTGAATTATCGCAAAAAGATGAAAGCAAAGCACAGTTGTTGATATACTTCGAAAGCTTACAGCAAATCTAGTGCTTTTAATTGTTGCTTTGAGCAACTTCGGAATAGCGAGCGAACGATTATGAAATANAACGAAGCGAAACAAGTAAAAGTTCATTTCAGCTTTTCACCTTAAAACGACTCAAAACGTTCCACGGTTCAACTGCGCGATCGACCAGCTTTGTTGCGCCTTATGTGTGAGATTTTTTTTGTATTTTAACTGTCCTCAGCTGCGTGACCTTGGACTGGACCTGGATTTTCTCCTCGATCAATTGTTGCTTGATCACATCAAGTCGCTCGTCAGAGACCACAAACAAAAGATTATCGACGCGAACAAACTGAGAAATTCTGAGGAGCTGTGGCGATCAACCAACATGGGAACGCCTAAGGTTTACGAGTGATTAAGTTACTTCTGGATAGTGAGTTTTGGAAGATGAGCCGCCAAGTTGTGGTAATGCTGTTTTCGCTGATTTGGTCGTTTGAGGAACGTTCGACAAAAAGCATCTTTCCTCCAAAGCAGGGCTAAGAAACATGCGGCCCGCGTGAACATTTGATATGGACCGCATCAGAATTTTCGTTTCCCAGCATAGAACACAACATCGCGTTAAAACGAAACTCCATGATAAGCAGACACTTAGACAGTAAGTCAGAGAAGTCTCTCACGCGCCCTGACATAGTTTTCTCCTAATTTTCCTTTGGAAGATAAAAGAAGAATTGCAAGATGAAACATTAATTTTTGCGGCATTACAGCGACATTCCACAATTCATGCGGCCCGTGATAGTAAATGCCTGCCCTAAAGTAACTCCTCAAACGCCCTAAAGTAACCTCTATAACGCCCTGAAGTAACCCCGCTCACCAGACATTCCTTGTTAACTGTTGCGTACACCGAAACATGTTTGAAAAGCAAACCTTGCTGCTTGAAACAGGAGAAGGTCTCTTAATCAGCTGGAACAAGCTCGCCTCTAACACCACCAAATTACAGCACGCCCATAAACGTCCGCCACAGGGTCGGATCCAGCTTATAAGGTTAGGGGGGGTCGATTTCAGAAATATTTGGAGGTCAAGTCTCATAACGACTTCGCTACTGCAAGAGAGATGAAGTATTTTTCACAACGCTGCTGTGACAAAACAATGGACGACAGAATGGTCTCATATCGCGAACAAAGACACAATTCGAACGTGAAAGATTTACACGGAACTGGTTTTGACATGTTTTCTGAATTGCACAAAATCATCGTAAACAAAAATTACTTTCGTAGGTTTTAGAGGGGACCCAATCGCCCCCCAACATGGATCCGCCCCTGGTCCGACCAGCGTGGCCTTCATTTCGAACTTACTGCACGCAGTGAATTCTCCATACAGCAGTGATCTTTGTATCAGCTCTGCTCAACCAACCCCCCCCCATGCATTGCAGGCCACCGAGAAAATGCTCGAGGAGCTGACATCGTTAGGTCTCGACAGTACCAAGATCGGAGCATACTGTCGCGAGAAGTGCTTCCTAAGCTTGACCGGCTCCACCATCGCCTTCACCCGGGCCGTCCTGAACCATGTGGACAGCGTGATGAAGGTGAGTGATCGATGTGCTGTTTGTTCGGTCGATAATGGAACGCAGGAACTGGCACCTGTTGAATCATTGCTGGACAGTGTTTGGTGTTGGAAGCGAGGTTGGGATCTAGTGCTTTATTAAAGCTCATTATTCCCATTTATTTAACGGGCTAGTAAGTGGTACAGTTGGTTGATCACGCGCCACCAAAGCTGGTAGTCTCCGTTCGATTCCCGGTCGAGTCACACGGAAGACTTGTAACACGGCACTTGTGGCCTGTCTAGCCTCGTGCTTGAATGGGAGGGTGCAAGGAAAGGTTAACGCGCGTTGCTGCCATTGACTCGCCACCAGTGCAGCATTCACTGCGACAGTAGCCACGTGGCCCACA
>JGI24158J21664_10009615_pt1 | contig 12902 bp, 10 predicted proteins | sample Ectturendosymbi3_FD_21664 | JGI IMG/M metagenome (IMG submission 21664) | reverse complement strand
CAGTTTAGCAATCCGTGTCTACTCGTGCCTGCAATCTTTTGTTAATTGTTTGTCGTCTGTTTGCAATCTCTCGTTAACTGTTCGTCTTGAATTGGTTCGCTTGACATGACGCGACGAAGAGTACATTCAGGCTCCGGCCTGCTGCTCGTCGTCGTTAAATAAAAATAAATATTGTAAAGGCTTTATTTCAGCTGAACACAGCATAGGCCTGCATATATGGCATTACCTCTGTGCTGCATTACGTACTTGTACAATATACATATAATACTTACTTTGTGTGCTTTATAAACGTGGTTCATTACTCATTGTTATTTAGCAATGTTTGTTTCAAAAAATGTGCTACACTACTTTATTGAAAAAGTATTCACAGTAGACATGAAGTAAATTTTCATGAATCACAAAATGTCCTTGAAAAAATATGAGATGATCTAGCAACCCCATGCTTATACCTTGTATTTGTACAAGTTAAATCAAAAAGGGGCCCCTATATTTTGCTCATGCTATAAAAACGCAGTAACTTCATTCACTGAGAGCAAGTTAATTATATAAATCAGAGAAACAAAACAAAGCCTGAGCACTCAATTAAAATAACACCACAAGGACACTTCCTAAACATATTCTTGAAAATCCAGAAATAAACAGCTTCAACAAAACATGCAGCCCAAAGTGGCCATGTTTTCGACTGGGATTACGCTAAGTTTTGCATCACATTAGAAATGGCTATCGTAAGCATATTTTTTTAAAAGCTTTTCATATCAATTTAAAAACTAATACTATGAATGATAAAAGTGCGAACTTCCCAGACATTTATCATAATGTCCTAAAATATGACATATATTTATCCTTGGCTTGACTTCCGTTGTTTGTCATCTTGTTGCCCAGCAGGCTACTTTGGTGCCTGATGATTTGTTGGATCAAACTAAGGGCTTTAGTTAAAAATAGGTAAGCATTTCAGCAACAGAAGAAATAGCAGTACATTACAAGGTAATAAGACCCATGTCATTGGACTGATAAAAGATTTGAAACGTAGGTGTTTAACAACTGTAAACAAATATTTTATACACTGCTTATTTTTGTTTAATCAATATTTGAAATGTTTGTTGACATCTCAGAAAAATTATTGCAATATTTGTAGATGCCCACTCATTAGTGATTTGTACATTCATTAATTGCATTGGTTGAAATCGTAAGTTTTGAAAATATACTTATATCAAACCATGCAAATTGTGTTTTTTAAGAGGACATTTCAACACAACGTGATTGCAATTTTAATCGTGATTAATTTCAATGTAATTGCAATCGCTTGCCATGTATTTTTGTTGATTCATAATCGTAATCAAGCATGTGGCAAGTAATCATATTCGTAATCAATTACATTGTCAATGTAATCGCTCCATGTCTAGTACAAACAGCAGCATTTTAAGTCAATACCTACAGTGGTGATAATAGGTCCCTGGATACCAGTGGTACCAATGCCACTGACCAGCTGTCGAAATATCAGCTAAATAATAAACATAAACATTAGAAAAGAAAAACAAATCTTGACGGCTTGATTTTAAACCTGGTGGCAAATGCTATGAAGCAACATGAGCAGCAAAAAGAACAGCACCCAGCAGTAATGCAATAAGTTGTATAAGGCAGGACTTCTTAAACCACTGGTTCCTAAACTGTGGTATGTGAAGGCCTTCAAGGTGGTACACGAATAGACTACTTTGTTTTTCTTCACAAAAAAATGAAAAAATATATATTCACAGTTGTGATTTTTACCTGTCAGGTTCTGTTAATAAATTCCTGACTTTTTGTGCAGCCTACTTCCCTTGTTGGTTTCTAAATATGGCCATAATACTTTCTAGCAACCATTTTCTTCATGTTGCATTTGTGTCAATTCTGTTTTTCCAAACTTTTGATCAAAATATCTTTGGCACATTGACTTTTCCCAGAACAAGGTAGTACATGTTGACAGTACGGGACCCACAAATAGTGCACGATCAGAAAAATTTGGGAACCACTGTCTTAAACTATGGGTCAGGGTCGCAAAAAGTAATTTTGGGGTCACAAAACAAATTGTTTTGACAAATTGGATAGAAACGTTTTTGCAAACTTTACAAGAATATCAAAAGTAGACCAGTAATGGAACTGTTTTTACTGCATTTTTGGGGTCAATACTGTGTTTCATGTTGTCAGTTGCTTACTAAGATGTCTACCTAAGCTATCAAATGATTATAATCAACTAAGCACAGTAAGTTATGTGTTGTTATGTCATGTTTCAATGTACTGACCAATATTGGCCTTGTTGGTTGTTGCATTATTTCTAACATGAAGGCATACTTGTATTTAGAATTCGACGTCTAGTGCAAAAGCTTGGCCAACTGCTTTGAGAGCACACTGAGAAGTTTTGGACTAAAGTTGAAAGCTTAATACACAGTTTCAGAACTACTTTGGAATTTGATTCAGGAAAGTTGGATCCGCAAACCATACACGACTGAAATTTCAAGAGGTCACATACCTTCTTACACAAACTATTTGTTAAGAGGCACTCTCAAATTTGATAATCATCAAGTTCAAAAACAGATATTTTTTGAAAATTGTTGAGAATGTCCTCCTTCCTTCTTTGTCTTGTATCAATCTACAAATAGATGAGCTGTGTGAAAATCAGATGCATTCATCCCATTACTGCATTTGTACTTGACATTTTCTATAAAGTGAATTGCTTTTTGTTAATTTTTTCACTTTGTTTCCATTACATGGTTGTTTTATTCCTATATAGTTACTTTGTAGATTTTCTGCATTTGCATGACTTTGCCTTAGAAAAAATGCTTCTTGATATTTGTAATGGGATGTTTACACATATCAAACACTCATTTACTACCAGTGTATGATATATTTGTACTAAGAGTGCCAGCATTAGCTGCAATTTTTGTGCACCTTTGCAACTCCATAATTTGACAGGCAATTAAGCTAGAGAACTGTTCAACCCCTGAAAAGATGTGGCAAGACTTCTAGTTTGCATTTCAAAAAACTTTAAAGTTGTTTTGTGGGTGACGTCATAAGTGGGGTAGGTTTGAGGCCATTTTGGTTCAGGTTACCTGGTCCTGGCCCCAATCTGCTATGGAATTTTTGTCTGAAGTTTTTATTGGAAACTAGGCTAGAATTCAGGACTTATGAGCCTTCAGTTGACTTTCTAACATTCAGGGCTGCAGAAAGTATGGAAATTGGGAAGGAGCTTCCAGGGAAATCGTACATCTTCGCGGGAAATTAATCAGCTATAAGTCAAGTAAAATCAAACAATATGCCAAGGTAGTGTATGCCTAAATAATATGCCAAGGTAACCTATGGCAATGGATGCCCTATCCACATGACCAATGATACAAGCACTGAGCAATTAAACTGCAAATGATGAAAGGAAACAGATATGGTATATGGATGGTAGCTCAGCAGTCGGATCACTAGCAGGTGTGAAAAAATGGTAGGAATACCTACAGGCCAATGGACCAGACTTTGGGTACTGCCCCAAACCTGCAAAAACAATCTTCTTAATAAAAAACAGTGGTCTAATGCAATCCGCACAAAAATCTTCAAAGATGGAATCAAAATCACAGACCAAGGTGAGTGCCTCCTTGGATCTGTAATTGGGACAGAATCATTCAGGGAACAATACATTAAACGTAAGGTTGAGGGTTGGATAAAAGACATTCAAGCAGCATACTCAGCGTTCACCAAAGTATTATCTTCCAGATGGACCCAATTCTAAACAGTGCCTGATGCGAGTGAATTATTTGAACCACTTGAAAACATCATGAGAGATCAATTGATTCTCGCTCTCGTAGGACGAGAAGATAGTGATGCCTAAAGACAAATATACTANCTCTTCCTCTCAGGCANGGTGGGCTAGGTTTGACAGATCCTCGGGAAACAGTCAAAACAGCATACGTACACTCCACGCAGGTAACTAATAAACTAACCACCAAAATCATTTACCAGACACATGAAAAACAGAATACAACGTGAGAAAAATACAAAAACATCCGTGAAACACTTTTGGGAAAATAACCCCTGAGTCACAACAACTCATAAAAGGAGCAATGGAAAAAGGGGCATCTTCTTGACTGTCAGCCTTGCCAATCAAAGCGACTGGATATGCACTAAACAAACAAGAATCCACTGATGCTGTCTGCATGAGATATGGATGGAAGGTGAAAGGCATACACACCCACTGTGCCTGTGGAGAGACAAAGTCTGTGGATCACAGCCTCATATGTAAACTGTGTGGCAACACTTCAATGATGCACAACTCTGTGAGAGACTCTGAGGCACAGATAATAATGAAAGAGGTCTGTAGAGATGTTCAGACCGAACCCACACTTCTACCAATCAATGAGAATGACTATGAAAAAGGAGTCAACACTGCTAACAATGCAAAAGTTGGATATCTTTGCGAGAGGACTGTGGAATAGCTGTGAGAAAACTTTCTTTGACATAAGGATCACACATCCTACCTCACAGTCGTATTCTGGAAAGTCCCTGGCAGACCTATACCAAGAACATGAAAAAGAGAAGGGTAAGTACGTAGAACCAAAGAGTGATTAACATAGAGAAGTGTTCATTTAACCCCTTGTCTTCACAACAAGTAGAGGGATGACATCAGAATACAACAGTCAACAAAAGACTGGCAGAAAAATAGCTGAAAAACACAGGGAGCCATATTCATCTGTCATAACATACATAACGACTAAGCTCATATTTGCCCTTTTGAGGAGCACCCTTGCTGGAATATGGGGATTGAAGCAAACGAAGTGATGTCCACCTCCAGGACCTCACAGACATTGACTATATGACTTCAGCTTAATTTCTAGGCCCACAATCATATAAAGTTGAATGACGGTGTCAACGACATGACACCAGTGATATTTGTGAAAGAAGTGGTTAGTTCACATAGACAAGTTTGAACTTTTTATGAAACTATACCCTAGAACTAAATACTTCTCTAACTTATTGAAATTATTTTGTTTTTGATGTACCTAAAACTTATTGGGATAAATAATCAATGTTTACTCATACTGCTCATATTACTCTGTAACCTGTTGAACTGTTCATACCCTCCGTTGACTCTTCAACTTTATTTGATGATACCATGGATCTGGTTGAGAACAACTCATCCATGCAACCCAACCCACTATGGTCTCTGTGGGCAAATTTACATTTCTTCATGATTTGATGTATAAACATTAAACATTGTTTTCTGCCCTTGCTATTTGTTTTGTAATGAAATGTTGTGATAAAATGCCTTGCTCTGCTCTCTGCCTCATAACCATTATAATTGCTGCTCGCTTCCACTTCCTTCACCTGTATGCTTGCCTCACCTGCTCATCTATTCTGTACATGCCTCATCTCTTCACCTATTGCTTTCCCACCATCATCTGTGTTATGTTGATGTTTTTTTTCTTTGTATTTTTTCTTATTTTTGTGATTTGTTACATTTCTTTGTGATTCATATGTTTTGCATCTTTTTTTTTAGGTTTATGTCAAACCTCAATTTTGGCTTGTTTTTCAAATTTACTTGCTTGTTTTTTTATATTACACTACGCTAAATGAAGTCTATTCTTGAGTTTGATAATTTTTGCTTATCTGAGTTTCACAACGGTTCAGGGACAAAAAATAGGTTTCAACAGTTGTGAATGTATAAAATTTCTAAACATCGCAAACATCCATATTACTATTAGATGTTTGGGGAAGCGCATAGATATTTATTTGTAGCCTAATAATAAAATATTTTTCCTTTGCTTTTTTTCTGTTTAATCCTTTTGCAACGCAACTTTTTTCCACAACGGTTACGTCATCAAACCTCCACAACCAAGCTCCGCTACTTACGGAGCTCCGCCTTTTGCAGGCAACCTCCGACGTAAAAAATTATGAGAAACTTCTAAAAGTAAATCAAGATTACCAAAAATGCAAAATAGTACTTCTACTACAGTATAACATTATTATTATCAGTCACATAAACGAGTGCAGCAGTTTTCAGATCCACTAACCAATGATAAGCAAAAGATTATCACTGACTGAAACATATGTGCAATACCCACTGATTGCAAGGGGAAGGGCTAAACCATTACTACACACTTCAAAGCAATAAAAGGTTGCACTAACGATTGGATGCGAAGTTCGTCAAAAAATCGGAATTGTCAAGAGGTGATAAAAAAACATTTTTCACTACAATGGACAGAAAAGCAATATCAGAAAGGTTGGAAACCTAATTCAACAAAAACAATGACATGGCTATGCAAAACACACCTCTAAAAAAAGAAAATAACATCGAAAGCATGGCCCAAATAACAGAAAATCAACCGTTTTACCCAGGGCCGGCCCTAGCAGGTGCGAGGTCCAATGCAAAACCAAGGTGCGGGGCCCCATAGAGCAGTGGTGCTATTAGGTCATCGTGGTCAACCAACCGTCCTATGACATTTTTGATGGACAATTTTAGCAAAATAACTATATGAAAATAAAAAAGACAGCATATTATATTATTGGAGTCGATCTGTATGTATGCTACGAGATAACACAACAGTTTCTTTTATGGGGAGTGAGCATTGCTCATATGATGTGTTCCCAGCTATGATCACGTTTAAGACTAATAGCATGCTGCTGTGGTGGACATTAGACAGTATACCGCTACTACTCGTAATCAAGAGGAAAGTTGGGAACTCTGCAACGGAGCAGCGAGCACAAGTGCAAAGTGACGTCAATCAAACCGAAATGACAAGCGAATTGAAGTTATAATGCAACTACTTCGCACTTGTTGAACGACACTTTCGTTCGAAGAACAACTGACTTGGAGAACAATATTGACATGAATTGATTGCTTATCTCACTTTCGGTGACCACAATCGCAGATGCGTTCTTGCATGAAGGCAACGTCTTGGCTTGTGATCAACTCTCGCCTTTATGGCGCAATACACAAAAAAAGCGCAACCCATGCATTCGTCCAAAGCTCCCCATAGCCTCAAGTTTATATAGATCTTACTCATTATTTGGGAATAGGGCAACCAAAAGTCAATATTGTCAACATTTTCCTGCTTTTGGGAAAATTTATGAAACGTTCACAAACCAAATTTCACTCTGATACCATGACCGACTCCCAAGTTATGAGGTAAAATTTATCATTAGGTCAAAATTTATCATTAGGTCAAAATTTCTTGCAGTTCAGTTCAGTTTGTTTATGCATTCCCGACCAAGCACAAAATACTTTGTCAGGAATACAGGGACAGGAAGTGACGGCCGTAGCTGTCATGTACGTCACTGCCCCCGTCTTGCAGCACGGTTTGTCTCTTTATCTACATTTTCTTAAAGCTACTATAACACATATTGACATGCTTTTGCAAGTTTAGTTGCAATTCTGACATACAGTAATACTGGATTTTTGCAACTTCTGACCTAATATTATTCTTTTGTTCAATACTGGACGACTGAAAGTACATTAGGCGTGGTAGGCCTGGTACTTGATGTTGAAGTATAACATTGCAGAATCGTCTCAGTGACGTCAGCAGATTTATTGACGTTGGGTGTTTTTCTTGTGCGTTTAGATTGATTTTCGTCTACGGTTTGATCCCTGTATTTTCGTTGGGTTTTTCACACTGTTGATTTTTGTTTCATTTGAAAGGAAAAAAAGTTTTTGACCTATTGGTTTGCTTTCTAATATATGCTTTGTATTCCGCGTTTCACTTGAAAACACAGGAAATTGATAGGCCAAAATAAAGTACAAATTTGCAAATCATAAAGTCAAAATTTTAACATCTAGGTCAAAAGATTTGGTTGCCTTATTCATTATGCTTCATTATGCATGGACTTGGGATGCAAAATGTTTTTTTTATGAATTAGAAAAGTAACGCCCAAAGATAATTATTCAACTACCTCGTCACAGTTGCAGAAATATTTATCAAACGCAACATATTATATAATGCGCATGTTTGATTGATGAAATATTAACATATAGCTGCCCAATTCAATGATAAACAGGAACAAGTGTGCTGGGTGATACTCGCAGTTTTTTCCTTGCCTAGTTAAGCAGTAGAGCAGCTTCAAGTATCTTCTGAACCAGCATGGAGTTTGAAGTGGCGGTTTTTCTACGTATTTACGCTTGCAAATAGGTAACAATAAAAGTTTGGTGGAGCGGCAAATGATAAAAGTACTTGCACGATCGACAAATACGACCGAACAATTTGTGGACGAAGGAAAGGAGGAAAGTTTAGGTGCGAAAACTTCACAAAATTTTTCCTTGCTTTGCATGAGATTTTTGGCCTCCACTGGACCAATCTCTCATTTTTCGTCGTTTTTTTCAATGTGGTACAATTAATTTTATTTTGACAAAATAATAAAATATCAGTCTGAGTCAAAACCTTCAATCAAGCAAAACTGCAAGCCTTAATTAAAATACAGACTACCCACAAACGACCAAAAACTTTCCAAAACAGAAGAATATTTCGAGAATTGAACAACGTTACGTTAGCAGAACTGCCACCAAAGTTAAGACGAGAGACACTCGTCTTGACCTTCATTGCGAGTGAATCACTATACACCTTGTTTGCAGTAGCTGTAGATCTACGTCAGTCTCAACTGGCACTAACAACAACCAAATTCTGTGGTGGATCGCAAATACAACGCTCACCATGAGATTGATATTTGAGCAAGTTTGATAACGTTCGATAGCAATTAGAGGTAATTCATCGTTCATTCAAACGAGATAATTATTTGCTAACAATGAGATTAATAAGCCTTTCTACGATTCTTGAGAGCAAAGAGTAGCCTATCTGGCAATAATAAACAACCTCCCCAAACACCATGGCGCGGGACCCCCTGAGGCGCGGGGCCCAATGCAGCCGCATCGGTTGCACTGGCTTAAGGTCAGCACTGGTTTTACCCCAAATTTACACAATTTTCCGCACAACCCACGAGCACATATTTTGTATCATTTTCTTTGTTATTTCATACAGATTCCACATGTGTCAAAATTTCGAGCAAGACTTTTCGGAATCTAGAGGTTTTGTACAAAAAGTAAAACATGCTCATTACGTGCAGGACAGCCTTTGTGGCAGACAGATCTCGACTAACAACTTAACATTGATCTTTGACCCTTTTAGTCCCGCGAAAGACCCAAATCTTGCAGAGATTTGCAATCCTATTACTCGCCGGGCGGTTGAGCTAGAGAGCTATCCAAACCATCCACGGATTCAGCAAGTCTTATAGTCAAAATCGAAAACAAAAATTTTTCGTTTTCGGTGGGAAGATTTCTGGAGGTGACGTCACAAAGAAGGCATGTTTTGGAAATTTTGGCCACCTTTAGCCGGCCCTGGGCCCCAACCCATTGACCCACTCTTTTGGCTCAAATTATTGTTGAAAACTAGGTCAAAATCCGTGTCTATAGAGCCCTGGATTGACTTGCTAGCATATCTGCAGCCAAAATTATGGGTGAAAAACCCAGTTTTTGGCGTAATTCAAAACTTTTCAGAAAAGGTATAATTTGCCCTTTCAGGGCAAACTTTGGCCTGCTACAACTCGGCAGAAGATAGAACTAGAGAGCTGTTCAAACCCCGCTGTGACTAGTCGCGTTGTGCAGTTTAGAATAGAAAAATTTTTTTTTACTTTGGTTGGGGGTGATTGGGCCAATGGGATCATGACAGGGGCATGTTTTTTGGTTAATTATATGCCGTCATCATCCGATCCCACGCGCCAATATTTTGGCTCGCAGTATTTTTTGATTCTAGGACAGAATACGCGTTTTTAGAGACCTTGATTGAGTTTCTAGCGTTTCTGGTTCAAAAGTTAGGCCAAAGAACAGCTAATTGGTAAGGAGCTTTCTCAATACTTTTGGAGGATTTCCCAAATTAATTTAAATTTTTTTTCGCCCTAATATTAGGACCAGGAATGCTGAAATCCCGTTCGGACCTTTCAAAGTCCCGAAAAGCAACCAAAAACAGATAAACTAAAAAAAATTATATGTCATTTAAATGGCTCCTGCGGGTCTTAAAGGGAGGTCGGGCAAAATTGCTGACGTCAGCAAAAAATAACATAAACATCCTATCATTAGGCCTATATAAGCATAGAGTTATTGCCTGCGGTGAAATGCCCCCAAGAGTGACTTTTGCGGGAGAAAAGTTTTGGTCAATATTTGGTCTATGAGCCATATCTTTCGCTCCCGATATGCTAGAAAGTCAATCAAAGGCAGTAGTAAGGAACCGGGGATTGAGAGGTCCCGCTCTTTTCTTTGTTTTTTTATTATATTCACCGCTCAAAAATGCCCATTTTATCAGTCAAGCGTATCATTGAAATGCGCCTACAGTTGATGACGTCACAAGCACTCTTTCAGGCCTTTGGGCTCTGTTCCCCAGGGTCCCTCTGTTTGTCCCCAGTTTCCCCTCCCTGCTGCATTGTCAGTCTGTGTCGAGGTTTTGTCTGAAAGTCGAAACCTACCAATGCCCGTGAGCTAAGGTATTTTGTTTTGTCATCAGAACTTAAGAGGGCTATTTCAAGCGTTCAGAATTCAACGACAGGTGCGCGTCACGTATGACTGCATTTGTGTATCCCAAACCTGCGTTTGAGCTTTGACTTGTGGTCGTGACACGCCATCGGTCGAGCCTGAAATAATTTTAAAGGGCACACCTTGTTTCAGCTTTGGCCTGCTTCACGTTTGACTCACTTGTTTGTGAACTTGAATATAACTTTTTTTGTGCTGCTTTGTGACGTGGTAGAAACTTCCAAAGCAAGGAATGTTTTGCCACGCAAGCAGTTCTGAACCCAAGCCACAGAGTGTGCTTGAAAAAGATGGTAGCTTCAGGCAATGAGACTTTTAATTTAAGTTATTTACTTTATTTGTTTATGAACAGACATGAAGTCCATAGTATGAACGCACACACTCTGCAGAATGCAGGTTGATAAAAACAGACAAAACAGAACGTAGTAAAAGGTATTGAAGCCAGCGGAATCACAGGGTTACAGACACTTTTTGCAACTGCATTGAAGACAGAACCATAGGGTTACAGACACATTAAATCAAGCAGGGATTTTGATACAACGTCCGACTCAAGCAGTGTGCTCCAAACTTCAACAGCTTGGCAGCCTGCAAACTGATCAAAATTTATCAAAAAAGCTGTGTTTCTTCTGATGAAAATTCATTAGGTAAGAATTATGGTGGTAATCGCAAAAAAGCCTGTTCACAATGGTTAAGATACTGTTGAGGTAAATTTGTGCTTAGCCACTAGCTCTCTAATTTGGTTATGTTAAATTTGCGCTGAAATCAATTTGGGATGGGGGCAATTCAGTGTTGGAAGGTTATTAGACTCATTGCAATTTTTTTCAGTTGATTAAGCAACTGTTGATGGGTGGTTGATATTGTTGACTTAAATTGATTCCGCAGTAGGGTATTGTGGGGAAGAGCGGTTGAAAAAACAACAGAAACTGCAAGTTGATCCACTTTTATTTTATGAAAATATGCTTCAGTGTTTTAAAATTGTGTTTTCAGCTCAGTGTAAAATATTCAGCAGTACAAAAGTTTAGCAGCTGGGTCTCTCTTTCACAGAAATTTTTGAAAGACGCCATTTTATTCAACACATGTTGCAGGATGAAAACATTGCTAAAGAGTGAAAATAATTTGTTGTAAATTACACAATTTGATAGATTTGTGTGGAGAAATTTGTTGTTGTGTAGTTATTTTGCTTAGAGATGCTACCTTAGACAAATTTGTGGTGTAATTTCATGCCTGAGGTGGTGCCATATAACATTTGTTTTCTTAACAAGAGAAAAAAGGCTTGGGGCGGGTGCAAGTAGGACAAAGTCTAGATCTTTTAAAAATACCTGAACTCTATTCAATCACGTTTCTGTTGTTTGTTGTATAAATTAGTCTTTATTATGTTGCATGCTCTCATGTATTTGTGTGAACGTTTTTGAATAAAATGCTCAATTGCTTCTGATGTACTGACTTCGCTCGCTCCATTGCTGTCTGTGCCTGTTTCAGCTGTATTGAGTTGCATGACCTTGCTTTGTCCAAAGATGCGCAGTCTTTAGCCTTAAAGACTATAAACATAATCTGCTTTCAAGCATTATCACCCACCCCAAAATTCTCAGCAATAAATTCAGCATGAATCATGTCATCCAGTCTTTTCAAGAGATTTTTAAATGATTCTACAGAAATATNTTCTTCGCTGAAGTGCTTAGGTTTCAAAGTGTAAATTATTTTAACCCTTTTTGTCTTTGAGTCCTTTTTTATATTTTTAATCATAACTTTTGCTTTATTAGAGTTAAAAATTGCCGTAACAATCACATGTTTTGCTGTACCATACATTTCTTGCGCTGTTTTAATGTCAGATTCGGAAAGTATATTGTTCTTGTTTTCAACACTGAATCCAGGCTTATAAATGGGCTGCATTATGCTGTCTTTGTCTTCAGTATTGTGAAACAGTCCGATGCAATGACCAATTTCGTGAACAGCAACTAAAAATACATTGAACTTTCCATCCCCTGAAACTGTTTTCTGGTCTTACCATCTCTCATTGTCAAAATGCAAATCACCAGACAATGTTGAATTTCCATGGTAGAAGCCATGCGCCAAAGTGCCAGATGTTTTATTATTTAAATGTAAGGACAGTTAATTTCCGCATTTTGCTTTTCATCATCTGCCAAAAATGCAATATTCATAACTTGACTACCATCAAAAACTCTCAAAATTCAAATTGCAAACATTTTGCCAAACACTAAAAGCATTTTCGATTTCGTTCAATGTTTTTTCTTTTCCAAGCGAAGAGTAATTTTAAAAGTCATAAGTTAAAACTTTTTGCTTCCAAGGGGTGCAATACTTTTTATCTCCAATATTATCAGGCATAGCACAATACATTTATTATAACTCTGAAAAATTTCCT
>JGI24158J21664_10009614_pt1 | contig 12903 bp, 7 predicted proteins | sample Ectturendosymbi3_FD_21664 | JGI IMG/M metagenome (IMG submission 21664) | reverse complement strand
GTTGGGAACCACTGGTGTAAAGGCTTTTATGTTGTTCTTCTAATTGTTTAAACACTACTTAAAATTCAGACACAATTTTTTATTCAACAAATTGTTTATGGACAAACACTGCAATAATTATTAATTGCCGGTAGTAACTCAAGAGTCAAATAGGAAAACTAACTACTGTGGTATTAGTGATAATATTTCCCCATTTATTGCTTACTTCACAGAGAGACTTTAAAACGCGATTAATAATTTAATTTAAACTTGTTTAAGGGCTCATCATAATAGCTTTACAAAATATCTCAGAAGCATTCTAGATTAACCTCATTATTAAACGAAACACTGTCTTCAAACAACAACTGTAACTGCTTTGCAATCTGAAACTGTAACTGAACATGGCATAACAGCCCATCTGATCTGCGAAGCGCTGGTGTGAAAACCCTATCAAACGTGCCCGCAGAAGGAAAAGAAGTGAGCTGCAAAAGCGAAATGCACTGCTATTTATACTGTCCTAAACGCTTCTGTGGGAGTATGATTGGTTAAGACAGAACGAAACTAGCGCATTCTAGGGTTTCGCATGAACAGGCGTTGTCAGGCTTGCCAAGCACGCAGTGGTCACGCGCTGCCATTTCTTTACTTTCAACAAGCAACGTAATGTAACATACAATGTCTGCAGGTTCGGCAGCAGGTGGCTGGATACTTTTGAAAGTAGCGCGAGTTAAATGTGCAGCGGACGCGTGTTTGCGAAGTTACTTTCTTCCAATAAAGAGTTTTAGGTTAAAAGTAATGCAGCAACTCATCGATACCATCGCAGTGATTGTTCAGGCGTTACATTTACCAGCTTCGATTCACTGCAACATTTTAGAAAGCAACAACAATTCAGTATCATTTGTAAGAATTTGATAAACTCTCACAAATACTTTACTGTTTTGCTAATATCTCTTCTGATGATGCTATCCGCCTTTAGGTAAAATTTGTGTTTTTTGCCATTCAAGGACGTTTAAATGGTTAATTCTCTTTAGTTTCACTTCGGAAACACTTTCCAAACTTCTGCGATTCCGCCGTTGTCTCGTCTCTTCGTCACAATTCTCTTGCTGGTTCTTCAATTTGCAAATGGTTGATGTTGCGAAATAAAAAGCGGCCCAACAATACAGAGGGCAAAGTGCATACTCAACCCCTGAGAGCAGGGGTCGATCCAGCCAGTAAATTCGGTGGGGGCGATTTCAGTAATGTTTGGCAGTCAAGTCTCATTATGCGGGATCACTGTAAAGAGAGATGAATTATACTTCACAACATTGCTGTGACAAAACAATGGACGGCAAAATGGCCTTAAATCGCGAATGCTGTTTTCCGAATTATTCAAAATCATGGTTAAAAAAGTTATTTTCGTATGTTTTAGGCGGGGTTATCACCCCAATTGTCCCCCCCATGGATCCGCCCCTGCCAGAGAGATACGGTAGTTAACAGCGTAGCACCGACAGGTAAAATCTTCCTCTTAGAACGAATACTGCCTTGTAAAGAACCATTGTGACAACACAAAGGTCACAATGCATATCACGTGAGGTTGCGCTTCGCTGAGGTCCGAGCACATGAGATCGATCCATCTTATTTATAAAAAAAATTAATACCGGAACGCGTTCTGGTTGGCACAAAAATGCCGGAACACCGTTTTGATGCATCCCAGTACCACTGGAAACAGCGAAGAAAGGCTCTGCTCTTCTCCACTGTTTTTTGTTGATGTTTTTATTCTTATTTTACCTGACGTTCATTTTATGCTTTTTATTGCTTTTTTGCTACTTGTAAAACGTCCTCAATTAAAATCTGGTTGATGCTAACAACAGGTCTGGCTCAGTGGCGTGCAGAGGGGGGGGGGTAACGGGGCGCCGACCCCGGACATCCAAGGCAGGGGGGCATGCAAAGAGTGAAATTACAAAAATTAAAACGTAACTAGATGATATTTCGTATTGCAGGGATACTACCACATGCTGCATGGATTTAATGTTTCGAAACTTGTTTTTTTGTTCAACACCAGCTGTTACGCATTCAAATGCTAATCCTCGCATTCTTCAATACCAGGGCTTTATACCCCAGGTGTGCAGCTCACCCAATCAAACTGATAGTGACGTGACTTTTTCCTCATCGTGCGATCAAGGAAAAATCAAAAAAAATGGATTGAAATCGAATTATGGACGTTTAAATGATTATCTGAACCAAATTTCAAAACTATCCTATGTCAGTTTGCTTGATTTAGCTGATTTTTTGATGCATCACTAGTTTCCCGTTTCGTTTTTTGATCTGGCAACCCTGGGTGTTGATACAGTTGTACACACCTGTGCTTGCAATATGTGCATCATTTTTAGCGTCGTTGGCAGTTCAGGCCAATTGAACATAACAGCTCACACAAGCCCGTATCTGTTCTGTCCACACAGCGTAGTTGTACATACAACAGACACACAATAAGAAACGAAAGTTTTCTTGCGTAATTTATGCGCATTCTTAAATTTATTGTGTGTTTTAGCAACTTTCAAACTGTCAACCTCAGTGACGTAGCTAGAGATTTGAGCCAAGGGGAAGAACTAAGCTGAAGTAGGCCCACTAGCCAACACTCAGAAAAAAATTTGAGAGACGATGGTGAATCCGGATGTGGATGGCTACAGTAAAGCCTTAAATCACCGGAAAATACTCCGAAAAACGCAAACAAAATCAACAGCTCACTGAAAACGAAAAGAACACTAAAACCGAAATATAACCTAATTGAGGTGAGGGCCCCGTTCTTACATTTAACTTTCCAGGGGTGGCGGTTCGCCCGTCTGTCCCCGGTCAGTTACGTCACTGGTCAACCCTGTGTGTTCGCCATTCAAGGCGCATACCTTCTCTGCTCGACTGCTATTCGACGAGACATTCGTGCGGTCTGATGCTTTTGCAGTTGTGAACTGCCCTGTTGTAACCAGAGGCGGATCCAGGCAGTACGTTTAGGGGGGAGGGGGCGATTTCAGTGATAATTGGCAGTCAGGTATCATTACGGCTTCACCACTGTCAGAGAGATGAAGTGTGCGTCACAACACTGCTGTGACAAAACAATGGAGGGCAAAATTGCCTTATATTGCGAATGCTCTTTTCCGAATTGTTCAAAATCATGGTGAAAATAGTTACTTTCGTAACTTTTAGGGGGGGAGATCGCCTCAATCGCCTCCCCCCTGGGTCTGCCCCTGGTTGCAGCTTTGAGTGTGTTTTACTCCAATATTTGAATGCGCAGCCTTATATTTTTGCAGTTGTGAACTGCGCTGACATAGCACTGAGTGTGTTCTACTCCCCTGCTATAACAATTTGCCGGATGTTTTTGCGGTTGTGAACTGCTCTGTCTTAGCGTTGAGTGGCGCTGTGTTTTGCTGCGGTCTCCAAACTTGCAGCGCTGTTAATTTATATTCATTACAGTGACACGTTGTACAACAACAACAAAGAGTAACGAGACTGCGCGTAGAATAATATGCATGTTGTGTCAACAAACTTCGCCAAAACGGTGGTTTGCAAACATGAATATAACGTCAAATTGTACAGTCACAAACAGCGTATATACAGTACCAATAGGAACCTTACGCCACTGCTCAAAACAAGAATTTGGTAGGGGGCATAAAACCAAGCAGTTGATCCGGGCATCATCAGACCTCTGCACGCCACAGGGCTGGCTGAGAACTTGACCCAGGTGGCCTTTCACCAACCCTTTGTGATCCAACATGTTAGAACACGATTACTGAGCTGCGAAACCTGAAATTTCTGTTGTTTTTATATTCTCATCAACATGAAATGAATTTGTGATCTTTGATGTTATTGTTTCTTCTCTTGCTGCATTCGTGTTATTTCGTGATTTGAGTCACAAAGACGCATGAATAAACCATAACATACCAGTGACGTAACTGAATGGGGACAGGGGTGCGCGCCGCCCCCCCTAGCAGGCAAAATGCAAAAAATGGGGCCCCTGTTAGCTTGTATTCCGGTAATTAGTATTCTTTCGATTTTAATAGGTTTTTGTTTTTAGCGTTCTCAAAAATGTCTCGGAATGTTTTCCGGTGATTTCAGGTGTTAGTACAGACGAATCCAGTTAATCGCATAACCAATTTACCAAGATTTTTGCATGTGTTTAACCGGAACATACCATTACCGTACCAGAAAAATATCCGCAAGTTTACCGCCTAGCGATACAGGGTCCCAAATCCAGTCCCATAGTAAGGTTGCCAGACGACCGGTATTTCACCGGCCTGGCCGGTATTTTACTGCTAATTTAGCAGAGGCCGGTAAAAAGCCGGTATTTTGAAACTCAGCGCCCGAAGCCAGTATTTTGAAAACAAACAATTTGCCGTAGCTTTAAAAAGAACAAGCGCCGAATTTCTCAAATTATAATGACTCTAGTAATAAATCTTGTCAGGACAGTTCCTTCAGCAATTTTGCCCATCAGATATTTTTTTTTAACAGATGGTCCATGGGCCAAAAAAGTTGAGAACCACTGGACTGAGCCACCTGACGTCGATGACAAGCCTGTTGTAAAGTTCTCGCCACTGAGTTCGTTTAATTAATGGTTTGCAGACACAGTGACGCAAAAAACTTTAAACACGAGGCTTCGGTGCAGCATAAGATTGGCAGCATCGGGACAAGAGAAGCATGGAACACGCATGCAAGCAGCACAACAGACTTCTGGATCGGTTGAAACGTGGCCGGTCAGTAACTCACCGCCATAATACGTGCGTGCATACAAAACGCCATGAATTAGGAATAAGTGGGACTCAAGAACTTTCCCTTCCACGAAATGCGCTGTCTGAAGAAACAGTCACTGAAAGAGAATCTCAGCTTGTTCTGAAACGCAGCATGAGCGCAATCGCTCGTAAATGCGACTAAGTACTTATCACTTACACTCAGATGCAATTGGCATCGTGTGGTGTACGCAGTTAGAGGTGTTTGCAACGTATACCGGATTACTTGCCGGTTCAGTAAGAAATGCAACATGTGGCGTCTGTTGTTGTCGCAGTTTGTAAGAAGGATTTCTTGTGTTTGGTGTTTTTTGTTCATATTATTGATTTATTACATCTGTTTTGCCTAGAAATGTGATCTTTCTCCAACGTTTCCGTTTCTTAGAAAGAAGCGGAAACGTTGGACAATGTCATAATAACTTCATAAAAAAGTTCCTTAATTTAAACTTAGATTGTTTTCGTTGGTCTAGGCGAGCAGTTATGACAACAACGGAAAGGTTATGCATACCACCAGGTAGCACGGAGTGATAGAGAAATATGAGCGTATCACGACGGGTTTCGCGGTTACAGTATCTCCCTTTCACAGCAAAATTTGTGAAAATCCAGGAAATCGGTGTGTTTTTGTGAATTGTCAGAACAAAGAAACGGAAAAAATTGGTACCAACCCACTGAAAACCTTTTCTCGTCCGCAAATGGACAAAGATGTAGGGTTTTTATAAATGTGAACTTCAAAAGAGAGTTAAAACGAAGGTGCATGCAGCGAACTGCACGTTGACATGGAAGACGAACAAAAGTAGGTGATTGGTTGTTCATGTTTTTGTTATTGGCTTCCTGCGTCTGACGCAACAAATGAAGTTCAGAAAAGCGATCGAAGGAGTTTCGTGACGTAACAGTGCTGGTCATTGTCACGTATTGTTTAAGTAGCTATGGTTCGTGGCATTGTGGTCATGGAACTCTACCGTGTCATCCACACCTGGCACCTATGAGATTAAAGCACGGAGTGTGTGTCTCGTTTCTTACCTTGTTCAAACGTTCATTATGTTTAAGAAAGGAATCAAGTCAGGGGAACCTTAACATGGTTGCATCAATACCAAGTCACAATGCATAACACAACACATGCAACGCCACTAACCTTTCCAATACAGTATACTAAGGCGCACTCCTGTCCAGCGTTTGGACCAATACGAAGTAGATATTTAGATTCTATTATCGGAAATGGCTGATCATCGCCAGTGGGTGAATGAAAGAAGTCTCTCATAGACAGGGGCGGACCAAGAGGGGGGGCTCCCACCCCTAAAACCTACGAAAGTAACTTGATTCACCATAATTTTGTATAATTCGGAAAAAAAACATTCGCGATATAAGGCATTTTGCCGTCCATTGTTTTGTCACAGCAGTGTTGTGAAGGATACTTCATCTCTCTTACAGTTGGAAATCCGTTATGAGACTTGACTACCAAACGTTACTGAAGTCGCCCCCCCAACCTTACTGCCTGGATCCATCCCTACTCGTAGATGGAGAAAGGGGCGGCATCAGCTTTCACTTTGGTTTGTCGTTAGAGCGAACCTCAGACATTGCTGCACTTTGTACGGCCGTAGCTCAGCTATGACACCTTGAACCTCAGGCTATACCGGAGGAGCTTGTTTATCAATGATGATAACGTCGGCAAACACAAGGCTCGCTTTAACTGTACAACCACAGTCAGATCTTCATGATGTACTGCAGCATCTCTGAAGCGCTCATGCCACACTACTGGCTTCTAGTCAGAAAATACCGCGATTTACTGTCATTTTTGTGTTTTGATGAGCCTACAGATTCGTAAGATTCAAAACTTGAGATCAACTAAAAAACTCGCACCCAAAATCAAGATTACGCACGCACACCTTGAAAAGTGAAAGAAATCTGACGCTTCACTTGATCTCGCCACGTGACTACGCAGCTTTGCGGTCCGATCTCCATACCAAAGTGACGGAAGTCCATGTCAGTGACGTAGGAGCACTATCTTCCGACCGTGGCCCAAGCAGGAAATGCCGCCCCATTGTGTGGGCAGTGGTTTTACATTATGACGTCATCGCGCTCAGTTAACCATGGTATGATCTTTTGTTTTTTGAAGACCTTTTTGCAAGATCTTTCGCCAAATTTAGCGTCCATTGTCGACTGCTCAACCTCCCCGGACACAACGCCGCGGGGCCCAGTGCACAGCTGCAGCTGGTAATAGCTACAACATGATATCAGCAGAGTATTCGAACAACTGTAGGCTACAACTAACAACTAATATAAACAGAAAACTTCCTTAAGTTGGACTGTTTCCAAACAAAAAAATGAGATTATGAGGCTAACAACAAATTAAGAAACATGAACGTAAAAAACAAAGATTTTGTCGCATTTACTCAACAATTAGTATTTTCGAACAAACACAAGATTTGTAGTGGACGGGAGTGGGCATGACCGAAGTCACCATTACTCAACTCCCAAGACGATTAACAGGCAAACAAAAATGTTCAAAATGAATGACAGGAAACCGAAACGTAAACAAAAAAGAAGACATTAACGAAGGGGAAATGCAACTAGCAAGCGTCACTAGGAAGAAAATCACCAACAATTAGTTTATATTGAGACAATTGGCCGGTATACTTGACCACGCAGTCCTAATCGTTTTGTGAAAAGTAAATTCTTTGCGCGCCGTATGTCAATAGACAAGAAACGCAGTAGGCTATGCCAGTCCTAAGCCAAACAAATTCTGAAGCATAAAGACAGCTCGCATATTCAACAAAAACATTACCAGAAACGCACTCTGCCCGGCAAAGGCCGGACAGTCACATCAGCGCCCACACAGCAGGCGCATTCAGTCAATATGAAAAATATCGAATGAGAAACGCACTCCGCTCTGCCGGCCAAAGTTTCAGTCAGCCAAAGTGCTGCACTTTGTCAGCACAACGCATAACCGCCGCCTCAATCCTGGCGCTAACACTCCGATCACAATAGTGCAGGGCCGGCCTTAGCAAGTGCGGGGCCCGATTGGAAGCACTTTTGCGGGACCCACTCAGTGGTTTGTGCAGAAACTTTTAGGACATCAAGACATAATCATAGAAATCATGAGTTGTGGTGAAAGAGTGAGGTCCGAAAACGGCAATGCCAAGCTAGAGGTGTGTGCGGCGTAATCCCAGGTTCACTTCTGCACCGCAGCATTTCCATGTCCGTTCCAACAACATTTCCGCAACACCCAATAAATCCATGAGTTGCCACACTCAATACCTTCTGTCTCACCAGGACCTACCGCGGTGTATGCCAGGCCAATTGGCCATGTGTTCAATGAAATTAGCAACAGTACTTGATATAGTCAAGAAGCAAATATAAGATGTAAGACCTCAGCAAGCAACAAAACATCAACAAACGAAAAATTGTGGCAACAGGACATCACACAAAAACTACAAAGCTTGTGCAGCATTGTGTTATAATGCTGCACAATAATGGCAAAGGCAAATGAAATAGATAAATGGGCTGTGGAGTTGGAGCCCAAGCAACTTTGGACGGTTGCAGCCGGAGCCGAAGCCAAAAGCTTTTACATGGTTGAGCCTGAAATTTGGGTTCCGGTTACATTACGTTGTCCTTGGGCGGCAAGCATGGGCGTCCGCAGGGGGGGCAAAACGGGCATTTGCCCCTCCCTAGAAATTGGGACTGAGAAGCAAAAATTTCCAGAAAACGTAAATCAGCAGTTTAATTCCGATTAATTGAGTTATGACAGTTTGTTTGCCGATATGACAGTCACACTAGACAAGAGTCATCAGATTCACTGTTCTGGTAACATGCGGTGATGAGTTGGCAGTTGACTTAATCCGCTTCTTTGCCTGCAGAGGCAGATAGCGAAACTCGGGAGCGAATTGTTCTACAATTGGCCTTTGTTGCGTAAAAATAACGCGGCAACAAATATTCAAAGGTTTACTTCATGTTACGGTAGTAGGCCTTTTGCCGCACGTGCTTGTTGAACACAGACATCTTGGCAGGTGATGCAGGGAGACAGTGACTGCTGATAGCGGCAATGAACGTAGTTTTATACTGTGTGAAAAGAAGCATGAGTAATTCTGTAGCAGTGCTTCCACGAGTTTGAAAAATCCATTGTTAGTGTGAGCAATGTGCCTGAGTGATTAGCTTAATCCAGTGATCGGAAACCTTTCCTTATGATGGCTCAAACCAGTGGCGTAGCCAGCCCAAAAATTTTGGGGGGGCAAAATGTTTGATTTTAGGCGAATAACACTATTTTGCTTAGAAAAACGCCTCTCAAAGCACAAATTGACTATATTTTCTAAAAATTTGGGGGTCCTGGCCCTTTCGCCCCCCCCTGGCTACGCCTATGGCTTAAACCACCTTTTCAGTTGTAATTCTAGCCGTCTTTCGTACTTATTGTTTAAGGCAGGGTTCTCAAACTCAAATTTCCTTGAGAGCCAATTGAAGACTTATAAATAACCTGAGGGCCGCATTATGATAATGATTATCACGCAGACGAAACAATCGCGGTTCCTGAACCTTACTACAAACAGCTTTTAGATCTTATTTCCTGCGAAAAGTATCATGAGTTACAGACAAATCATTTCTAGCCATCTCTACGTTCGTTCAAAAGGAACGTGTTCACTCGCTGGCCGAGCACTTAAACTGCGAGGCTTGTCAGAATATATCTATACAGGCCTACGAGACAAAGTCTCAATCTCTAAGGCAGCGTGGTCCAACTACAGGACTGCCGGCCACATGTGGCCCCCGAGCTTTCTCATTATTGATTTAATGTTGTGTATATGTTGCAGTGGGGAATTTATTGGAACAAGCATAACATTTTTAAATAACTGTCGAGAGCTTCAAGAAATTAGTTAGCAAAAATACATTTCCTAAACTGAACGATTTCTGCACACGATGTTTGGACGTTTGCAAGCACACACGTGTGACGTGTACGAGAGTAGGCTACATTTACTACTATAAAGCAAGCCCACCCTAAAAACATAAATCGAATGACAGACGAAACACTGGACAATAGTCACCGTCTTGCTACTACTAACATTAGCATTGATATTGGAACGATAGTGTCAGAGAAGCCGCGGCCACCCTCACTCATCCCACTGATAGAGATTTGTAATACTGTAAATTTCTATTTGATATTGTGTAATAATACTGTATCAATTACGCACTCTTACCTTCCTTTTCTCAGTTCTTGTTTTATACATGATTTCGTTGGAAGTGACCCGCAAGTTGTCACAATTTTGCAAAACGGCCCTCAGGTCAAAAGTAGTTGGACCACGCTGCTATAACGATTAGTCCTGTTTTCTGAGTGGATAATGAGAGCAAAGGTGTATCTGCTGTGGCATGTTTTCATAGTTCATCTGCTCAATTTTTAAAGCCTGCGTGGTGGTTTAACTTAATTTTCCACAAAATTCCTGGCTACTGCTGCCAATGAACGCATTTTTGTGACTGTTGCCGTAACACAGGGCACTTTCTTTCTGATGCAGAAGGGGTAAAACGTTTTGTGAAAGCAGATTTGCATTTCATCGTCAGCGACCTGGAAAGATAAACAAAATGTCGACGTTTCCCCCCCCCCTGGAAAAATTTCTGCGGACGCCCATGGCGGCAAGCGAGTTAACTTATTGCGGGACGAGCGTGGTTTGTCGTGCGTGTACATAATATCCTCGTTTTCATGGTTGTTCGAAGGAGGTGCATGGCGGCCTTGGACTGGACCCCTGGATTTTGAAAGTTGAAGGTATTTTTTTCTTAGTTTAGAGTTTGTAAAAGAAATTTAACCGTTGTTTGCCCCCCTTGAAAAATACTTTTGGCGACCACCTGTAACAATCCACTATTATCCCCCCCTGGAATAAATCCTTCCGACGCCCAAGTTCGCTTGTGTGTAGATCAGGGGTTCTCAAACTTTTTTTGCACATGTTCCACCATCCATTAAATACATCATTTTGCGACACCTTTTATCTATGCTGGTGTAATAATACAATTGTGGAATTAAGACAATTGTTTTCAGTTTTCAATGTACCAAATCATTATGGAGCCGAAACTCAAGCCAAAAACTTTAGATGCCTGGAACTGGAGGTTTGTATGTAGCTCTGGCTCCACAGTCCTGCTTTATGCTATTGTAGCCTACAATACAATAAAAATGCATTGCTGAGAGAAACGTATTTTTCGGGCTTTAGCATTAGCCGTGCCCTTCAGGACTTTTTCCAAGTTTAAGGCTCTGCTAATTTTGGATTCAATGGATATAATCGTCAAACTATAGGCGCTTTTGCTGGATTGATCATCTCACATACGAGGGTTTTAATTCGTGTCAGCTTAGAAAATTCCTTCCTCCAGATGCCACGGTCACTGGGATGGTCAATTGTAATTCTGAGGGCAATAAACAAATATGAAAAGAGGCTTCCTCATCAGATCTCTACAAAGGAAAATGTATAACGCTTTAAAAGACCGACCAAGTAGCAAACATTTGCAACTACGACCTAAACTTTACTTTCAGAAACCAAGTGGCAGTTACTGTTCAATCAACAATATCCTTTTGCTTAAGAGGGCTACAAAACGCTTACAACTGAAACAGAAAACAGCGTCAAAATTAAAACCCTCTCTGCCTTAACTAACTGCAATTGAAACGACTAGACCACATGTCGAAGACAATGACCACTGCTACGATTTCAGAACGAATTATGATTAATGAAAATGTTACAAAAACACGCAGTTCACTTTGATTTTCCTTAACAACGGGCCCCACGCTTAAAAAAACTGTGGCCCCACTCCGGCGCTACACAAGCAGCTTCGATGGAGCGTGTCATCTTGCGTAGGTTAGTAGGCCTAGCGCGGGGCCCGATTGGAAGCAATCGGTCCAATCTGCTCAAGGCTGGCCCTGCCATAGTCCGTTCTAACTCAAGCTTAACTCGTCGAGCCTTTGACAAAGCAAAATCAGAGATAATATCTCCAAGACCAAAATCAAGCTTTCAATAAATTCACTTTCGATGGAAAGAATTGCCACAGCTGATAACCGACTTTCGCCAAAAGCGCAAATAGGATTTTATCAATCTGAGATTATAGAAATTCCTCTCGCAACTGACAATTGAAACACCAGTGGTAAGATAAAGTTTAACGGCAACTAGTTGCTTTACTGCTTTAAAAGCCCAGCTGCAACTGTAGTGGCTGGACCTTGATCAACGAATGATGCTGCAACTTACTAGAGTAGACGCGTTTCGAGTAGATCCCGAAAGAGCGGCCATTGTTACGCAATGATGTTGAGAGAATGGTAGCGATAGCGACAAAGCGGTGGTGAGCATAACATGGCTGGAACCATGGCCAGTAATGTCGGCTGTGTCGCCCTGATTTGCCACAGAAGATTCTCACGGGGCGTGGGACTTAGCTAACTTAGCTTCATTTGTTGCGTCAGACAGCTCCTTAAACAAACTGGGAATAAAAATTTCTTCTGAAAAATTCTGAAAATACCCTGTCATGTAAGAGCAAAAATGATAATTTTTTTCACTGTCACAGATTGAAGCTTTGTCATAATACAGTCTCAGGAACCTATCTTTTTTGTTGGTGTGCAAATTCCCTATCGAGGCTTGATCAAAAGGTCCTATCGTGGTTGGGCCCCCTTTTCAGCCTTGCCTCAGGCCCCCCAACCCTACGTCCACCACTGGCAGTACAGTATGCAGTGATGGAGTCTCAAGACCTATTTTTGCAAGTCTCGGTCTCGAGACTTTGAATATTACAAAGAAATAGTTTATTAAACTTTTAACAGTTGCAAATACAGTTAGGAATCCACCAAAACAGGTCGGAAAAGTGTCAGAAATTGGAAAAGGTTGAATTAGAAGTGTTGACAACATTTTCCAAAAAAATTCGGCAAAATCCATGAATTTTTAAGTCTAGAGTCTCGGAATTTTTTATGAAGTCTCGGTGTCGTCTCGAAATTTTAACCAGGTTACGGTCTCGACTACATCACTGGCAGTATGTTTTACTTTGTAGATGTTCTTCACCATACAGCGTGGAGCAACTCCAAGAGAATGGACATTGCAAAAGATGTGACAGTCGTTCTTTGTGGCGTAGGAGACTGGAAAGGTGGGAGGTACCTGAGAAGAAGAACTGGTTGCTCAGCTGCAGCTGACGCTACTGCACCACCAGGAGTACGAAGTGCTTCACCGACAACATCATCAAGCAG
>JGI24158J21664_10009613_pt1 | contig 12903 bp, 10 predicted proteins | sample Ectturendosymbi3_FD_21664 | JGI IMG/M metagenome (IMG submission 21664) | reverse complement strand
GTATCATTATCTAATATTTCGTGTAGTTGTCATGTGACTGATTACAATATTTTTCTGTTTTTAGTAACATTACTTAATATTTCATGTAGCAGTCATGTGATGGATCACAAGACTTTTCTATTTTTAGTAGCATTACCTAATATTTCATGTAGCAGTCATGTGATAGATCACAAGACTTTTCTATTTTTAGTAACATTCAGGGGGCGTTTACTCATGATTCAAAAATTACTTTATTTGATTGGTTAATTTCAGGGGCGTATGCAGCTTATTGATTCACTGAGTCAGGACAGCACAAAGTAACTAAAATAGAAATGACAGTCACGTTTTTATTCAAACTTCTTCTAATCTTGGTTCTCTCTCTTATTTGGGTAGGAAGAGAAAATGAATTTGCATATTTGATTCTGCTTGTGAATCCTCTCTCTCGTATGTTATTGAGTCTGATATGAGAGAGTGATTTGTTCATTGTTTCCAGCAAATAGAAGGTTTCTAAAAGTGAGAGAGAGTTATTTTGCATTGTTGATTCTCAGCAAATGGGAGTTACGTAAAGAATATGTACAGACCATAAAGTGTCTGCTACACCGATGACCTGCAATACATTCCAGAGAATGGTGATATGATTGTTTTTGAATGAATTGTTGTTAACGAGTTTCTGAATAAAAAACATGTTAATGATAAGTAGCCTAAATGTAGATAGTTTTTCGTAATTTCTGTTTATTAGAAATCTCTTAATTTTTACTCTGTAGCTTCATTTTTTGATACACCAAAATAAGACTTCCCCGAAAATAAGCCCTAGTGTAAATTTCGGAGTGAAAATTAATATAAGCCCTGTCTTATAATCGGGGAAACACGGTAGTCTATCTATAGGAATTGGCTAGACATTCACAGCGAGTCGACAAGGGTGTCAATGTTGGAAGTTGCAGGATCAACAATTTGCTTTTTGGGGGAGATTTGGTACTGCTTGCATGTTGCATCCTTTGAGCATCAGCATGCAACCGATCGGTTTTCGACTGCGTGGAATCAGGTTGGAATGAAAATTAAAAAGACCGATCATATTATACCTCTGCACAAATCCAAGTCAGTGTACGCTGCAATTAAGCAGCAATACACTGCAGCAGGTCGAAACGTTCAAGTACCTTGGGGTGGTATTCGCGAGCGATGAGAGTCAGAACAAAGAGATTGATGCACGGATTGTTAAAGCAAACACAGTATTACGTCAGCTGCATCGTTCCATAGTAACAAAAAGGAGCTTTCAATCACCGCAAAGCTCTCAGTTTTTAAATCAGTCGTTGTTCCACCCATCAGCTGTGATCATGTCGAATCTTGGGTCATGAACAAAAAGTGCTGTATCAAGTAAAAGCGGCATAACTTTTGCGAAAAGTTTTCGGCGTGACACATCGCTACAAAGTGCGCATTTGTGAAATTCGTAAATCCTTGAATGTTCAGCCACTTCTCCGAAAAAAGAGATCTTAGCTACCATGGTTCAGTCACGCGACCAGAATGCCCCGGGAAAGATTGGCGAGGCGCTTTCTGTTGGCTACCCTTGTGGGTAGCGGCCCAGAGGTTGACCGAGGACGAGGTGGTGTGATAACTAACATCTCCGACCTTCCTTGGTCCCGTCTTGGCGTTGAGCCAGCGGAGCTATCAGACATAACTGAAAAGCATGAGGTATTTCAAGATCTTTTGGGCTATTACCTCCGCGACCTAACCTACCTGGGAGGAAAAGCGGTTTAGGAAATGAATGAATGAATGAATGAATGAATATATATCTACTGAACAGTCATATTCGGATACCTTTCAATAGATAGTGAATGATTGCTTCATTTATCACATTCCTTATGACATAACAATTAATTCATTTTAATCAAACAATGGATAATCTACTGTAGCGAAAGAGATAGGTTTTCTTTGCATGCATTTCGACAGCAGTAGTTGATCAAGCACCTGTTCCTCTTTCCAGCGTAAAAATTGTAGAAAAAAGTGGTATATCGGGAATATATTTGAGAAGTCGACATACCTTGAAGACAGATTTAGGCAAGATGAGCTTGCAAGTTGTAAAGGCTGGAATACTTGAATTATACAGTTTGAAATCAAGGTTAGCTTTAGGCCTAGGCTGTTTGTCGAAGGCGGCAACTACGCTTATAACTTGGCAAACGATAGTAACGACCAGACCCAAAGTTCGAGACAAATGCCATTGCAATAAAGGAGGCATAGGCGCATGAGACAGGAGGTATGTTGTACAGGATCCCCTACGGTTGTGAAAAATGTCAAAATCAGGCGAAACAGTGTGTTAATTTTCAAAGCAAAAATTTTTCAGGGTGAATTGAAGATAATCAGGGCAGTCAGGGTAGCAGCGCAAAGGAAACAAAGAGTGCTGATGGGATGTACAGACTCTCGTGGTGTTTGAGGTTTCAGGTGTACGAAAATGGGTTACAATTCCTTTCTAGTTTTAGTTTATTTTCAAGGTGACAAATTGCGGAACCTTCGGTAAACTAACAAAAATATTTCAGTTGATGTTTAATTTGGGGTCAACATCAGAAATCGAACGATTAAATTTTTAAAAGTAACTAGTTTTTCTTTCAGTCCTTCTGTAAATTGCATTTGCGTACGCCTGTGGCAGAAGGTACAGTAATTTCAGTTTATATGCTTGAAAGCGTTGTGACTTGGCTATTCTATGTGCCAGGAAAGGATGAAACTGGTTCTAAGATCTACGCCCAAAACCAATCCGTGTCCCCCAAATTTATAGAAACATGTGTAGCAAATTTCACAAGCGCATCTACTGGAATAATTTTAAGGTGAAGAATAAATTTAGTCATCTATTCAGACGATGCCACGTGAGCACCACAAAATAATTTTTAAGATCATCACAAATGTTTATTGATTCCCTTACTGCCTTGGTTAATGATTCCTTCAATGCCTTAATTTTTTCTAATGTTCTTACGTGACACATTAGATTCAGGGCCCACAGATACCCTAAATCCTTAGACTAGACCAATAGCATACTATGACCATTGCTAAATCGCCGTGCTTCATTGTGGTCATTTCATTGAAAGGGTGGATTTTTAACAATTTGCCTTTCCATCTGCTGTATTTCAACGGTGAATTTAAGCGTCGTTTTATAGCAAATTTTCATCAATAATTTGTCTGTCTATCCAGTACTTATAGATGAATCGTGGCCAGTCAAGATTTGGCGAATCACAGATAAATAAACACAGTATGCTTGCACACTTGTGCGATAGGAGGTGAAGCAATTGCTAGATCACAGTTTCTCAACCGGGAGCCGGTGGCACCCCGGGTTCGCGATGCCTTTGCTGGGGAGCCACGAGCAAAAGTTTTCACCAGCTTGCCTGTCTAGCGTTGCGAATAAAACAATTGAACGTGAATAAGTTAAAACGAAACCAATGTTTTCTATTGAGGGGTTTGGACCACGAGTGCTGATGTTCTCAGTAGGGGGACCACGGACCTTGAAATGTTGACAATCGTGCGAGACGAAAGGTGCTGCAACAGCGACTCTAAAATAAAAACAAGCGATTCCATTCGAGGAGGCGAAACACCGTACACCTCGCAGAGCATCCTTCTTTCGCAAGTACGTCGCATGCGCTTCATGCTTGGTGATTGGAAACGCGCTTCCCAATCGTTTTTCAACTCGCAGCCCACATACTGACAATTTTTTGGATTTGCACTATAAGAAACTGCGACAAAATGACAATAAAAAATATAATTGTGAGAAAGGAATAAGTTTTAACAACCTAATAATAAGAAGCTTGATGATGCTTGTTGGATATGATAAGAACAGGTTATGGAAACTTGATAATGTTTATTTTGCGGCCCACCTGTAGTAGTTTCGCTGCCCTTAGTAGAGAAGCGCTGTAGAGTTTATTCACCTCGACACGTCTTGTACACTTCTCGGCATTCTTACTATTTAGGTCAACCACCTTGACGTTAGTATATCGATTATCCAGTAGCGAATCACTCTGCAGGATTAGTAATTTATCTATACATTCTGGCTGGTTTGTGCACTGCATTGCCTCCTTTTGATGTATGTTGTTCCGCCAGCGTGGTTCGTGGTTTAAAGTTTTGCCCTTTCTTCATTGAATATGTGCTGACGATGAAAACTCTTGTTTTGTGAAGTCCTACACGGTTTCATTTAAATCTGTAATATTTGCTTAGTTGTCTCTAATATCACTCTATGCTTTTAATTCATTTTCTGAGAAATTATTCTGCAGGCAAAAGTTCACCTGTCCCGACGTATCACGTGATTCAAGGGCGACGGAAGTTTTTTCCAGGCCACACTGGATTGTTCCGGGGGTAGCCAAGGATTTATCCAGAGGCGCGCAAATGTGGTGAAATTTCAATTTAGTCACTCGAAACTAAGAAAAAAACTTTTTTTGCTAAAAGTTTCATAGGAAAATGTCAAATTTAAAAGTCTAGGGGTGGCCTTGGTCCCCCTGTCTCCCCCTTCTGACGCCGGTGACTTATCCAGATAAAAAAGAATATATGCAAAAAATGCATAAAATCAGAAAAGTCATATACTATCTGGACAAAATCGCTATGATCCGTCTCACATATAATGCTATAACCTTGTGAAAACGTCTTTGTCACGTGTATTAACGAAATGACGTTTACGCTTAAAATAATGAACTTGTTTACCTGCTTTTGACTTGTTTTAATTGACTTTTTGCCAACAAAATAAACTTTACTTTTTCCTAGCTTTTTTGTATCCCTTTAAAGTCAGCTACAGGAAAATGTAATTTGGAAAGAAAACATGTTTTGTTTATTGGATCATGGGAATCAGATAGCAGGCTGATTTGCGAACAAAAAGCGGTGTTCAACTCGCAAAAACAACAAAATAAGCTCCCTTTGTCAAGGATGCGCCTCTATGTAAGTGCGTCTGAGACTTACAGTAATTTCTGCATATGTTATATCAGGTTTGTTTTAAGGAAATATTAGAAACCCGGTTTGGATCTGTAGGGACCCGATTTGTCTGATTCTAGGGACCCTTCTTTTCTGATTTTAGGGACCCGATGATAATTTTCTCTGATTTCAGGGACCCGATTTGACATTCTAGGGACCCGAATCGGGTCCCTAAAACGCCTTAAAAAACCCTGATTATATATTTGGTGCTATTTTCAGAACAGTAGCGTAATTTGTGATTAAAAGTCTCCAATCTGCATCTTTCATGGTGTTCTTCAGTATGCAAAACAGCTTGGATATCAACGTTGAATGGAAGATCATTCGAAGAGACTGATGCAAGCTGTCAAGAGTGTTCATCGACCGGTAAAGAATAAGATGAATCGCAACGTTTACTTAATTGCCGCAGCCATTTTTTGGATGGCTGCTACAGGTCTTGGCGGCGCCTCGATGTTGACCAAGCGCTGGAGGAGCGGTAATCCACTTGGTTCTTCCTACGATTTACTAGAGATCTGTAAACCGTCAATTGGCTGCGTTGCACTGAGTAAGTGGCCAGAACAAAAGAATCGTTTTTTTTTGGAGAATTTGACTTTGCATCATGGGCATGAATGATTCTTTTTCTTGCAAAATGAAATGAAGTGGGAGCAAGGTTTGCTGCAGTTATTTCAAGTCAATCTTAAGAGTTTTCAATGCAGTTTTGCATTTGAACCGCCACAATAGAAGTGTGTTGGCAAATGTTTACACATGGAAGTGTGAGCCAAAGAATTGCGTTTAAACGTCACTGCTTTTACAGAGCCTTAAGGGATTTATGATTTGAGATAAAGGATGGCAAACACTTCATACACCCTATACTGTCTGTATCTTCAACATAAACATATGTTTTGCTTGAAAGCTCCTTTCATAACTTTTTTGCCGCACCCCAATTATCATGCAAAGTCAAAATCTCACTCCGAAGAAGAGTTTTGTTTTAATGAAATTAGAGCCAAATATTGCAAAAATCATTAGTTTCAATATAATCAATAAATATATTTCTATAAGACAACGTATTTATATTTACGTTACTCTTCTGCTGACCTTGTCAATAATAAACTTCAGCTTGGATCTCAAGGTTTCAAAATTTTATTTTTGAACTTGACCCAGTTTAAGAGAATCACGTGGCTTGAACCTTGGTCTTGAGTTCATAATTTCGCATGGTCTCGATCTTGGCCATGCTGCCTAAACTTGTTGATCTCCGTCCTGACCTGTAAATGCCTTCTAATGTTTCGATTTTGCCTGCAAAACTAATTTGCAAGCGCGCGAAAACGTTTTACCTGATGGAATTTTATTGCTATAGCATTGCCTCATTCAGCTAAAGTACAATTCTGTCAAGAATAATCAATATAAATCAATACTTTATTATCTGTTGCTGGGCCGATATTTTCGTTATGTTGCATCAGAATGCGAGTGATGCAATCATAACAGACAACCAGCAATATAAATGGAAACGAAGATTTTTGAATACGAAGTAAATTAAAGAAACATAATCAATTTGTGACTATGCCGTTAAGTTTCAGAGATTGCATTGAGTTTTCTTTGCCAAACATACTGTTTTTGCTGCACAAAGTTGCTTATCGAAAACAAAAAACTATTTAGCAGTTAAACATTCCGGAAGAAATTGTTTTTTTAATGCAGGTAATGCTGGAAATTGTTTTATTGTTTAAACCCTGAGCTCTTGCTTAAGACACTTCCTGAAGTCATTTTTATTGATACAATTTGGACAATTTCAACGGTCTGTTGTTTGTCCAAGTTTGGGCTATAAGAGCACTGACAAAGACAACGTTTGCGGTGCTGGAGTTAAAAGTAGGTAATGCCTGTTTTAATTTGTATTTATCTCAAAGGGGCTTTTCTAGATTAACTTATAGGCTGCAAGCTCCCCTATAAAGGTTAGAAAGTTTTGAGCCTAGAAATGATTTTCAAGGTTTATCTGTAAAACCGATTGCTCTGGCATTCGAAACTAGAAACCACGAAAAATCAATTTTCGTGTAAATTTGTGATTTGATATTGTTTGTTAAAACTTAAAATCCATAGCTCACATAGTTTTTGAAACAATGCTATGGTTTGATAGGCTGAATTCAAGAGCGTAAAGTCAAAGAGTTGTACGTTTTTAAGAGCTTCTAACTCAAGGTGATCAACCCCAATCCCCAAAAAAATTCTGCATCGATCCCGTGGTTGTATATGCTTTTGCTTACAGTTCACCGCTGAAAGCAGGAGTATTTCAACGCTTTCGCAATGATTTTTTTATTCATAGCACATTGCTTTTTAATTTCAGGCTTTGGGCTATCACTTAACAAACTACATCAACATTTTGTGTGATCGCCTGAAAGTTCAACTGAAACGCAAAATAATCTTGAGTTCTGGAATCGGTGTCAGTTTTTGCTTATAATCAAATGCACTATCCACATCGCAGGTTGGAAGCCGAACAGCAGCAACCTCCACGTTTTTCTTCCCCGCATCTTGATCATCGTTGGAGTAGTCATTGTCGCTATTGGCACTGTCCTCGGCCTTGTCAGCTTTTTTCTTGAATGCAACTGCAAGATATGTTGCAGTGGAGATTGCCCGGCAGAGGGCGCACTGTGCGTAATTGGAGGTGAGGAATAAAGCATTTTTGACCAAAAGATTTCTTACCAGATGAAGCGACAGCTGGGCACGATAACTGCTCTCTTGTAAGTCCAGGCAAGAAAAAAAACGACTACTTGAATGAAAATTTTAATATTCGAAATTTCTGGTATGGTTGTAACCATGGCGTAACTGACGGGGGGCAAGAGGGCGAGCCGCCTCCCCTGGCAAGCTAAATGTAAAAACTGGGCTCCCTTTAGCTGACATTTTGGTCCGCTTTGGTATTTAGTACTCTTTTGATTTTCAGTGGGTTGTTGTTTTTTGCGTTTGTTAAGGTGTTTTCGTTTTTTCAGCTTGTATAGGCATCCACGATATTTCGTATTCACTATCATTTCTTAACTTTTTTGAGTGTGTTGGCTAGTGGGCCCCCCTGCAGTGGTTAGTGGACCCTCTTCAGCTAAGGTTTGCACCCCCTGGCGCAAACGTCTAGTCACGCCACTGGTTGTAATAACAAACACTAGTTGTTACAATGATACAGGGATGGGTCTCGTCGAACGTTCCTGCAAGTTAAACTGCGTTTTGTTTTCGGAAGGTTGCGTCGTTTGTCTCGCATGCGGAATCTTCACCGCTCTCACCTATAACAAAAGCCCAAGTCTACAGGATGAATATTTCGATTACTCTTTTTTTCTTGCTTGGAGTTCTGGAGGAGCATATCTTCTCGCTGGATCCTTCATATGCCGCGCGGGAAGAGTGTGATTCGTGTGAGCCGTAATTCATGCTGCTGCTGAAGAGTGATTCACGAAAATTTCAGGATTCGGCCTTGGTCTTTTCACGCCGCGTCAACTGATCAGCGCGTATGATAATGGGGCTGGACCTCTCCGTTATTAGCAGCCGTTCAACATTAGTGGAAGAACCGTTCGCTGCAGTTATGTGTGTCTGAATAATGCCTCGACTTTAGTGTCATTCATGGTGGATTTCGCAAAGTAATTTGACTGCTGCGCGTCGTGGGCACTAGGTTTTCGCTAGCAGTGGCTCGCCGACACTCTCAAGGTTTGGAACGCGCTCTATGTGGACAAATTTTCACCTGTTGTGCGCGTCTCAAACTCCGTATCCCTGCGTTTCTGCAGCGTATAATTCCTCACATATATTTCTTTACGGACACAGAAAGTAACAGCACGTATTGCTCTAAAGCAGAGGTCTCCAAACTTTTTTGCCAGAGGGTCACACACGCTGCTGCACAGCAGTTCGAGGGCCGGACATCTTGCGCAATGTGATTTTTTCGAAATAAGTTACGTTCTACCAAATCAACAAATGTTTCGTAAATGTATTGTATTTTCATTATTGACAAAATGTCTGTGGCTGTGCGACCGGATGAAATGCCTTCGCGGGCCGGATGGAATAGCTTCGCGGGCCGGATTTGGCCCGCGGGCCGTAGTTTGGAGACCCCTGCTCTAAAGGTAGAACTTCAATCAAGTGTTGCATACCGTTTCACATGTTTGGGCATTGGACTGCTGATCTGAAGTAAAAAACATCAACCCCACTAGTCCAGGTATTGAAAAAAACTTGTTACGCTGCTCAAAAGAAGTAGGAAAAGGCGGGAGGAGTCCTCAATTCACAGTCAATACCTCCAAACCTAAGCTCTAATCTCCCCGATAAGGTCATTTTTCAATCCATTGTATACTACTACGAAGACCCCCTTAAACAAACGTAAAGCCACCCCAACGCTATTGCTCTGGCGATGGATCTGCGTCTATCCAGGCCAGTAAACACAGGTGAGAATCAACCTATATAATCAATTTAAAACCACGAATCTCATTCAACACCCAGCTGGTAATTTGCCCAAGTTTCTGCTTTAGAGCTGAGTATCATGATTTATTGAGGCGCGTCGTGCTACCATGTGGTAATTCAATGCTACGTTGTCGCCGTTTGCGGAGTGGGTTGCTGCACAATTACATTAGGTCATAATTCCTTGTACTTTTTACACGCTGCATTGTGGTTCAATCATTGGCATTTCCGACAAGAACTCATGCACTCACCTTTGTTGCAAAACCACGATGCAGATAAACTGCGGGCACACGGACTGCAATGGCACATTGGCAACAACCTTTTCGCTTTGGGGGTTTCTAAAATCTTGCGTCAATTTTACGTTTTCCATGTTGCGTTCTCATTTTCACTCCTGTCTTTCCTTTCAAGGCTAACGTCAGGCATTAAAAAATAAATTGCAACAAAAACAGACCAATTTTGCACAGGCCAGCGGCGAGTCGATAACTGCTGTGCTAGCGAAAGCGACCGCGTTTGTGACAACCTGATCTAAGTAAGGCTGGGCAGTTCTCATGCTCCTCACTGATCCTAAAGTGCCTGAGAGAAAAGAGAAATTGCGACGGATGAAAGAAACTATTTGGCTAATTAGATAGAAGAAGCGACTCCAGTAGTGTGTGAATTCCACAACCGAGCTCGAACAGAAGTGCCGAGGCATGGGTGAGTGGCCCTTTGGTGGCAATGAGCGAAGGAGCGGGATGAATATTTGAGGGACGTTAGAACGAAGTTGATTATAAACCCACAAAAGGAAGGAGAACGAGGAGCTTGCTTCCCAAAAGTCCCTCTTGGGAAGGAAGCCAAAATAGAAGCCAAGACAGGCAAGATTGCTTCAGAAAAAAATCTTAAAACCGTGCATGAGATGCTTGCACGAATTAAGTAACCTAAGAACGAAATACTAATGCTTTGAGTCTCTCAGTTTCAGTGACAAACTTGACTATCCTGCCTTGTGTTAAAACCCTGCTCAGGAATCTTGGGTCGTACCCTATCCAGCGTCATTTTCTTTTGTTAATTTCACATACTTAGAAAAATGTTAGAAACCTGTGCTTCCATGACTTCTCTTGATTTTCAGAGACAAATGAAATAGCGCCAGAGTTATTTTCAAAAAATGTCCTTGAAAGCTTATATATAGGGTCTATGGGTACTATACGACCCAGTGGTACCTGATGTGTAGACAATTTTGGACACTTTTGAAGTTAACATTTCAAAGCAATTTTAAGTGCAAAACCTGCTTGGCCAGATATGACCACCTATACCTTGTATTTGATGAGTTTTCCAAGACCTCACATGTGATGAGTTTTCCGACTTGATCTAAAAAAACGGATCTAACACGTGCATGACGTTTTCGACTCACAAACAAAAAATCCCCTCTAAAAAGTCATTTTTTGGTGGTATCTGTTGTGAAAAGTGTCTGTTGTGTTATGAATACTGCCGTACTGCCTCATCTTTCTGATGATTCATTATGCGTGCCGTGTCCATGCCTCTGTTGCCTTCGTGTTCGGTGGGCATTCGCGGTTGACACGACATGGTGTCAGAAGTGGGATTTCGAACCCACGCTAACTTACCGTTCTATGCCGCTTCGCAATGGTTTTAGTCCATCTGAACTGATGCAGTGTGGAAAGCTGAGGACTTCTCTGCCAGTGATCCCACAGAGCTTGTTCCGCAATGGCCAGATTTCGGCCTTGTAAAAAGGCGTGATGAAGTTGATCAAATGAGACAAATCGAACATTACAACCGCCGACATCGAGCACAGGCGTTGCCCAAAGGAACAGCGGTGGCGATTAAAGACAATCACTCGAGCAGTTTGGGGGAGGTGAAAAATCACGCTGACACGCCCAGGTCCTACTTTGTGGAAACCTCCCAAGGTGTTTTGAGAAGAAACTGTCACATGCTTGTCGTTCTACCTAAAGATGACAACGCCCCTCGGACCAACATGCCTGTAAACGACACAGACGCTCACGAACGTCACATTGTTCAGGAACCGGACTGTTCGCGCGTGCCTGCAGGGCCGGATTAACCATTGGGCAAACCGGGCAAATGCCCGGGGCCTCGCGCTTTGGGGGCCTTGCGCTTGAATGTCAAAACATTCCTTTTACTGGATTTTCATGTTTTTAGGCTGTTCACCTCGCGCCAAAATTGTAGAGCTTTTTGATTATTGCGTTTAGTATACAGGTTAAGGAAACTGACAACTTTGGCACATCTTTTTTGAATGGCTTAAAAGTATTGAACCAAACGTTTTATGACCCAAGAATTAGATCGAAATCAGTGCATCCATGAGCATCCGCAGACATTTTTCCAATGAAGACAACGTCGAAATTTTGCTTATGATTTTCAGGTTGCTGACGATGCAATGCAAATGGACGTTCACAAAACGCTTTACCCTTTCTAGCCCATTAGTTTGTGGTGATTGAACCTCAATTCTCAATCTTTGTCAGAAATGTTTTCTCCATTTCAGCTATCAGAAATGCTTTTTCTTTTCATAAACTGCCTGATATCCATTTTCGAGCGCTTTCTACAAACAAGTCATAATTTATGAATAAATCAACCGCCAAAACAACATGAGCGGTGAAAAAATAAGAAAGTTAGAGACTCTTGCAAAACTGCTTCAAGCAATGAGAAGTAGAACTATATGTTGACAAGACTGTAGGACGCTTACTTAAATTAGAACAACACGCAGGCTTAAAAAACTGAGAAGATGAATTACAAAACTCGCCACAGCAAATGTAGCTTTGCACTTTGTGCTCAGTGAGAAATCAGAGCTAAGCCTTAATGATAAAGACGTAGCATGGGTCCTGAGTTTCTTCCAGGTACTGACCTGGAAACAGGGGCGCAACCAGCTCTTCATTTCAAGGGGAGAAATTTTCATGAAATTCCATTTGATGACGTTATCGTGCTTATTCAACCGAAGTACAACTTTTTCGTAAACGGTCACATATAATAATAATGTATTTTTGCCCGCAGACACGAAGTCCATAGTGAACAAACATACATTCTGCACAACGCTCTTTGACAAAAACAGATTGTTTTACAACAGCGTTGGAGGCTGAATCACCAGTGTGAAGCGACATTTCTTGCGAAAATTCTGACTTAACACCATATGCGCATGCACAGAGCAACATTCAACATATCAAATACGCTGAGAAAACTGATGATTTGAGTTTAGGATTTGGTGTTTAGGTAAGTGTGTCGGGTTAGATTATGTGTTACAGTTAGAAAAAGAAAAATAATTCAAGTCTGAGATTAAGTACAATATTTTTCACTGGTTTTACTTATTCCCGTAGTGTAGCTTGTTGTGGGCATCTGACATCTAACCACAAACTTTTAATTTACACAACACACATGAAAAAGTAATCGCCAAACTTTATTCCTTTACTCTGAGAAGCAAAATAACTAACATAAAATAATAAGTCAGAAATTTCGCTTGCATGACTTTCTGAAATTTCACCATATTTGTGATGCATACATGGGCGTACAAAACGAAGGTAAAAGTACATTTTTGACTGCATTTGAACATCGGGAAAAAGAGGCTCGCAGCTTGTTTGCTGCACAATATTTTTATCGCAGTTGTCTCTGAATGTCTTTGTC
>JGI24158J21664_10009612_pt1 | contig 12903 bp, 8 predicted proteins | sample Ectturendosymbi3_FD_21664 | JGI IMG/M metagenome (IMG submission 21664) | reverse complement strand
TCTCTGTTTTTTACGCAGTGGAGTATAAGGTTCACTAATCGCTACAATGTCACTCTCTTCCCGTCCATTTCTACGATTTCCCTGCATTCTTCTGCAATAGCTTAAATTTTTTATTTTCCTTTCCTTTTCCCCTGCAGTAGTTCAGACAACAACTCCACCTGCGCTGGTTTCACGGTTAATTGCCAAAAAATGCTCATACAGATCACGTTTAACACGAAGGATTATGGTAGATACGACTACCAAAGGAACAGAGAAACAAAAAGACTAGGAGTATTGTTAAAGTTACAAGCAATAATAACTTGCTACATTTTGGGCTTAAATGAACTTCGCTGAAGGAACTGTCCTGACAAGTTTCACTACATGAGTCATTATAATTTGAGAAGTTCCGCGTTAGTTCTTTATGGAGTTACTCCTATGCATTTATTTTCAAAATACCGGCTTCAGGCACAGATTTTCAAAATACCGGCTTCTTACCGGCCTCTTCTAAATTAGCAGTAAAATACCGGCCAGGTCGGTGAAATACCGGCCATCTGGCAACCCTCCTGCAAGGAAGTGGTTTGCTACGTACCTGGATTAGGGCTAGCTAATCTAGGCCTACTGTGGCCTGTAGTCTAGGCTAGCTAAAGCAGTCTAGCTATTTTAATGTTGTATGTAGTCTGCACTCGGCCCTGCTTTCTTCAAGCGTAGTCTATGTGAGCCTGCATTAACTGGTTGTTAGACGATACCAGGCCTGATAGCTTTTTTCTTTCTTTCTTAAACATGATATGCAAAATTGTTGTTTAGTGACATTGACGTGTTGGATCGAATTTTAAGTCAGTCACTTCAATAGATATGCCATAGTTTAAGCCAGTTTGTTGTTCTGAATGATGTTTCAGTTTGCAGGCTAGCATTGTTGGTTAGATTTAGTAAAAGTGCAACAATAGGTAGGATTAATAAATGAAATTATGAACTTGAAATCATGGATGGTGTTAAAATCTAACCATTGTTACTAAATAAATGATTGATGAAAAGCTTGGCGTGGCAACAGAACCGTCGCCAGAACGTCTTCAGTAGGGGGGCTTCATATTTGTACAGGGGGGCTTGGATTTCTGAAATTTGAACAAACACCACTGTTTTATAGTGCTTCACATTTCAATTTTGGGAGCTTAGACCTTTGTTTGGGGGGGAAAAGCCCACCAAAGCCCCGTGGCGACGGGACTGTGTGGCAAAACTTCAGCTTACTTTTTGATGCAATCGACTCTGAAACGTACTTAGGTTATGCTATATGTCAAACTTGCAAGATATGTCAAGCTTTCTGTTTATAAGCATGACAGGGCCCAAAGTGGCGCAACGCATTCAGGTAATGTCTACTCTGCTTCATGACGCAAAACCTGTGCTAGGACTATTCTGCCTTCATTTGAACACAATTGGTTGAAGTGGTCATGTGACAAGTACGATACACAAAGAGACAATTGGTTAGGGTTTATGGCCAGGGTTTAGCATCAGGGCTTATGGTAACGGCTTAGGGTCAAGTTTTAGATTTAGGAGTTCAGAGTTAGGGTTTAGTCTACAGTTCATGTAATGTAAACAAGAAACTGCTAGCTGCTTGACCCCCTTGAAACCGTGACAGCACTCTCCATGTACGGAACTGATAATTTCAGCAGTTATTTTTCCTAACAAGGCAAAATAGACACAGCACAAAAATGTATGTTGTGCATCATAATACACATTCGGACAGTTGTCCGATACGGAAAGTATGATTTCATCCCAAAATAGGTTTCGGATCGGATACGGATGTCATTTTTCAAAAACAGGATAGTAAAAATCCACCATCCGATCATCTCTGCCAGGTAACCTGGCCTGACTCAACAGTCAAGTGGCAACGACTATAACCTGACTCGACAATCAAGGGGCAACGATTCGATAACCTTCCGTTTTCGCCGGTGCCCTGGCGTTTTTGCAATTGCTATGGTTTCTTCGTGTCCTTGAAATTCTTGATTTTCGCCAAATAAACTCAACTTCCAACCTGGGCTAAAAAAGCTAAAACCTACCCTACTTAAGACGTCACCTACAAAAAAAACAAAATTCAAAACTTTTCAATTTTTTAATGCAAGCCAGAAGACCTGCTGCCAGTGATGGAATCTCGGGACTTGGTCTCGCTCTTGAAGATTTCAGGTCTCGAGACTATGAATATTGCAAAGAAATGGTTTATTAAAATTTCTATAACTCAGCGATTTTTTGTTTGTTGTAGGCCTATTTGCAGGTAAGAAACAACCAACACACGTTGGAAAAATGCCAGAAATTTGAAAAAAATTGAAGTCAGCAGTGATGACGACATTTTTGAAAAACATTTCGGCAAAATTCACAAATTTTGAAGTCTCGATCTCAGTCTCGAAATTCAAGCCTCGAGCCTCGGTCTCGGAGTTTTTGATGAAGTCTCGGTCTCGTCTCGAAAGTTTAACCAGGTCTCGGTCGCGAAGGTTACGGTCTGGACTACATCACTGCTTGCCGCATCTTTTGAGGGTTTGAACAGCTTCTTAGCACAAGCGGTTGACGACTTATAGAGTTGCAAATGGGTGCTAAAATAGTGGCTCATACGTGATTTCAAAGTACAAATATTTCGTACACCGGCATCAAAGATGTACACAATAATATGTTTAATGCATTGAGCCCTCTATTCAAGTAACTTCACTCCACAGGTGAAATAAGCAATGAATCAATCACAAATTTTAATAGGAAATCGATTTACAGTAAAACTACGCATCATCAGTCCACACATCTGCAAGCAATGCTTACAGGTGAAACGTTGAAAGGCTAAAGCAAGGTCAGAGAAAGTGAACAGCCTCAAGACTGTAGCATTGAGCCCTGTTGGCCCATCAGTGAAAAGCAAAGACGCAGCTATACGTCTGTGTTGTGGAACAACTGAACATTTAAAATCTGGAATAACACCACTAGGACACAGTCAAAACAGACCATTTACGCCAATATTATTCATGCGTCACTGAAGCAAAAAAACTCATTTATAGTACAAACTAACTGGACTTGTAAATCAGATGTTTGGATATGTTATAAAAATGACTCTTAGGCATTCATTGTGACTCGAGTCATTGTGTAAAAAACGTGGCTTGAGTCGACTCTTCACAACATCGTTTCTCAACGTGATTCGAGTCGAGTCGATTCCTTGACTCGAGTCGCGCTATCATTGCACGTTAAACATTGATCGCTCATTTGCAGTGCTTGATAAAAAAACACAAAGTGGAGCTAGAGACCAATTCCAGATCAACATAAAAAAGCGATTATGACTGAGGTTAGTTCACATAAAAAACAGGTGGAAGCACAGTACGTGGCACATTTACAGCACTGCGCTAATAGGTAACCATTGAAGTTTTAAAATCATTTTTGTCTTTACAGATTTTTGATGCACCTCCCAGAGATTATGGTGAAAACATGCAACAATGAGCGATATGCGATTAAGGTGAAGAGCCAACAAAACAGCTTTACTCTCTCTGATTAAATTGCCGAATGAAGCTGTAAGAGCCCTTAAATATGACAAAACTAAAACAAACATTCTATTCTATGCACAAATTTAGATTTATTTGAATTGTCAGTTGCCAAATTCATGCACTTAGTCTTCTGGCTGTTTCTGTCTGTTAGCTGAGTCACATGAAACAATAAATAAATAAATCAATCTATCAATCAATGATATTGGTGAACTGCCTAAGCGTTTGCGAAGTGTCACACCGTGAACTCTCCGAAAAATCCCATCTCAGCCGCTTGCACTTGGGATAGTATTCTTTTAGTCATTACCCATGATTCATGACTATGGGTGAGAATCGGAACAAAACTGATTTAAAAACCGACAGCTTTGCGGCATTTGAAAGCTTCCATTTTGTGACCACAGAGAGGTAAAACTCATGCAGATCTGGTTTTGTTTTATCAATCCGTGTATCAATATCCTAGTTCCGTCTTCCACCATCCGTGAATACCACGACAAGATACTTGAACTTCTCGACTTGCTGCAGTATTGCCGCTCACAGCGTGCATTGCATTGGTTTTCTGACTGAGTTGTTTTTTACCCAATATGCTACAGTGAAATATACAGATTAGTCTTGAAACTCGAAATTATTGTTTGGTTTGACATGTTTATCCATATTTTATTTTTTTATTAATCTAAAATGCATTCAGGATTCCGTTTATTCCAGAGTAGACTCTTACACAGGCACAAAGCAAACTCGTTCACTGCAGAAAGAGTTTTACCTTTTATTGATATGATCTTTGTTGCTACCATCTGCTGCGTCGCTAAGCCAAACAGAGATTTTTGCATGCCACAGCAGCAAAGCGTTTTTCTTTGTTGAGTGTTGCTTTGTAAATTAAACTTTGCCACTGTTGTTGAGATGAAAACCAAATGCTCATGGTAACTAACAACAACATTTAATTTGTTTCTAATCACGAAATTGATTTGGTTCTGGACATGGGCTACCAGCCAGAAAAAGGCTGGCTACACCTTTAGTACAATAAATCTAGTAAACACAGTGCAGGCAAAATTTTCTTAATAAACAAAAAGGTAGTCATTGACTAGGTTCCAATTTTCACGTTGGAGTATCAGGACAACTCATAAAAAAACTTTCTGGAAACATTTTACACATAAGTACAGTAGTAGGAAATGCAGTGCATTGTGTAGCATTTTTTTGTACAAACCTTGGTATAATCTTGCAGGTAACCAAGGTCGTCTTCACTGACGACATTTACAAGATCGGCATCTGTGCACATTTAAATTTGGTGAAGGGTTACCTGACAAAACTCAATCAGAAACTGATGCAAAAAACTAAATCGTTCAACAAATTATTTTTATTGGTGATCCGAAGGTGATATCGCAAAAAAAATAGTCAGAGAAAATTTAATGTGTACGGTTGAAAGAAATACAATTGGGTAAATACTTTGCTTTTGTTCATAAAAATAGAAGACCAAAATTCGTATTTAGAATGGTGTTCGACATTTGAAAAATACTGGAACGTTGTCAGTATGACCGAAAGATCTTTCGAATCTCCAGCGGAAGTAGGTTAAAGCATTTGCATATTAAAGGCCGTGTTTCAACCATGTAGCAAAGATCTTTTCTTTTCTCCATATTTGATTCAATCCATGCTTTCCAAAAACTGTTGGTCGAGATTGCCTTTTAAATTTTCAAGATGGTGGCCTGCAAAATCTTGAGAGTGTCTTCATATCTTACAGGTTCATTTACAAGCGGTGAGCGACCATCAAAAACACCAGGTAAAATATTTTTCTAAACACGAAACGCTAAATGCATACTGTTAACAAAAGGTATGGATGTTGAACAATTATTACGTCACAATTTGCAGGAATTCCCTCAAAGGTAGAGTCACATAAAGAATATCAGTCAAATAAAGCAATAGTGCGTGGTAAAATAAGAGAAGTTGACTAACAGGATATTGCCAAAAATGTGTTCTTTTCTATTACGTCGGGAAACCCTACAGCATCACGCATTTTGCAAAGCCATTACTGTTAGATCCATCTCAGCAACACTCCGCTCCAGTTAACGGTTGATCGTACTGCACTTGTTTTTTTCCGCACGCGCTGTAAAAGAGCAGTTTGATTATGACGAAACAAAAGCTCTTGGAAGTGCGTGGAATTGTTTTTGGTGATGGATGCGTTGTCTCATCGAGTCGTTAACAAATTGGAGTTGCTATTTTTTCAGGGCGCGTTCAGTCGAAATCGTGCAATTCCACAACAATGTATGACTGGTTTTGAATACCAGGCCATTGTTTTAGTGACAACCGATTTCGCACGCTTTGATCAGGGTGGTTCAAATTCCTGAGAACTTCCCGCTAACAATGCCTTTTATTTCTCTCGACATTTCTCTTTGGGAAAACAAGTCCTGAGCATTTGTCTGATAGCGGAATGCTTGGGAACAATCAACTGATTGCACTTGACGAGCCTGTTGAAAAAGGCAGTAAAAGATTGCGCTGATATTTGTTGCTGGGAACCTATTCGCAGCCAATAAGAAAAGATTGAGAAGCTATGCAATTGTTGCAGACCCCCAGGGCTAGGGCCTGAATAAGAAAAAACTGTTCTTTTCAAAGTTCGATTGTTTTCCGGTTTTGTCGTCGACTTAATTCTAAGAAGCTTTCTATTCACTCATATTGAAATTGTCATCTTGGTGACTAAGACATATTTCTTGCATCGTGCTTTATTATTATGAGTCATAAAACTGTACTTACGTTGCAACAAATGAGTCGATGAACTTCAAACGTCAATAGCGCAGGGCCAAGCGGCCTCGCGAAATTTTACCACCTGTCAGAACTTTCTGTTTTGATCACTTCACTGTTGAAAATCAAATTGATGCCAGAATAAAAAGACGGCGATTCGAAAGCAGACTATATGCAGAGAGTCCCTTTTTCGAAACGTGCGTTATTGGAAAAGAGAATAGTTATAGCAAGTGTACGTAAAGTTCTGCAAAGCTGCGATGTAGGTAATCTCGCCGGAAAGTTATACGTCGCAAATAATTCATCGCACGCAAAATGTCATCAAGTCACAAAGCTCTGGCGGTGGTTCGCACGAGCTCATGGCGTTCAAAACAACATCCCAAAGTTCGCGCTGCACGGGCTGGTTTGCATAATTACATTAATTTTAGGGAAAAAACTTTAACAAACTCCAATAAATTATTACAGATTGTGACACTGCGTCACAATACAATCAAACACAAACAGACGCGCATCAACTATGCTGTCTGAATGAGCCGATGCAATGTGCCCGCGCAGTTTCACGAAAAGATACCTAGGCCAATGCAAAATTTAAAAACTTTAACGAAATATGACAGCCATTTTAATACATGAAATAGCAGATGTCGAAAAGGTGAAATACAGTAATAGTTCAAACCTTTATCAAAATATCCTATTTTTGCAAAATGTTTTTGTAGTTAAACGAGGCAGTCTGTGTCGAGTACATTTGAACATCGCAAGTATGCCACGTGACTTTGTATGCCAACTGTTTCATTTTTATTGCATAATCAGTTTCTCAAAAACAGCGTCCCTTAGTTATTGAAACTATACTGCCTTTCCCAGTGTCGTTTCTTTGCGGCGAAATGTGAACATAAATTAACATTCGATAGAGTAAACAGTGCTAGGAAAATGCAAGCACACAAATGGAAACTTTATGTATTTCTGCGAAGAGCGCTGTGCCGTGCAATATTTATATATTGTGTAACTAGACACACCACGATGTGCAATAGAGCGTTGATGCAATTTTTCCTGCGTATTTTTCTTCGCAGTACGCCTTATCAGGAAAAGCAAAATTTTAATTATTTGCGTCGCATGCAGTTGTTTCCTCTAAGGGATCGTTCGTTAGTCGGTGACCACAACAAAAACCGTTAATACATTCACTTAAAAGTTGTCGGCATGCTGTTGCACACAGCTTTGCTGGTAAGCACGTTCAAAAATATGTAGTAGATAAGTCACGTCCTCCACAATTCTAAGGTTGCATAAGTATGAGGTATGTGAAACACTTACTTAAAATTTTCTGTTACACTTCATGTTTCAGTGTGGTTAACACTATAGCTTTTTTATTTAGTTTTCAACGAGACGCACACTGACAGGTGAAACTGGAAATTCCACGTTTTTTTCAAAAATGTCCTTGAAGACAAAACAGAAATGAGGCCAATTTACCGATGGCCAAGAAAATTCACGAAACCTTTCAGTGGAATTGAAAATCGTTAATAAAAGAGTGTCCTGACCTCTCTCAATGAGCTGGAAAGTTTGGATGTTCTTGACGACAGGCCGTTAAACCAACAAAGCGTGAATTGTAAACTTTTAACGAGATGTGAAGTCCCCAGTGCATGCTCTTCAAGTGCGTTTTGGCCTTCTTCGAACTTGCTCGTAAACATTGTGTGTGTCATGCAGCTCTTACACAGTCTTGTTGACCCACACTGCAAATTTGGCCATTTCGCAATTTTCCCCACACTGTTTGCACTAGAGAAGACAGATTGTTTTTACTATTTGTCGTGGCGAAGGATGACACACTACAAATCGTTGAACTGAACCACTGACACAGATGCTAAACGCAATCAATACGCATAACCGACATTTTTTCTGCTGTACAGCCAGGCACCCTGTAGCAGTATCGAATTTGATGTGAATCACTTCTGCTGCTGTTGAATTCGGTTGCCACATTTCTTTGTCAGCACTCGATGTGATGCTTCTGACTTCGCTTGAATGAGTTGACGGCGCCTCAGAAATAAAAGTCTGAAGATTTCTTGACTTCGTGCGTGCTTGGCAGGCTGGTCAAAAAGCAGTCAGAGAGGTGGCGCACGTGATCAACGATACCAAATGTGAAAAACGTCACTGTGAGGTTTCGTTCGCGTGCGCTGCGTAAAGACAAACAAATTTCTGAGTTTGCATGTGAGTGTCGCTGGAAGTAGAAATCCGAATAGCTCTCATGCAGACATTTTTATCAAACAAGAAATCTGGTCACAGCCGGCAAGTTTTCCGAGCCCCAGGCAAGTCTTTAATTGACGCCGACCCACTGCATACTGTTCTTGTGACGCTTGCAAATGTGGCCAATGGCTTTGTTTTGGAATCTGAGAAACACAACGGATATTGAACACTTTGCAAAGCTGATCAAAAAATATTTGCTTTTCATAACGCATTTTTCATTTCTTGGTGTTCATCGCATAGCTTACGTATGGCAAACACCACCATGAAGTCGCATTGGACGTGATGTTAAGAGTTCCAGCAATCTTACACATTTGCATTTATTAAACGAGAGGCTGAATTCGAATTGTTATGCAACCTATCGAATTTGACATATCAGTGAGGTATATCTATATTCCGAAACAACCTGAGCATCATTAACAAACGTATGTTTACGCATATCTTAATTTGAACAAAACTGTGGTCAAGCGAATGATGTCCTTAGTTTTACGAATGAAGTGCTTTAACATCACGCATGTAAAGCTTTGCTTCAAACGCTTTACATGACATCTTAAATTTATTTTCGTAAAAAATTTTACACTTAAAAAATGTTTTGACATTTTCAAAATCGTTAAGACTTCGGCCTCAGAGCTTTGAATTTTATCGGATATAAGCAGCTTTCTGCTTCATTTCCCCTTTGAGTGATAAAAGTTTCATTCATTTCGACCCAGCTTAAAAACCATATCTGTTTTTGGTTGTATACCTTCTGAAAGTTGCTATGCATTACGGAATGACTTATACATCATGTTCGCAAATCTAACTTTCATTTGTAATTGCCAGTGGTACGCATGAATTATAGTTTTGCATTTTTTAAAGCGCAATTATCACAGACAGGCAACAAAATTACAGCACACAACGGATATACTTTCTTCCCAGCATTTTTTTCTGTTTTGCGTAAAGAGCGTTTCCTATTACCAAGGTTTGAGTAGTTTTACGGTTCTGTTGAAGCTTTTCCACTGCTTTTGATGTGCCGCATTGCTTTTACACCTTAGGCCTAGGCCTATTATTCTGGAATGATTGTAGGCAGTGAATGGACTGAAAACGATGGTGAACCTCGCGCAGACATGCGCCATACATGTCATATTTTTTTCCGCGAATATTTTGAATAAAGTGTAAGTGAAAAGGCATGCTTGTGCCAATGCAGATGTAGTATTCAGGGAGTAATTTATTTCATACGAACAATGAACACAACAGCATCTGCTAAACTTGTGACTTCGCCCAAAAGACAACACAGTACATCGTCCCTATTGTAAAAAAATAATATAATTAGTAGATTCCAGTTTTTGCCGGAATGGCATCCTTTGATCATCCTGTTAACTCATTCTGCTTTCTTATTTTCGGCAACTGGCTTGGTAAGCAATAAAAATGTTTTGTGCTTGTTTCCTGCAAATCTTTTATTTACAGTATTTTGAAATGTATTAATCGTCCCTTGCTTACTGACGATCGTTGCCTAGATAGGTTGCCGACAGGTTTGTGGGTGGTATCTCTATCTCTCCATCAAAAGCCTAAATAAAAGTTTTATTTCTTTTGAAGGCTCAGACAGTTGATAAGACCGGGGAGTCTTGATCACCGATATTTGCACCACATGTATCATGTTCTAACAACGCAGTGCTGACCATTGCCAATCTCACTCAACAAAGCATGCGAACGCATTCAACCAGACAAGCTATGCATTGTTTTCTGATATTACAGTTCCATGATTTTTTAAAATCTTGCCCTGGTTTTGAAGCCAATAAAACTCGATTCAACCTAGGCGGTAAACGTGTAGTCTCAGGTTTGCCTGTTAGCAATAGTTTGCATTTGCTTTGATCTCGATTTTCTCAGCTTTTTATTGCGCTTCACTCAGACTCTTAAATTGTCGTTACCAACCGCGTTGTAGCAATATGATCAGTTAATGCTGAGATCGGCTTCCTAACAACTTGCAGCAATTCGTTGCTGAAGTTATGCATTAACTTATTTTTTGATGCGTGATTAGCAACCTTCACTTTTCTATGTCACCGGTATATTTTATCATGTTTTATCTTCACGATGCCTTGTGGCGAAATCGAAACGACAATTAAAATAACATATCTTCGACATTAATTGCTGTGCTGTTCACAATGTGTAGCAACTTCGTTCAATGTTTACCAAAGATCGTTGGACTGTTTCTCCGTTTCTACTTGTCGCTGCTCTTGAAGTTGCCCTGTCACAAATCGCATCTATAGGCTCAGGCTTTAAACTGTCAGCTTTCTGGTAACCAATCATCCAACCCTGTGTTTTAATTGATTAAGGGAGCGAACAAGTCTGGCAAATAACATTATTTTTATATTCATTTTATTACACACTCCAGGACTACAAAAACGACTGTAACTTAAACTGAACTTATACATGTTGTTAATGTTCGGAAGTATTGTTTTTTATTGTATGTTCAACGTATTCCTTGAAATTGAAAGCGATAAATTTTAACGACGTTTGCCTCAGGTTTTTAAAATCTTTTGAAACAAGAGTTCCTTGGAACCTGCGTTTTGTGTGCTGCAAACCCAGTGCTCAAACTTTCCGAATATCCGAGAATCTACTTTCTCCTTCGCGCATTGTTCAGCGGCGTAAATTTGTTTTGCAGTGTCCCAAATAAAAGTTTGCAAGCTCGTGCCGTTGACAGACTGTTTGCTAGAACCTTGTAATTTATGCCCGTGCATGTCGCGCCCTGCTACCAAACCATCCAAAATGCTGCCATTGTCTCGAGGCAGCTGACATTGATTATCATATAGTTGCGGTTTCGGCCGCTCACGAAATGTATCAAGCAAATCCGCTGGTCTGCAAGAAACTGTTATTCGTTGCCAACCTCCTGAGTCCGATTCGGTCACGATGCTTGAAGCTTTTAAAGCAGGATGTCTGCTACGCTATAATGCGCATTGTCATCCATTCAACCACTTGCGCGCAAGATCGGTCGTAGAAAAGCTTTATGCAAATATGTCACAATCGCACTTGGAATCGCTGAACCGGAGTCTTCAGAAAGAAAAGCGAAAGGATATCGATAAAGATCCGATGCTACTCGCTCCTTCAACAGCATATGCTGCGCTGTATATGTGGGTTATCGAAACAGTTCTTGTTCCCATTCTTGTTTGATTAGTGTTTTGATGGCAAGCTGCTTGCTACTGGCATCCGGTTTACGGCAATTGCGTTGACCACTGTAATGTTCGAACGGAGAGACACAAGAGCAGGTATTATATCCAAGCAGACCAAATGCAACCACATGCTCTTATTGAAATGAGCGCGTTTGTCTGGGGTCGAAAAACGTTGTTTATTTTACGTCAACGCAAATCATTTCTTGTTTATTTGTCGCGGTTAAAAGTTACTCGCCGGCTCCAATTGCGCTCCGAGAACGAGGTTAAAACAACATCAGCGACTGGTTTGCTATTTGCATGCTGTTCTTTCGCAGACTACAATCCCTAATCGCGAAACAAGAATGGTTTGTTGCGAGTATAGGGGTATATATTCCGACGATACCACGTCACACACCCTCTATGCTTTCTTGCTTTTTTGGGAGCGAGTGAGTGAATGAATGAACGAACTCTTGCTTTTTGGCCCTAAGATGTCGGTAGAAGTTAATATGTATTTGTTGACGCAAACACTATTAAGTTTTATTCGAGTGAAGAGAATGTGCTGTTTTTGTGAAGAAATGGAAGATACCTCTCATCTGAACCAACTGTCTGTATTTTGATGTTCCAATTTAATGCACGAAGAGCAACATTTTAAACACCCGCACCGCCGCAGTCATCAGCATCCGCGCAGATCACCCAGCACAGAATTTACACCTGATTCTGTAAGAATGAAACTATTTCTGCGACTTCAAGAAATTTTTTGAAAGTTTTCAGCTATCTGCAATACTCCTGAAGCACCGAGCGCTTCCTGTGGCTCTACAATAAACGATGGTGTCGTCACAGCGATACGATGGTGTCGTCACAGCGATTTCAAGTTATTTTCAGTGCAGTGCTCATGCAACTTTCCCAAACAGCTTTTGCTGGTATGTGGGCGTGATTTTTCCACTCGTGTATTTTCAAGTGGTTGCGATGGCTTCATGATTTTCTGTTGAAGTAAAAGTGGTTTTTAAGATGATGTGATTTTAAAGAATTTCTCGCGGTTGCTTGTAATCATTTTCACCACTGACGTCGAGTTTTGTTGCCCACATTTCGGTGTAATTGGTCAGGTGTAAATTTTGAAACGTGCATTCATTATTATCCATTTCGTTTCTTAAAAATAAGATTTGTTTAAGCGCTTTTACCAGAATCTTGAAATTATTTCAAGAAATGTAATATTTGAACATTTTTTCATAGGCGGGCTAGCTTTCTATATGTTTATTGTGTTACAGGGTGACCCAAAAAGATGCGTACCCATATTTTGTTCGATAAAAAACCCATTTTTTAACGAATGTCTTTTCTGTTGCAGGACGTGATAGGTGAAT
>JGI24158J21664_10009611_pt1 | contig 12905 bp, 7 predicted proteins | sample Ectturendosymbi3_FD_21664 | JGI IMG/M metagenome (IMG submission 21664) | reverse complement strand
CCTATAGGTAAATCCGACCCTGAGTCTACACGCACTCGCTGCATTCACTGAGTACGTTGTTTCAATTCATAAACATATTACATTATTCTGAACTCCCTCGATATCCGAACAAAAACAGTCACAGTGAAACAAATGAAAAGGGCAGCGGTGCACAATATTCCCTCTCAGGTGCGCCACTGCGCAGTAACACCAAAAATCAATTTCAAATTTTGGCAGAAGTAGAAGGCTTTCTGAGCATGTTGCACAGCTAAAATTTGGCAACAAACCTAGAAAAGTGTATACTGTATTTGTTCGATTGTAAACCGCCGCTTACAATCAAGGACAATCGAGGGCGACTTACATTTTTTTCTTGAGCTTTTCGAAAGGTCTTGACCAGGTGCTCAAAGACTCGGGTCGCATATGGCCCGCGATGGCATTTTGTGCGGGCCGCAATGCTTTTTGGGAATTTTCAAACAATTGAAATTTACGTTATTTAGGTTATTCACCGGTATTTAAAAGTGCTCGGCCAGGGAGTGAACAAGTTCCTTTGAAACGAACGTAGCGGCGGCTAGAAATGATTTGCCTTGAACTCATATGATACCTTGCCCAGGAAATAAGATGTAAAAGCTGTTTCTAGGAAAGTTCAGGTACCGCCATTGTTGCGTCAGCGTCATAATACCAACCTACTAAAAATTCTAACAGGAACGCCGTACCGGCAATAATTCTTTTACCGGAACGGCGTTCCGGGCCGTTCCGGCTTACTTTCACCTCTGCTTATCAAGAATTAAACACTGCAGAGAGCTTCGGTAATTCGAATAACATAACATTGTTTGTTTTTATGTATCTTTAACTCTTATTTCTCGTACTTTCCTGTGCACATCATTTTTTCGAAATGAAATTATTATCCAAAACTTTTTGTTTTGTTTTGTCTTGATTTTACACCTATCGATTTTTTAATTTACTTTTTTATACTTTGTTCAAACATTTTTACCACATCAAATATCCTCAGTTAAATTTGAACCACTCCTTTGTGTACATAAGTGTGCTCTCTTCATCTGTAAATTTGCTTCAGCATGTTGTGTGTTTGTTTGTTTTTCTAACTGCGTGTATTTGATTTCCAACTACTGTTTTCTTTAATACTACGCAAAAAGTGATAAGCGGGGTTGCTTGACAAGATGACCGCCATGGTCCTTCACCAAGCGTATGTGACACAGCGACACTCGTGTTTACATTCATCAGTTAGTTTGCTAGTGATTGTCTTTTCATTTATTCTGATCTCCTCTGACAATTGGTTTTCCGTATTGCGCAATGGCTCCAAGGGCATACGCAAGGGAGATTGGGGTTAAACCCCCACCCTTGAGCTGGGTATTTTACAAAAACTTTATTATCTGCGCAAAGGAGGTTAATTGTTTTCGCATACCTTTGCTTGTTAATTTGCCGACTTGGATTATGAAAATAACACGGAAAAATTTGCATGCAAATTTCAAGGAACATTGTAAATGGGCCAAAAAGTAATACTGTAATTAGGTTTTGGTGGGAATCTGGGTTATCGTCTGTGTCTAGAAACCATCTCACCACTTTTTGCAGACCTCTCGTCCACTACGCATGTTTAAGATTGTGTTCCGCGATAGTTCACTTTGTCCAAAACAGTTGTATTTATTTTGTCTGCTTTGGCTGATCAGCTCATAAGCTGACCGCATTAGCTACATTACCAATTTCTGTTGCGTGATAGAACTGTTGCACGAGCTCGAAAACAGCAGTTTTACATAGAAGCATTCAGGCATTGAGAATGTCTCGGCAGGGAAAAAGGAAAATTAAAAGTTTGCTGGACTTCTATAAATAACAAAAACTTGAAAGTTTTCTTGCTTACTTTATGGGCATTCTCAATTCTTGTGTAGTTTAGCAAGATTCTATCTTGCAAATCGGGGTGTGCGCCAGACAGTCCAGCCGCACACTTTCTATGTTTGACTGCTCGTGTTCGACAAGACATTTACGTGGCCTCATTTTGCAGTTGTTCATTGCTCTGACGTAGTGATGAGTGTGTTTTACTCACCTGTTTTAACGCTCAGCCTGATATTTTTGCAGTTATGAACTGCTGTGTCGTAGCGTTGCGTTTATTTTCCTCCAATATCCTAACTTGGAGCGCTAGTAGTTTATATTCATTGCAATGACACAAAATAAGGGGAGCGCGTGTAGAAGAATATGCATATTGTGTCAACAAACTTCGCCAAAACGTTGGTTTGGAAACATGAATATGACGTCAAATTGTGACGTCACAAACAGTACACACCAAACATAAATGACCACCATATGCCACTGAATGAACCCCCCCATGAAAATTTTCTGGGTACGCCACTGAATGTCTCTCAGTATTGTTTCTGTTTAATAGTTGAGTCAAACGAAACAATAAATTGACTCTTGACTCTATTACACGACGTCTAACCAACCAAAAGCTTTTATTTTCGCAACAGACATAAAAATCAATCGCCAATGGTTATTTCTTTATTCTGAGAAGCAAAATACCTGACATACAAGAGTAGGTCAGGAAATTTCACAGCGGTCAATAATTTCGCTTGATATGTCATGCGAAATCACTGACTAGGTCAGAAATTTTGCAGAGGTCAGAAATGTCGCTTGACCCCGGCAGGCTGGAGGCCCGTGTTTCCGAACAAAAACATGAATTTTCGGCGGGCCCTAGAGTTCAAAGTAAACAAACGATGTAGCACATTGCGTGTTTATTTGAAGCCATTTTGAGCGAAAATGCAAACGGCCTGGATGCCGACGTTCCATCTTTAGTTATTTTATCAAAGCATCAAGAATCTGCTGAAAATGAAATACAGGCACTCTAATAAACTAGTTTCAGTATTTCGTAGACCACCAGGTTTGGAAGAACATTAGTAGGTAACCTTTAACGCCCGCGCAAACCACAATTGTGACTCGGACATATTCGGCCGTAACTTGCCAACCGATAGAGCTAGAGAGCTGTTCAAATGCTTTGATTCAGTTCCTCAGTGCTACGTGAAATAGGTTTCCTTAAAAAAATAAGCTCGATTGGTTCGTTTGTGTTACCTTCGTAGAGACTACAGTAGTTTCTAGAAAACGGATAGGCCTACATGCAAGTTTGAATCATTGCAAAAAGTAGAAAGCAGAGACCAATCGGCTGATAGTGATTCCTCGAAAGCTTACAGCAAAACCAGAGCTTTTGTTGTTTAACCAGCAGCGTGGTATGATCTTCGCTCTGCTTGGAACCGGCAGAAACATCCTTTTATTTCTGTCGCATCGATGTAGTGTCGTCAAAGAGAAGTTAAATTGCGAATTGGCTGCGACTATCTTAGAAGACTACACTGTAAGACTCAGTGGTAATGATGCACGTGACAGACCACCTGTGTCCGTCAGAGCAGCAGCTGTGTTGCTGTAGAACCATGTTCGTTTCCTTTTGTCATCTTGTGTATTTTTCATTGCAGATAATCCCCTAGAAAAAGACAAGGTTGTTTTACAGTACGTTTTTGCCTGTTTTTCTAAATTTATCCGAAACCTTGATTGTGCTGCGCATGGACGCAATTTGGTGGGGGGACGTGTCCCCTCACTTTTTCAAATGGTGGGGATATTGTGTGCTGTACCCCCCACATTTTTCTCTTTACGTTTTGTATTTGGAGAGGTTTCAAAAATAAAACTGACGTTTATCACGTTTTGCGCGAAGAGCTTTTCACATTAGATGTTGCACATAGCCAAGTTGACGATGAAACAGGGTTTGGTGTGGTATCACAGATTCTGATATTTTTTATACATTTTAGCTGATATAAAATGATTTTTAGCCTTCTGCAAGTTTCTATAGACCGCGAAAGATTGTTAAAACTGCTTCTGTTTGACATTTCACCCTGTGTAGCATACTGCACGAAAGGTCATTGTTTTGAAATAAGTGGAGTAAGGTATTCGAGGAATTCATCCTGCCATGCTGTGCCTTCATACCTCTGCAAGGATTCTGACTGCACTTATTAATATTCAAGTTTGGAAGTACGTCTGTGGTACTTCAAAACTTATCTTGAAGCATTGAGAGTTTAACAGCTGCACGTATGAGAGACCTCAGTGCAGCCATGAATTGCTTCGTGAAGAAATGTGACTGACTTTGTTGTAACGTTGGTTGTCACGTATTGGCAAACAGACAACAGAGAGTGTAAAATTTAAATATGCAAGTTTGTGATGGTAGACAATTACATTTTCAGGCGAATCTCTGCGAGATTTTTGCTGAAGACAACAGCAGCGCTCTTGTGGAGACTTGGTTTTAGGATGGGCACTTTTGCAAAAGACTGCCTTCCATATTTCTATCAAAACTTTGAACTATTTACCTAGCTATATATTGACCTATAGCTCAAAGTCGCGCAGAATTATAATCCTATACGTGTGCAAACAATGAGTTCTTATGATCAACAGAAGTGTCAATTAATGGCCTATCAATATTAAATTGTCGGCAAATCTTGAATGTTGACATTATCAGTGGGGGTTCTAGAATTAAAAAAGTGTGGAGGACACTGCAGGGCCAAGGCAAAAGTAGGAGAGCCAATATAAATGTCTCTCTTTCATGGTGATTTTTCGTTGTTTTGAAGATAAGCTGCTATGATTAACCCTACCAAGCCCAACATAGGCTTGTTAATATCGTTAAATAAGAACTAGTGTTGTTATTCACTAGAGACACCTAAACGCCACTGTAGATGCAATCAGACACGTTTTACTGCTATGTCGAATATTCTGTGCTAACCATGCGACTTCCACAGCACTGCACATGTAAAACGAAACATCATTTTCCGTGCACGATTGTGCCGACCCCACATGAAAAAAAACAGCTCCACGAAAGTGAATCCATTTCACATGAAAGCGAAATGGTTCCAACCACGAATTCCATCTTGACACAGACAAGTAGGCTCTTGATAGTCAACTAGTTTCGTAAAAATATTCTTACCACAAAGCAAATTTTTAAAAGAAATAAACCATCTGCCAGTGCCAACGGTTTGGTGACTACTGACTAACCCGTTTTTGTGATAGCTCGTGGATATTTTGTGGTGCAACCATAACAATGTTGTGCAACTACTATTACGAGCGTAATGCCCATCTGCAGCGCAGACAGAGTGACAGGGCCGTCGCCAGCGGGGGGGGGCAGTGGTGCCCGGCCCCCCATTTCACGTTTGGCCCACAGGTTGCTGCATATATCCAACACTGTATTTTAAAAATGTGGTCCCCCCTTCTGGTTTTTGGCCCCCCTTGCTGCTAAAGCCTGGCGACGGGGCTGTAGAGTGAGGACCATTCACTGCAGTATGCAGCAGCGAGGTTTCGGCACTAGTTGCACCTAAAGTAGCATAGCAGCGCCGCAGATAGATGTGGATCGGCGTTTAGGGCGTCTACCTGATAGCAAGATGTAACAGAAGGCAGATGAGCATTACGCTCGCAATAGTAGTGAATTTTCTCTGACTGATTCTCAGAAGCTGACTTTTCAAACCTGCTTTGATTTCTGACTGTCTTGTCATACGCGAAACACGCACTAACACTAAACCTAAGATTCAGACAAATACACAATGAGCAATGTAATATCTCACACAGATCTCTGCACAGTCCATACGTTAGAATTTTATATCATCATCACCTCAATGTAAGTTAATCCTTCGATTATCATGTCGACTGTCAAATTCATAACGAAATCATCTAAATCTATTTTTCAGCTCGTGCCTTTCAACTGAAAGTGGATCAGTGTTACCAAATCTTTCACTGCTCATGGAATTTGTGGGAATGTTTTCACTGTTTCATATTTGTAAAACTTCTCTCGCATGAAGCGCTGGTGACGGGAAGAGTTGCAGCTACCAGTAACAATCAAACGCAGCTTTTTAAATAGTTATAAATGATACAAATTGTTCGAGCGACATAAGTAGCTTCGACTCTTTCCGAAGCAAATTCTTTGCCCAAGTTATTTCATGTTTTAAATCATTTTCACTAAATGAATATGATTAGCGAATTCTTTCAAGTGATTTTCTGATAGAAATGTTTGACCTCCGAGGCAAAGAACTGAAATAAGCGAAAAAATTGCTCCTGACTCATTACAGAAAATCCGTACAAAATTCTATGCGGTGGCAGGACATGTGTGGGTAGAGTTAAAACTGTTTTCACGATCACGAACCACTTATGTAAGATGTTTCGATGTCGTAGCCTATGCACGAGGCAGCAGAGCGCAACACTGCAGCCAGGATAAATTAACTGAAACCAACCCTTATTGCTTTCAAAAACCTTTTGCTACTGGGACAAGAAGCAATCTGCTGACAGTAATATAATCCAGTTTCATTCCACACTGAAATGCACGAAAGATCAATCTTCCCATTTCTGTGACTGTTTCTTAGATTCGAAATGAATTTTTCAACACCACGACCGCAGTCTGACTAAATTTTACGCAGGATGCGAGCAACCACTGGTGTGTGTCGTCTAAAACAACTCTAGTTACCCGGCCGTCAAAAACAACAACTCAGCTTATCATGCATTTGGGAAATATTGAATGCAGGCTGGAGGGTTTCTAAATTATCGTTTAAAATATTGTTGGCCGAAATTTAACTACTCTACTGTATATGTCAACCAAACCAACTTAAACGGGAAATTAAGAAAAAAGTAAGGGGGTCAAACAGGAGGCCAACCAAAAATCTGGGGGGTCATGGCGCACCCAAATCCCCCTTAGAATCGCCACTGGACATTACGTATTGCCAAGTTTGTGATTTTTACTTGTAACAGCAGATGCAGTTATAAGTGAAATCGCTGTACGTTTGTCAAAGTTTGGAATGCTGATCATGTTGCGGAATTATAGTACCGTGTGTCCGTGTCCAGTAACAAATGTACAATCATTTGAAATTCATCTGTAAGGATAAAGCAAAGCGTAATCAGCAGGGCCATTTAAAGTCGTAAAAGTCATACTCGCATATGTTTCTGTGGTTCAGGAAACTATGAGACGAATTTCGAAACAAAATCGCATCCCTACGAAGCCAAAAACAAAAGTTATAATGCCATAAAAAGTCATACCTTCCATGTTAGGTCATAAAGTCATATTTTGCATATTTTCAATCTAATTCATTAAGGAAACCATTAAAGCAATCTCAAAATGTCAGGTGAAACTACTTCAGCGCTATGACTAGGCTGCATCCTGCAAGCTGAACACACTTGGTAATCCTGCGAATGTTGGCAAAGTATTTGAATGAAATGTAATGCACAGCCTAACAATGCAAGGTCTTGCTGGCCCAAAGTAATAGACCAATGTCCATGCAGGTTTTCAATTTGCTTCAAAACAAACTATATGTTTTGAGCTGTTTATTTTAGTGGGGTTCCAACAAACCATTGGACTACCATCTTTTATGCCTATTTTGGTAATTCTTCTTTGTGCAGTAGTTGTATATTCGCGCTCAGTCATTTTTGTTTGGTCATATAGAGTCATATTTTCTGAAAAATTAAGTCATTTTATCAAGTTTTTAGGTTATAAAAATGGCCCTAGTAATCTGTGTTGCTTTCAAAACACCTCTGAAAAACAATATTGGGGATCTGTATTTATATAACTTCACTTCTGCATCGACCTGGTGACTATATTGGTTTCACACCCAGCTGCAACCCCCACATTTTGTAACAAAATTGCACCCATGGTGCTGCGTGATTGCTGGCTCTGGATAGGTGACACGAATATTATAAACAAAACCTTTATGCCCGGTTCGCTATATCTCACCAGACTTGGACAACTAGAATTTTTCAGCATTTCCTAATTAGATTAGAAATTAAATTACTGAATTCACGAAAACTAGAAATTAAACTAAACTCCGAACTAGAATTACATATGCAAATCAAACCAATGCTTTATATTTGACTGAAGATGGATTAAGAATAAACCGAAACGTTTCAAAATAAAATATGTATAGTTTTTTGAAGGCTCATTTAGTGTTGATGAAACTGTTTATCTATCCCAATTTTGTGCTCCAAATCCATGCTGACTTTCATTTCTTGTGTAGGTTCGTTCATACTAATACTGTACAGTATTTTAATTCTATAATAGTACGTTATTTGGGTATAGTCTTTGTGGCTATAAAGTAAAACAGCATTTTTTGTTGGTAGTCAACGCAAAGTTGAACTATTAAAAGTCTCATTATTAACTGACCCTCGTAGCCTGCTGTTGTATGGATAGGCTACAGAAACCATTCTATCAGGAATGTTGCATACTGTCACTCATTTCTTGTTTTTGTTCGTCACACCCTAATGCTATGGATACCCTAATGCTATGATACTGTAGCCTAATGCATGCCAGTTTTCAAAACATAAACATAAACTGTTGCAACTGCCAGTATAAGTCAGTTTCCAGGTTGCCATGAGTGAAAAAGGGCACATCACCCATTAAAAAAAGCCAGAAGGAACCAAAAAAGCGAAATATAAGATAAATACACAACGACACTTTTAAACACCCATGAAGGTTGCAAAGCACTTTTAAAAGACAATACAGTATATGCATACACAGAATAAAGCTCACGCAATCAGTAAACTGTAAACGTCTCGAAAATTTTGATCTTGCTAAGGAGTAACCTGAAACAGCAAAACTAAAAGCACGAAACAGCAAAAATTAAAATTAAAAAATTCTTGTGCAGAGCTTCATACAAAACAGAAACAGAGTCCAGAATTCAAAGGTAACCACGGGTCTGTAGTGCCGGAGTCGACTCCAGCAAGATTTTGCGTTTTTTCTCGGACCCGATGCGGAGCCTGAGTAACTTTTTTCGGAAGTAGCAGGAGTCTGCGTGGTCTTTATATAAATACCGTTGCTTAATTAAAAGCATTGCTGAATTTCGGTTGCATCGATGGTTTCCGGTGTTTAAACAGGAGTCGGATTCCCAAATTTGAAACATTTTCGGAGCCGGAATCAAAAATTTTGGAACAGGAGCAGAGTCGAAGTCTGAAAATGTGACTCCGGCCGTCTTTTGCCCGATATCCACCAGTGTCCAGAAATCTGGAAAAATCATCTTTAAATCTGTCAAACCGACATAAAAACTGAATTGGTCAAAAAAGGCCAAAAGAAGCAACATTTCATTTGGTCTTTTTTGAAAAGAAAAAATCCAAAAGATTTACAAAAGGCCAAAAGTTACAAATTTGGTTTCAAAAGGCAAACTGGCAACATTGGTCCAAGTGTGTCCATGCGCGCAATTTTGATATAAAATGTGAGGGGGACAGCTTGGTGTGAAACCAATACAGTCATCGGATCGATGCAGAAGTGACGTTTTACGTATGCAGATTCCCAATCGTATTTCTAGAGGTGTTTTGAGAGCAACACCAATAACGCTTTGTCCTTGCAGATGATTAGCATATTAAATATACTTAAAATTGTTGCTGGACACGGTCCTGTAGTTCAGCCTGCTTCCATTAATATAGTATTTGTATACAAACAAGCACAACAATATAGCAGAATACATAAATTGGATTTTGTCAGAGCAGTTAGAGTGCACAAAATGCTGAATCGCGTTGGTCACACGTGCATATCACCCGTACAATAGAACACTTCAGTTTTCATGCATTTTACAAGTGTGGGTTACAGCGCGATTTGATGTCTTGTTGAAGTCTCTTTAACGCTACAAAGACGATAAATATTTTTCTTGCACATTTCAGTTTTTTGAAAAAGCTACAAATCTTTTTAATGTTACTGGGTATTACGCATCCAACCCCGCCCCTGCCTAAATTTTCTATGGATATCCTCTTACCGGCACCAAAAACATTTGGCCTAAAATTAGCGTAGCGTACTTCACGAAATGATTTCAATCTATATTTACTGTTGGTGGGTGGAGGGTGTATCCTTTCATTCTCTCCTTGTTGCCCCCTGCATACATACACACACAGAGTTGCAGAAGGGCCTCATTTTGAAGCCTGAATTCAGCGCGAACCCGGCTGGAGCCCGACATTCATTTTTGAAGCCCGATTTAGGCCCAAAAGCCAAATTTACCGAGGGAGTTAAGATATGCGCAACTGAGGAGTAACAAAAAACGTTGTGTGCAGGTGTAGTTGAAAGCAGTGTGTTTTTAAGCCGTTTTTGGGTGTCAAAATGACACCCTAAAATTTTGCAATGACACCCTAAATTCTAAAAGCCAAGAAGATATGGTTTTGCCTTGTATTGAAGTAAAACGATTTGAGAAAACATGCTTTCCTGCACGTGGCTATTGCAACATGGGATGCAATGATAGGCCGACACAATTCTCTGGCACAGACGTTGGAAGCGGAAATTATAACAATAGTATTTGCGTATTGTCATGTGCACCGCCTCACTTCGGCCTGTTGCTATGTTTCCGCAGATTTGTAACAGTGTACTAAAATGCGAAAACACTTTAATTATATTATTGGTGTTTTACTGTTTCACCATTGCGATCGGCTTGACTGGCGAGGCATCAGACTCCAATGAAGACAAAAGGTTGGCAGTTGCAGCGCGCATGCAAAACAAGGTAGTTGTCGAGTGAGGCAACTGTGCAGCGCTAGGAGTGAGATTTTGGCTATTCGGCCTGCACTGAAGCAGCTGTGAGCATGCGTAATTACGTGGGGAACACGAGGGACGCGTCCCCCACTTTTTCAGACAGCGGGGATATAATATGCCATGTCCCCCGACATTTTTCTCTTTAGATTTCGCAATATATTGGTTTCATACCAAGTTGTCCCCCTAACATTTTACAACAACATTGCGCCCATTGCCTGTGAACATCAAAAAATGATGCAATGGGCATTGCTTTACTGCGACTTTACGAAAACAAAAAATTTCATTATGGTGCTTTCCTTTTCCTAACATTGCTACCTCGTCTGACAAAACTGAGCCAGGTTATTCAGGCGGGATGTTTTAACTTAGCACAGATGAAAGCTTCCGTAGAACTGTGCATCAATAAGCTGTCTGATGCCGCTGCTAAATCCGAGCTTCAGGATGATTGGGAAAGGTTTGAGAGTGAATTACGGGAACTTAGAACGCCGGATGGTTTGGCAGGCCCGTGTGCGTGTCAAGTGGCATGGCGTTTTGCAAAGGCACCGAAAGGTTGGCAAACTGATCATCTCGATACACAGTTAGGGAGACAGGCGTGAATGCACCAACTGCTGGGGCATCTCTCTCCTTAGCCTTCCTGGAAGTGTACGCCAAGTGCCTTGGAAAAAGATGCTGCAAAATAATTGAACCAAAGCTGGATGATACCCAGTACGGTTTTCGTCGTGGCCGTAGCACAACAGAACAAAAATTCCACTCTCCAACAAATTATCGAGAAATTTTGGGAACATGCTAAAGACGTATACACATGTTTTGTCGACCTCAGGAAAATATACGACTGGGTTCCTCGTGAAAAGCTTTGGGGTGGGGAGTGTGGCAGTAGTAGCCTGTGGTGTTGAAGACCGTCTCTGTTACTAGCCGTCAAGTCACTGTATTCCTGCTCACAATCGTGTCCGTGTCGGCGGAGTTAAATTACAACAGTTCACCGTAGTGCTGGACTCTGACAAGGGTGTGCACTGTCACCACTCCTTTTCATATTTTACACCAGGGTTCTCCAAACTACATCCCGCGGGACAAATCCGACCCACAAAGCGATTTCGTCCGGCCGCAAAATACATTTCGCCTATATGAAAAAATAATATATTTCCAAAAAATGTGTTGATATACGGTAGAATGCAACATATTCCGAAACAATCACATTACTTCAGATGTCCGGCCCTCGAACTATTGTGCAATGGCTTATGTTGCCCTCTCCCAAAAATGTTGGAGACCTATGAATTGGATAGGACCAGGGTTTCTCAAATGAGGCCCTCGGCCCCCTTGGGGACCACGGAGCAGTTCTCTGGGAGCCCCAAGTAGAGGCCTTCACAGGGTAGCTTTGCCGTGACATTGCATAACCCAAGTGTCACGACATATTAAGTATTCGCCAGTTAAACTTGGAAGGGGGCCATGGCACATGAACATTTGAGAACCGCAGGGATAGACAGTCGCAGCCGAGTGGACGAGGGTGTCACTTTTGAGAACTGCATAATCCATCCTTTGCTTTTGCGAACGATTTGGTGCTGCTAGCAACTTCTCAACAGGGCGTTCAAAACGCATTGATCGGTTTTCAACTGCGTGCATCCAAGCAAGCAGGAACGAAATTCAACACTAAAAAGACCGATGTATTATGTCTCACGAGACGCCCAAAGCAGTGTATACAGCAAGTGAGCGGCAATACACTGCAGCAGGTGAAATTGATGTACCTCAGTAGGCTACCTTGCGGTGGTATTCACGAGTTACGGAAATCGGAACAAAAAGGGATTGATACTCGGATTACGAAAGCAAACGCAGTTCTACTTGAGCTTTGTTGCTCCGTGGTGAAAACTGGAGCTTTTGAAGATCGCAAAGCTTTCAGTTTTTAAATCGGTCTTTGTTTCGATCCTCGTCTGCGGTGATGAACCTCGAGTAACGACTAAAAGAATACTTTCCCAAGAACGAGCGGCAGAGATGGGATTTTTGCGAAGAGTTCAGGGTGTGACACTACGTGACAAAATGCACAGGTTTGAAATCCGTGAAGTCCGGAATGTCACGCCATTTTTCCGCATCGACAGATCCCAGCTAAGCGGTTTGGCCATGTTTGCAGAATCGCCCAGGAAAGATTTACGAGGCAAGTCCTGCTGGTTGCATCGGCAGGAAAGCAGTCGAGAGGTCCAAGGACCAGGTGGCGTGACCACATCTCCGACCTTGCTTGGTCCCGTCCCGTCTTGGTGTGGACCGAGGGGAACTTTCTGAGAATGCTGTTGATCGTGAGGTATTTCGGGTCCACATAGAGCTGCTGCCCCCGCAACCCTCTCCAAAGGAAAAGCGGGCAAGAAAATGAATGAATATGGACACTGAAACTTTCTATTTGTAAAATTGTCTTTATTTTTTCGCAAAAAGTGAATGT
>JGI24158J21664_10009610_pt1 | contig 12906 bp, 12 predicted proteins | sample Ectturendosymbi3_FD_21664 | JGI IMG/M metagenome (IMG submission 21664) | reverse complement strand
GTGAATACCGTCCTTGCTACGTCTATGGTCGAACTCACGTAGGAACTTCGGATGTAGCTAAATGCGGCGAAGTTTAACCCAACAAATAAACTTTTCCATAATATTTTTGGCGCTCAACGTGGTTAATCAGATACGTTAAGAGGTACCTGATAAACCTAAAAAGACTTCTAAACAATAAAAAAGTGCAATATTTCATGAAAAAATTCCTAGATGCTTGATTTTCAAACCAAATTACATTTCAAAATTATGGCAGCAAAACGATTTTTTAAATAAGTGATTTTTTAAGTGTCAAGGACCCAAAAATCAATTTATTCACTCAACTACCAAAATTTTGTATGCCCCTTGGGCAGTCATTGAAAGACATTTCTTCTGAATAGGCACACTCCACAACTTACTCTGAAAGCTTGAAATGTTAACAATCTGCGATCTGAATTTCTGCTTCGGCAGTTAGATAACGGCTTGACCAATTCATTGATCAAGGCATTTTGTTGACATGAATAACTGGACGAGTTTACCAATGTCATGCTTTTCACGCTTCTGCGTAAACAAAATGACGGCCTCTACACGTAAGTGCACGCTCGATTGTTTCATCAAACGAAATGACGGTCCCTTCACTTTCATGAGTGTACACCTGATTGTTTGTATGGATGTATTGAAGCATCACTCACCATCACATTTAGGAACGCGCAACCAATGTTAATGTAGTGTGCTGCATTGCATATGGCTGCCCGTGATCTGGCTCGGAATGCAGATACATCTCTTTGTATACCGCTAGTGTCGAACACTGCTTGGCCAGTAGCTCCACTTAGACAATTCCTTGGTCTTTCTTCAGACCGCACTTCATTGACTGATTTTTAGCATACAACTAAAAATATTAATAACAAAATTTTTTAAACCAGTAGACAAGCATCTCTGACTTAAACATTGATAAATATTTTTGCTTAAACACGCGAATTAACATCGTAAAAACCAACCTTTAAAATAACATATTAAAAACAAGCTATCGACCAAACTGATATTTTTTACAGACTCTCGGATGGTTGACAGCAGCTTTACATCGTCTAAACGCCAGATTTTCTGCATAGAAAAAGCTAAGTTGCTTGAATGTAAAAGTACACTTTTAAACTAATGTTTTGATTGTAATACAGAAATTTACAGAAAGACCATCAATAGTTAACTCCTATACGCTATAAATGAATCCATCTGAATTTTGCACACTGTTGACTAAAATTGATAATAAAGAAAACGTGCCGCCTGGAACGTCGAGCAGTTCAAGTGAACAAAAAGGTCAACCCATGCATTCCATGTGGAGATGGCTCAGGCAGCACGTCCCATTCATTCAGGATACGATAATTAAATTTGTCACCAACCGTCCTCTAGTTAACTCTTCCAAATTTTGGGAAATCGACGGTGACACTTATGTCATTGAACATGACTATATCAATACGTTCATTGCAAAATTCACATTGTATCAAGCCATGTTTTTAAGCCCAACCCAAATTCCAGTAATACTGGTACGAGTACCTTCTTCTGATGAGCAACTAAAACTACTGTTCCGGATAGCTACGCTGGTAGCAAAGTTTGAGGATTTATCACCTTGCATTTTTCATGTACAAATACATCCGGAAACAGCCCCGACACCTCCATCTTGTTCAATGTATGCACATAAAGAGCTGGTGACATTAATCCTGATCAATGCACCTTTATTGCCTAAAAGTGTGACTGTAAAAATTCGGGAACTACTTGTAAGCATTGAGGCGATCAGAGAAAGAACTCCACAAGCAGCGTCTTGTGCAAATTAACAGGTAGAAAGTAATTTTTTTTGTCATCATACTTTTGTTCATTTCAGATTTTAAAACCAATACTTTGGCTACTTAATCGTTCAGTTTTCATTTTCTGCGAAAACCAATTAAATATAAGATGGCAATGGAAACTGATGAAATCTCTTGTCAACCACCTACAAAAATAATGAAGATAGAGGTTCACCAGCATCCTTCGCTATATGTAAAGTTACAATTTATGGGTCTATTCGAAATTCAAAAGGCTCAAAGTGTCATTCATTCAGAACCCTCTTTACAACGTGACATGACACCACTTCGATTTCGTCAGATGGCTTTTAATTTAAGTTTTGTGGCAATAACAGAAGAGGAGTTTGTAGCAATTAATAAGTCCATACGCGAAATCTTGGACTGGGAACCACAAAAAATCCCGTACCTACAGCTTTTCGTAAAAAATGCTGCAACACGCCGCACGATTTTAAATCGCTCGAGCATGTTGCTTGCTTCGTTCACAAATATACCGCCTTGTTGCATTGGGATACGCATAGTGTCAAACAAAAGGGACGAAGAATACGTGCAAAATCACCACGTAACCGAGTTACGTCGCATACTTTGGAGCTTCATTGTCAATGAATTAAACCCAATACCGCCCCATGCACAAATTTTCTTGTCCGCGGAACTGAAACTCATGACTAACCAAGACATATTGTCCACAACAGCGACCCATCCCGATCATCAGACAAAAGCAAATCAAATTCCACACAAATCTCAGGTAAAAGTTGCGCTAATATAATGATATTTACTTTCATTAATTAAATTCCGATTCAACTCTTTCATTTGCAGATTGAAACAGCGACGTTGAAAAAAGAAAAAATCGCAAACCCCCATGAAAACTACGTGCAAGCGTTAAAAACATGGGACATGAACAGACAATCGGCGGACGAGTGCAAAAGCGCACTACAACGCCCTATAAAAGACCTATCCAAAGATTTTCAAAAATATGCAAAGATAACTAAATTAATCGTTGCAAAACACGCGCACTGGCAAATAGACACAGTTCAAAAACTTTTACAAAGAGACGAAACTTTCGAAAATATTCAAAAGATGATTAGCGTACAAAAACCAAAACCTTGTTCTGCTTGCGGTAGGAAAGTACACCTTCAGTGGGCATGTCCACAATTTAAGAAACAAGCCAAATTAAAACGTTATAAACTAAGCAGAAATGAACGAAAAGATAATCAAATGGGAGATTATGCTTGTCGAAAACCATTTCAACTTTTGAAAGACACTTTAATTCCGCAACAGGTTTTTGATTTATATAAAAAAAAATTCATTCCTTTTCATTGTGAATAAACTAGTCATAAAAGCTGCACCAAGCCCACCCAATGTACCTTGCTTTTTGCGAAATCATGCTGACTTACTAACAACGCTCGAAATCAAAACATTTAATTTCCTGCTTTCGCCCAAACCTTGACAAACTTAGCGCATGATTCTAGCAGAAGCTTCGTTCTGCGCTTCCTGAGAAAAAGCCCAAAGCGCGAACGCACTGTCGAAATGTGTTTACAGCAACAAATTTGCAGAAAGAATTTACTCCAACGCTAGCTTTCAGTTATGTAAACAGCGTTGATGCCTTGCCTAAAACAACGATTGCGATTTTGATGTTTAATTTGTTTCATATTTTTTACAGTTGAATATCAATCGCTTAGAAACTAAATATGAACATAGTAAAGAAATTAAGATGCAGAGAAACTACGAATGTAAAACAACAATTTCTATATACTGCAACAATTCTGAATTCCTTTGTGGGTCAACCAGATGTTGTAGTCCCAATCAGAGAATATATTCAACCAACAACGATTTCTCGACTATTACGAGCAACCGAAAACTTTTTTCGTTGTCATAATTTTCCTCTTTCTTTTGGCTATACGCATTTCAAACTTTTTCACGTCAAAGACGAGAACTTTGAGTTTCACAAGCGATATATTTTAATTTATGGTTATACCGGTGATAAAAGTGAACTGGACTTCAATGATGTACACAAACATGATTTCATGACTGATGTGTCGTTACAAGTGGGAACGATGTGCGACTGAAGACGAGAAGTCGACTAGACGAGCAAAAAGAAATCTGGAACATCACTTTCAACAACTGCCATGCATCCAGAGTTTCAAGAAACCTGTCAAGAAATTCTGATTCGTCAACGATTTTACTGTCCTCAAGAACAGTGTTTTGAACAATATGCTGCATTTAATCAAGACTTTTTGCCAAGATAACCACATATTTTTTTTGTGCAATCGCCTGCAATGTTACACATTTGCGTGTCTTTTGTTTATTTTCTTTTATGCAGAATTCAGCGGTGCAATATATATTCGGCTAACAATGTTCTGTTTGTTGTGCATGATCATTTGAGTGACGACATCGTTTTTGTGTTTCAGCAATAGCTTTGTTTAAAGTTATTAACTAATGACTGATGAACAAATATGGCAAAGTTTGGCAAATTCAGTCCTTCCAGATCTTACCCTGACCTCAATATGGCCATGATGAGTTCACCAATCTTGACTAAACACTCAAGAGATCCTAGACTTTGTGATCCTTGGAATGTTCAAGAAAGACACACTTCAAGTCTTCCACCGTTTCCAGAAGAATATGCTCATCAAAATGCCATGCAACCGGCCCCGTATCCACATTTTGTTGGAACGCCCGACACTGGAGAAGCAATGACGCCCATAGCAAAGTATACAACCCTACGTCCAGCTAAACTTTCATTTTCTCCACATCCTACCTACTCAAAACCCAAATTACCGGAACGGTCATCTTATTGTTTGATGTATCCAACCCATCAAGCTCTACAAAGCAACTCACTCCAGATTGAAGACATCCAAACCATTTTTGCGTCACCGATTCTTCAAGAACAGCTACATTACCTGCTTATGGACCACTCCTTGGAAGAAACTAAGATATCGGAATGTCTTAAGTATCTTGGCATACCAAAATGCCTATTCCTTCAGTATATAAACAGAGTTTATCCTCAGCACTTTTATACTATCCTCAGCAACCTCAACTGAACTGAACAGCAAAGCTTTCATTAGCTGACTACTATTCAGATTATAAACTATACTATATATTACTTAATCATATATACACTATTCTAGCATAAAAATATATACGTCGGTCGTGTTTGAAATCGTCTGTAACGTTCTTTCTTATTCTTGTTTTCTTCTTTGTGAGCCAATACAAAGAGTGAGAAACATATCTCAGTTTTTTGTTGTATAGAGCAAACAGCATGCGAATTTTTTCACAACGACTTCACTATGTCTCATAAATTTTTTTTACTTTTCAGAATAAGTCTAAAGTAAATTTTAAGAAACCAACAGCATTTTTCAAATATGAATACCTTTTTACTAAATGCCTTACTAACACTTAACTTAAATTCTGTCTTTCAACATCCAAATATTTCGTTAAAAACAAATGAAACCTTGAGTGCCCTTGCAGAAGCAAATCAAACGATAGTCTCGGTTCCTCTTCAGGAACAAACAACTATAGTTACAAAACTGTCAGACTTGCCGGAACAACCATGCAATCAACAAACTTTTGTTAAACATTTGCGCACAAGCAATCATTGGAATAAACAATTACATAGGCCGAAATTTTTATTAAAACCTTTTTTTCAAACGCCAGAACAGCGATGCTTTGTAACCACTAGATTTCGCATTGATTTAACTGTCCAAAATTATTTACAACACCGACAGGAAAGCGAAATTCCTAACTCAGTATTACAATTTTATCACCCTCTTTTAAAAAGGGCTGAATACAAAATAGCGGGCTGGGAAAAGCATCCACCGCGGATCATCTCCAGCCTGCACAATGCAGACGCAATTACCTTTATGTACCATGCAATAAGTTCATTTTTTGAAAGACACGAAAGTCGTAAATTCCAGCTATTCTCAGCCCCCCTACCTCATCCCAAATTCATACAAAACCAGTACTGCCATGTAAAACTCAACATGTTACCTCGCATAGATCACGTCCAATACGATACAAGAGTCACTCATTTAATAGACCAAGCCAATATCCACGAATGTGACCTCGATCGAATGGTTTCCATTAATAGATTACCTCAAAACGTATTCCTCATAGGATTTTCAGGAGAAAACTTCATGCCGATAGTCCCCCTAAACGCAAAAAATGATAGAGTCTATTTTCAACGATACTCTTCAGAGATTTTAGATCCATTAACTAACACGTCTTCACCTTGGTTAATCTTAAAAGTACAACTTGGAATAAAACTACGCGCGGAACCAAACGACGTATTCATCTTACCCTGGAAAAATTCACACATTTTAGATCATAAATACCTTTTCACGCCTAAAGCTTTACGACCACAATATTCAGCATTAGTTTTTTCATACCCAAAAGGCATTCAATTTCATCACAGCCACATTGGATCTCCACACAAGGTCACCTTCCCCATGAAAGTGCAACAACAAAGTCCTAATAATACAAACTGGACAGATTATTTACATAGCCGATGTGACTCTGCCGCGTTAAATAATATAATATTCCCTTATGGCTCCTTAGAAATTCTACTGCTAAAAACTTCACCCCCCAAAAACAATAGTGAAATTTGTCAAGTTTTACCTGACGTTACCAACCCGCGCAAGTCATACGCCGCACTACAATAAAAAATAGCAGATCTAACTGCACAAAGCAGCCCAATATTTTGGACCTGGATAATCCCCGCAATACACACAAATAGATTTTTTTCAACAGGCAATTACCATCAACAAAATCTGAACAAACTTTATATGGCATATGACAAATTTTCAAAGGGAACTTTTAAAACATTACAAAAATTACAACGATTTCGGATGGCCACACATTATGATCAATTTCGAATAGAATTGCTAAAACATACTCCACATAATTTGGAAGAAACATTTGTAAAAAATAAAATTTCAAAATCCATAAACACGACACTAGAACAAAAGTTCGAACACGTACAAGTAACAAAAACATTTGCCAATAGATTATGGCAAATCCATCTTGCTAGACAGGCCATACTTCACAAAACATATGTGCAAATGCACATTCAAAAATTTGTAAAACTTTTAAGACACAACAAACATTTTAAAATAAATGAAATATATCAACATCACCTTAGAAGCAATAAAGTTCATTCTCGGAGCAGATTCAAAATTGTAAAACTCCCAGCACCTGACCCAGATCCCATTCTCTCCATGATACCAATACTGCATCCATTTTTGAGAAAAATAATCAGCCTGTTCAACCACGCCATTAACACGAGCGTAAAATTAATTTCTAATTTCAGAAATTATTTCAGCACTTCACAATATGCAATTAATAATCCCTTGTTAACCCAGATTTCATTACGCCAATTAAATGCAAAAACCTAACTCCTCAATTGAAGCAACAAAACAAATAAGTCTAATATTTAAAGAAACACTTTACTGACACACAAACTAAGTCTCCATTCGGATTAAAAACAAACTTTCACCCACCTGAAACTAACGTTTAATTAAACATTGACACAAGTCAATGAGCATATTTTTCAAGGAATCTAAAGAAAAAACATTCAACATTTTTCTAATATAATTTCTACAGATACTCACTTTAAAACCAACAACATGAAAACGTTACTATTGCTTTTCTTTTATTTGAAACTAACAGATGGTTTGAATCGACAACGTAGAAGCTGTTCTACAGACTTACAATCAGCATTTGCGTCATTAATCAAAAAACAACACCTCATCATTTCAGTACCTGAAGAAGATCAAAAAATGCATGTACACCACCTTCAGACAATTTACAATCAGCCATGCCACCAACAGGCATTTTTTGAAAATTTAAAACATGAAACCTTCATCAATAAACAAAGGCACAGTCCCACATTTTTATTAAAACCCTCATACCAGTCACCAGAAGAACGATGCTTTAGTTTTTTTCAACAAAATCGTGACTTGCAAGGACCCTCAATACTTTCGCAGCAATATGAGTCTCCTCATTCAACCCTTCATTTCTTTTTAGATTATGGAACTCTAAACCAAGTCAAAAATATACCAAACGAGGACCGCAGTACAAACACACAATTAATTTTCCCGAGAGACGCTGACGTGTTCTTATTCATTTTTTATGCAGTAACCTCTTTCTACGAACGCCACACGTCTATACAATATTTTCTCAGAACCATACCCACCGTGCCCGACTCTACATTGAGAACACAACCATGCTATGTGAAGCTAACAGATTTACCCAACATAACACAAGTGCAATATAGAAACACCATTGATAACCTTGACGCCAATACCATTCCAGAGTGTGATCCTATGTCAATCACATCAATCAGTAAAACAGCTTTCAACACTTTTCATGTAAAATTTCCTGGAGGAAAACTAACTCCGATCGCTCCTCGCAATGCTAACAACGATCGACTGTACTACAAACGAGAATCCACTCGCGGACCTACGTATCCTGTACCCTGGTTTGATTTAAAAATTGTCACAGGACCAGCACGCCAAAAACCACAAAATTTAATACGCATACTACCTTCAGCAAACTCACATTTACTAGATCATAAATTCTTATTTGCGCTACCTGCACTCCGTCCACGTCACACCACTATAACATATCAAAACAACCTTGAGTTTCTTTATAACTCCAATTTCACACGTCCCTCGACCTCCAACACTTACCCTGCGCAAATCACCCCAAATTTTCAAACTAATCACCGTTACAGCTACTTTCAACATAGCCACTGTTCATTCACTGATCTTCACAAAAATTTGTACCCTTTCGGAGAACATGAAATAGAACTACTAAACATTCTACCACCCCCAAACCCCAGAGAATTTTGCAGAAATTTACCTGATCCTGATCGACCAGTAGAATCATATCAACAACTAGATGACAAACTCATCAATCTCACGATGACCAACCACACTTGGTTCTCATGGTCAGCAGACCTCGATATTTATACACATCCTAATGAAACCTTATTACTGGAGAGAAGTCCTTCCCTTGAACAAATTTTCAATTTATATAAAAACTTTACACCAGCATATAACGAATATCAAACTAAATTACACCATGCACAGATAAACAATCAATTTGCCACATTCAACTTACATTACTATACACAGGAAAAACTATACAAACAAAACAAACACTTAAACATACAAAACACACAAGCCAACCAACAAATTGCGGCAAATGAACTCTTCACTAGTCAGCAATTGATTAAACTTTATGCTAAAAACCTATGGAAAATTCATTTCATACGACAAAATCTCTTACAAAAAGCATTACTTATTTGGAAAACACGAAGATTCTTAAAGACCATCAGTAACTTCAGAGACTTCAAGAAAGACGTCATTTACGAACACAAGCTCGTACAGGATAAAATTTACTCCTGGAACCGTCTCCTCATCCTAGGAGACAAAGACTACGAATATCGTTTCACCATCCGGCTATAGACCCAGACCAAAACACATACTGGAACCCTGCTAAACTCGCAGCCTTATTTGGAGGCGCGATCGCCGCAGGCACAGCACTTGCCTACGGAGCTTATAACCTTTTTTTCGCAGGATCTAAAATACGATCGGATCAACCGTTTTATGCACAGTTATCTTTACATACTATCAATAATCAAACGCTTCCGTTACCTTAACTAAACCATAACGCTTTGTTTTCAGATACAAACACTTTGTGTTTCCATTTAATCATAATCATGTTTGCAACGACACAAGGCTCCATACTTGCTTTATTATTGTCACAAATTTATGCACGAGAATTTTCAACCAACTTATACCAGCTTGATAAACGAATTCGTTTCTCTACACCAAATTTACAATACGTGACCACGAACCGTTTCCAGGATTCCACACTACCTTTTCAACCCCTCAATACGTTAATTTGTGACACTCAGAACTTTCAGGAACAAACAAAAAATAAATGGGACAAATACACGTCGCTCATTACAGATAACACATTAGGAAAAAGACCACCATTCAGCCCTAAACATCATTCACATTATTTTCAAAAAATCTCATGGACACCCAATACATGGACAACGATAACTCATAATTACGAAGCTCGCAAATATCATTTCGAGATGATTTACCTACAACTTATAAAAAACCACTTTACATAATTTACACGGAAAATGAATTCGAAGAACCGCACGATCTACATTATTTCAATTCCAGTGATGCCATTGCGTTAATTTCAAGAATAATCGCTTATTTCTATGAACATTTCACCTTCGTAAAATTCAAACTCTTTTCTAGAACGAGAAAATCTGACAGAGAATTCAGAGGAAATTGCTATTTTTCAGCAAAAAAATTCCCCCTCATCAAAAAAGTACTTGAAACAACTACAACTACACAGCACGAAATAAACACTCCGTGCGACAAAGAAAAATTAATCAGAATGTTCATAATAGACTCTACACATTACATAGTAACATTTCCAAAAAATAAGATCACTAACGAAGTCCCAGAAGTAAGGAACGTTCAACAATACGTTGAACAAATAGGACACAATTATGTATTGGACTTTCAATGGTCAAACCCCACCGATACAGGTTATAATCTTGAAATAGAAATAGGAGAAAAACTTAGTTATATACCACGAACGTGGTGGATTCATGAACAATCAGATAGCCTCCTTGGCTTCCACAAAAACTTTTTCTTGCCAAAATATTTTCAAACAATTCAAACAACTTATTCCTATGCACGAAATTCACGACATTATTTTGCCGAAGATTTCTATGTAAAAAAAACAGGAGTGAACTATTTCCGACAAAATATCCGTGAAAATACACCCGTTATCACCTCATGGCCCATACCAACACAGCAAATTAACATAAAACATCCACCGAATGTATATTTCAAACCACACTTAGGAAATTTAGAAACGTTACTCCCAAAAGTTCTAACAATCATTGAGAGATCACCACACATCGCACAGATCTCAAACTGCCAAAATTATACAGAAACCTTCCACACTATACAACAAGACCGTTCTAACTACCATCAAACAATTTTAGATCAAGAAACACAGTTGCTTCCCGACATATACTCATAGGAACAGTCACCTCATATTCAACACGACCAACAAACCAATAACATAACACAGGCCAATTTACAACGTCACATCGACGACAAAGCCCAACTCTTCCACTTGCTTTGGCGAAATGTGCATCCTCATATCCTAAACCTGGAAAATAACTTGTTAACATATTCTTTTGAACACAACGAACAAATTAGGCTGGAAGCAGAAAAACGCCTTTACATGACGTTCACTTACCAAAGAAAATGGGTAGATGCACGCATCTCAGATGCTCGCTTAAATAAACAACGTGCTTACGCACAACTTTTACACGAAAGCAATTATTTAAGTGCAATCATACCTGCCATACACCAACGATTCCGTGAAATGTATGCTATGACTTTACAACATAAAGCGATTCATCTGTTACCCCATTCCAGACACCTGCAACCTTACGTTCTATATCAGCACATCATCAAAAGTGATTTCGTCAAAAGTTACCCACTCAAATTTGACACCGAACGAGCGATACCTCAGCGATTTCAAATTCCCTTCTCAACCCTCAACATACAACCTATAAACCACAGCTCCCCGAATCCGATCACTCCGATTCTCAGGCGAACCTTACCCAAATTCATCAACCCTAGCACTCAAAAATCACCCTTACGCCAGCCAGAAACAAAACTAAACACACATACATACCACATTCACAATCAGACATACATGATTCTACCATGGCAATGGTCCAATACATCCGACATACGCCAGGACTTTTTCAGAACAGAATTCACTTTCTCCTTCATCAAACGCCAATTTTACAAATTATTACATATTATAAACAATAAATACATCGCTACTAGACGCTTTCTAACAAACCTTTTTCACAAACGTATCAAGTGCGACACCTAACGGTGATCCCACATAATAATGCTTCGCAACGCTTATTCTTTTGTACAGACAACTATACAACCTTACTAGTGTATAAACCGATAGGATGCACATCTTTACACATCTACTACACTTCATGCTGATCCTATCTACATACGCCAGCCAGCGAAAATATGCCTCAAACCTATCGTCACTGATAAAAACACTCAGCACAACTGGGCTTACCGCACACAACATTTCAGAAAATTTACATTACAATCGCATCGAAAAACTACCACCACTTGCTTATATTCCATCTGATTTACGAAACTTCCATCACCAACTGACTCACTCTTGGGTCCCTTACTCAGGAAATAAGGCAAATCCAACTGCATACCCACCCACGAATGTTAATCCGTCTTGCAGCAGTTTCACATACAACACTTTTCATTGGTCTCCCTTACAGTGGACTTCAATTACTGACAGTTCCTTTCCAAATATAGATTTCCAAATGTTACACTTAAAAATGCCGTCACAAACTCCGGTTACTATAGCACAAACAAATTCACCTAGAAACACAATCACCATATCCCACGACTCGCTACATGAAACATTTTTATTCATGTCAAAAATTCTATCCTATTTTTACGAAAAATATGCACATATAACATTCAAGCTCTCCAAATATACAGATCTGACACTCCCCACAAATGCTATAAATTGCACAATAGGACTACATGAATTACCATCAATACAAGAAGTCATCCAACCCCAAGGAGAAACTCGTATACTTTATACAACTCCTTGCATCCTAGAAAAAATCATACAAATACAAAAATTAACCTGGACCGAATACGCAGTACACTTCCCGACCTCAAGGATACGTAATACCATACAACAAACCTTAGAATATTTCAATTCAACCACACATGAGCAAACACTCACATTTCAATGGCCATACTTAAACCAAACCGCTTTCAAATTAATGATCCGAGTCTCACAACAACGTACAAATCTGCCTAAAATTTGGTGGATCTTACCATACACGACAAGTCTTTTAACGTACCACAAAAATCTTTTCGCACCACCGTCGATAAAAACACGAGCTACAACTTATTCCTACGCATTTCAAAACAAACACCATTATATCAGGGGAGGATGCATTGCTCAATGCAAACACAAGAAACTACATCAA
>JGI24158J21664_10009609_pt1 | contig 12906 bp, 11 predicted proteins | sample Ectturendosymbi3_FD_21664 | JGI IMG/M metagenome (IMG submission 21664) | reverse complement strand
AACAAGCAATAAAAGAGTGATCGTGGCGTGGAAGCTCTGCCGATATTAACGTGTGAACGATTGAACATTATGACTAGCGTATCCAGAGAGTGATCATGGCATGTGTTTCTTGCTGCCACAGTGCGAAGCTTTGCGCATATGCCGCTCGGGATTTCCGATCGCAACAGCATCATGATCGTTCTCACAGATAGGAATCAGATTCACTGAATTTGGTCCAGCTAATAAAAAGTCGATCCAAGGATAATGGACGCTATCTTTTCCGTGTCACACTAAAATTGTCAGGGAGAAAAATATGTTTTAATGCGAAAGTGTGAAAACCCGAAGTTCATTTTCGCTGGTTTACACCAGTTTCTGCCACAGCCTACTCGTTGAGGATCTGAGCAGTACTGCGATAGCAATCGATTGCGATCCAGAAATTATTCCCAAGCGTGTTGATGACCACCAAGTACACTTAAAACGCGTATGTACGTTGTTGTGATTTAATGTGAATCATAAATGTAAACTGCATTACAAATTGACCATCAACGCCAATACTTCCAAAGAAAATTAACAACATGTCTGAGGATGAACGGCTGGATAACATGGTACACTGCAATTTTTACGGTGTCCCAGTGTTTATTCATTTAATTCTGAAGCAAACTTACTTGTTGGTTGAGCCGGCAAAATGAATTTAAATAGACTCAAAACAAGCGTTAGACCAAACAGCTCTCGTCAAAACTGTCAGTTGTCTCAATTTATTCACAACTAAATAAAAAGATTGTAATGATAATGTTAGGGATCATCCACGTGCAGCTTGCAAGCCAGCAGCGAATCCTCAGCCACGTCACGCACCAACCTGGAAAATGCCGCTCCAACTAGTTCGGCCACTCAGTAGCGCAATGCATCATCAATAAAATTCATAGTAAGACGTGATGATGGCGCATTCGGGAAGTCACATGAGTGACAGGCAAAAAGCAGCTTGTGAATAACCACTGATCCAACTGACAATGAACAAACAAAGAATAGTCAATCCAGACTGACATCTTTTCACATCCATTCGAAGCAGTTGGCCCATAGGATCAAAACCAAACTGACCCTGATCCCACTGTAAATCGTTGCAATTTGGGGGAAATTGAAAGTGCTTACATAACACCTGGATGGCTCATGCTTACAGCAGTTTGGGAACTCTTGATGTACGTGAATANGTTTCATTTTTAACATAATTCTGAAAAACAAACGAATCCTTCGCCTATTTATAGGCAAACCAACCTTATGCCCCAATCCGTGAATCCCAGCAACATTTGCCACCACGTTTGCATGGGTCAGCATCACGCCTTTGGGTAATCCCGTGGTTCCGCTCGTGTAGCAAACAGTATGAAGGTCTTCTGGAGATGGCGGCTGCGAAAAACAATTTAAAATGCACACCATGCAAAAACGTTGCACAAACCTAACAGAGGTGTGATCTGGATTTTGTGTGAATAACTTTATGAAAGCAAAACTTATCAGAAACAATATGAGATTAAAGTGGACGTAATGTTAACTTCCAAGTTAAAATATTCAAAATTATAGAGACTTGCGATTATTTCAGAAAAGGTAAAAAGTTAACGCGAAATTATATACGCTGTAAGATGTGAAAATAAGCACCAAAATGTCTGCCATCCTACCACAAATTCTTTCAAATCTTTCTCCCCGGCCGCTTCCACTTCCGTAAACCTCATCACCACAACTTCAGTTTCGGTTGCAAGCTTTTTTGCATCATCGTTAATCTCATCCATGACTACAATAAGCTTTAGTTTGAAGTCGTTAGATTTAACTTTCTCCAAAAGCGAAACTGCCTTCGACGAATTGTCCACCACGATTATATCCAAATCGCCTGTGTCGTTTCACAACATAGATTAAATTCAATCAATACCGGGTGTTCGTGTCCCTCAAACTCTAACTCGAGCCATCACCAAAAACAATTGATGACTTAAAATACTCAGACAGGGTGGTTGCTAGTTACTTCCGTTAGATGAGCAATGAGTAAGTACGGTCTAATCCACTTTTTTATTCAATTGCATTGAAATAGAGGCGATTTTGATTCTGAAAACAAAAAATGCTGATATAAAACAGATCTCAAAATCAAATTTCTCTGAAGGCCAAATGAGGACCCACTAACCCAAGGGCCGTATTATGAGAACATTTACTCCTTCCTGCGAAGTTCATCGTGAAATCTGGAAAATCAATTCTGTCTTCTTCACTTTCGATTAAAAAGAGCTTGTTGACTCGTTGACCGGACGATAAAAATTAATAACTTAACGAGCCGCGAATCAAATAAAATACGGCAAATTTTAAATGTTGAAATATTGCAAAAACCATCACAGGGCACACATAATGCTCTAACAGCCCAGACGCGGGCCCCTGGCCAAGTTTTTGAGACGCCTGGTTCAGATTGTCACAAAGGATCTAACCCTTGCAACAATCATGTGTTATTTTTGCAAACTTGAGACATGTTTTTTCGCTTCAAAAAATGTACCTTTTATAGTCGAATGCATTTTACTTCCATCGAGTCTTTTCTAAACAACGAAATACCTCTTATAGTCGAATGCATTTTACTTCCATCTAGTCTTTTCTAAACAAAGAAACTTACATTGGATTATGACGTGTCGAATAGCTTCCGGACCAAGTGTGTTGTACAAAGGAACAATGACCATGGAATAGGAATTGCAGGTTTGTTCAGTTATTTTCCACTCCACGCGGTTTTGAGAGAATATTCCAATAAATTGGTCCGTGCCAGGTTTCGCTCTCAAACTGAATAACCCAGATCCGAATTTTTTCGTGCGATCAACAACCTGTATGTCAAAATTTATATCGTAAAAATGTGGTAACAAATATCTGAAAGATTGCTGTGGTTGAGAAAAGCAACAGTGAAAATTGAAAACTTGAAGGCCTACATTGAGTTGAATAGATTATTACTGTATGTTAAGATGTACAACATATGCATAAGAAATCTCAGTTAAACATCACCTTCAATGTGGTTCACGTGATATTTTTATGCACAGGGTGCCAAGCGGCATGACTTTACATCGTTCAGAAAATTCCGACATGACAGGTGCCAACGATAGCAGATCCCATTGGTTTCCACTTAAAATTATGATGGTAGTTTTAGAACTATTAAAATTTTTTGAATTGTTTTTTACGACATCGATTATATACAATTGGTGAAAAGCGGCCAAACCCACTAAAACCCGCCAAAATTGTCGATAAATGGAGTGTGTAATAAAAATGGCCAATGCTTTGGACGACCTGTTAATTCGAAATGCATTTTACTGTATTTTGTCTTATTAGGTGGGGCACTACACGCCAAAACCGCCAAAACTGCTTTCCAGTCAGCGTTTCTTGTATCAAAAAAACGCCAGAACGTAGGAAAATAGTTTGTTCAAAGAAACAAAAAATGCTGTATGAAAATATGTTGTTTGAAATTGCATTTGTGTGTTTTGTTAATTGACGAGAAAACACGCCAAAACTGGCCTAAACGCTTGGCACTCAATGTCCATTTTAGGAAAAAGAATTTGTCAGTCAAGATACCCCTATGACACTTGACGGGGGTTTAGCCAACCAGATAAGGCGTGCTAAGCGCCTGGCTCTTATCTAAACAAACGCAGCAGCGCCCTCCGTGCTTCATTAACTGCCGATGTTTGCCTGACATCTCCACTGGTGCGCGTAACCTAACCTCGTTCGCGCTGTCTGTACTTACGCACTATGGAGAAGAGTTCATGGTTTCGGGTTAAAATCACCCCGCTTTATAGTTATTGTGNTTTGTTATCCCATGTGATGGGTGAGTTACACCCCTTCAGGTGTGGTTTTCCTTTTCATCAGTAACAACATCAAGTTAAAGTACAAAGCAACTTTATNATTGCACAAACCACGGAATAAGAGTTACTTTTCCAGTGTAGTTTGTGTAATCAACCTAATTGACTGAAATTTTTTTTAAGAACGGATCACATTAACCCCTATTTGTGGTTCATTTGACGAAAAACGAGGTTTAGTGTTCTAGGGTGAAAGACATTTTAAGGTTTTACTAATGCTTTTAATCAATTTTGCCTTGGTTGTGGCTGTGTGAGGTTTCATTAGTTTTTTCAGAGGGAAAGAACTTTTTTTGCTGACTCCGCGCTTTAATTGCAAACAATCAATAAAAATAAGAACACCATGGAGATAACCAACCAATGAGACTGCACTTGATATTTTCATGGGAGGGTTCAAAATACTTTTTGTAAATTAAGTTGTGGTTTCGCCGACAACTACAGTATTTAAGACGGTAACAAATAACTCCAGTATTTCAATCGCAACGATCGTCTGATGACGTGTGGTGCATGAATGGGTGATTAGCTATCAAAATGATACGTTTAAATGCACACTTTCGGCTTAGTAAGTAAATGGATAGTCTGTGATTGAACCTGGGTGTTCCATCACGCGCAAGCAGCATAGAATCTGCCATGTTTTACTACCTGATGAAGGACCATGCGGTTCTCTGCCGCAGTGGAACAGGGATATGCACATGCGGTTATGCTGACTCATTTAGTTATACATCAACGTGGTGATGCTGATTCATGCGGAGTTTTTGTCGGCATCTAGGTAGATGCTTGCTTGGTGAAACGTTATTTGTTAATATTTATGAAGGCTTAGCATAATATTATTGACATTTTATGAAACGATCTTTTAAATTAGAATCTAAACGAATTGTGAAGATATGACGTGTTCATCCTCATAATCAGAAAATGAAGGTTACCAGGGTTTATCTGACCCATATTCGAAAACACGATTAATTCATACACCCTGAGATCAGTCTCAAAATAATTATCTTTAAATTTATCCATTAAATTCATCTACCACAAATTATTGAAACGGAAAGACATTTAGTGAGTATATTATATTTTATTCATTTTACAAGTGAAAAAGTTGAAAATAAAATGTTGCTTTTTTTCTCACGAGAATGCGACGAAATCCTTGACAGTTTTGTTTGACAAAACCTAAATTATTAATTATATTGCACACGACAAAATAATTTATTTTTTCTTTATTTTCAACTTTCATGGAAAGTTTTAAAATAGGCTTTCTCGAACAACGTGCTTTATGGAAAAAGCAACCACGCCAAGGCAAGTCAATCTGCAAGTGGCTTAAGAAATCAACTAGATANAAACTCGTATGAGAATAATGAGGGTTTGCCAACTNGTCAGACCTGTTGATAAGTAAGCCATTGATAAGGTTCCTTGGGTCCAGGTCTCCAACCCAGGCAAGGTCCTCCCTCTGAAAACAAAACGAAAAGCATATTTTATCCGTCGTTTTAAGAGGCCACACAATCCTTGAATTCATCAAAGACACACACAAAATTTTTCAATGATGACATTTGGTTGAATTTAATTACGAGAAGTTTGTCAAGCATATCGCCCATCATCAACGTCTCTCACCTGTTTCAAGTTGCCTAAGAGAAAAATGTGAAACACCGACAATTGTCAAGAACTAAATTTCGGTAATGGACAATGGTGACCAACAAGAATCAAGAATCTGCTATTTGAAGACATCATTACGTAAAACTGAGGCTTACTGTAGTTAACTCAGCAGCTGAATACGTCGGGACAAGCTCTTCTGAATACTGACAAACAGCAAGCCACATACGTGTCAAGTATGTTTCGTCACATCGGAGTGCTTTTGTTTGAAATGAATAAATTGGTTTGAAATATAATGGCGAAAGTTCAAGTGAGTTTATGAAAATGCGCCGGGAAGGCCTTGTCAAACATTTAGCAGATTTTGAAAAACGGAAAATGTATTGGATACTTCCGAGAGGCGTGATTAATTAAATTTTGCGCCGTACATCTCTACTTTTAGAAAATGATGTTGTTTTGCGAACTTGCGCTTATATCAAATGAAAAACAGTGGTGATTTGCTTTATGTTTTCACAATTTATTTTACATTCAACTCTGACACAACTGAAATTTACATCTGTCCTTTGAACGCGACGTTATTGGATCTTCGTCACGTTCTTAACAAACGCTGAAGCATTAGACACTTGTAGCCAGCGCATGTTCTCCGCAGAGGTTTGTCAATCTCCACAAATGGTAAATTGTCTTTAATTAAATTTCTGTTGTGCATTTACGGCAGTCAACGTAAGACGTAACAATTATCAAAAGCTACTCCTATAGCTTTCGGGATGTTGTTGGCAGTAAGACGTTGAATACGGATCTCGCGATAACAAATAAACAAACAATAGCATTCATAGAACATCTTTGTGCAATTGGACAGAACATTTAATGCCAAAACAAAGTATTCGTGATATTCGAAGCATAAACGCAATCGTGTTTTCCCTGAGGCGGATTACATGTTAGATTCTTCCGCGCCTTTAATTTTTAGCCCATCCGATTTTAATGGCGAGCCATTTTTTGATCCCTTAGTCTGTACTTCTGAGTTTTCACGTTTATTTCTCGTTTGGAATGCTTTTGATTTCTTAATTACTTTAAATAGTGTTTGTTTTTCTGCGATTGCGTGGCTTTTTGACGTTGCTTGTGCTTCTGGTGCAAGATGCACAGAATGGTGCAAGATGCACAAATTTGATTTCTTAATTACTTTAAATAGTGTTTGTTTTTCTGCGATTGCGTGGTGCATTCAGGGACGCCGGAGCAGCGGTAGAGCAGGGGGGAAGTAAAAGAGTCGAATGCAATGGAAACTTACACAAGCAAAAAAATATTTGCTAATTATGATTGTTGCTGTTCAGCAAAAATGTTTTCCTCAAAAATAATAACAAACATTGTAGAAAATCATTCTGAATTTTCTGGGTGGGCGAATAGCTGCAATAAATTCGTTTCAAGCCGATCTTTATCGACCATGAAATGACATATTAGTCTGTTATGAACAGGCACCTGCCCCGGCTGCTCCTCTTAAGAAAGGGCGAGGAGAAATGCCCCCGTCATTACCCCGCTCTCCGGAGCCCCTGTGTGCATTTAAGTTACATTTGAGTATTTACATTTCACATTGACTGAAACGGTCTTTGGTATTTTATTCATCGTGCTTATGCCCATCGCTTGCTGCTGAGCAATGCTTTTGCATAGGAAGTACTAGCAATTAATTAATCTACCTAGAAAGGCTGAGTTACGGGAAGGACGATCAATGCAAGTTGCCACTGCTATACATAATCCATGGAACCGGTCAGAAAGACGGCTCACGTAACACTGCATGAAGAGATGCTTACGTTGCTGTGCGTAGTTATTAGCGCGGTATCACTTGAATCATTAAAATTCTAGGTTGGTGCTGCCTCCAGTACAAAGTCCGCTGGTGACGAGTTACATCACTTCAAAGAACTCTTCATAGCAAAGTATTGTAAAGGCAGCAAATTTGGCGCAGAGTGTGACTGTGAGTTGTTCAACACAATGCGACCCATCGATTTAAACCGAATGACAAAATAAAAAACTACTGCCTGTTGTTGCGCCCTGACTTCTACTGTACTTCGAAACGAAACAGACAACGTCTGTGGCTTACCTCATTTCTGAGTATTGGTTAAGTGCTTAAGAGTTCAAAGATATAACAAAATAATTGCTAGCTAAAGTTTTGAAAACAGCTTGCAGTTTCCTACTGCTGACAATAAAATCACTCGTTGTGAACAGAAGACAAGAAAAATAGCATATTTGGGCGATTGCTTACCAGCACGGACTTCCCATTAATATTAATTGACATGTGTGTTATTCACTTGAATGAAAGAACAAATTGCAAACTCAGTCGGTTCTTCAGTTGATAATGTAGCAACTTAAACCCGAGGCCCAAAGGAAAAACTGTTTTAAAATCAAACCTGACAACAGCAGCCCATCCATAAAAATTTCATGAAGGGTCTCCACGCCTCTTTTCATGAACTTGACCGGTTCTCCGTTGATCAGAAGAGCAGAGACACGTACTTCAGGATCATTCTGTCGAAATAGATGTGGCGAAATGTAAACTGGAAACTGTCTTGTTCAAATCAGATTGTCGGAAGATGAAGATCCCAGTTAGATGATAATTTTATTTGCATGTTGGTTTTCATTAATTGTTTGTGTTTTACGATTTTTCTTTCACCGACATGCAGTTTGGAAGCTATTCATACTGAAATACCGAAAAAAATCTGCACTTTTCAAACTTTTCCCTTCCAGCAAGTCAAATCTAGTTTCGTATTTCCTTCCTGATAGCCTTTGCCGAATGAAAGCAACATCATTTCTGTTTTGTGACCCAGCGTCGAGCGAGCAGAAAGAAAATAAGCACCTTTTGCATGTTAGAATTTGAACGGGTTTCCACGAAAGGAAGTTACACTGAACCGCAGAGTAGACAAAACTGTTGCAGGATGTGCCTTACTGCAACATAGCCGCACCTTATTTTGCTTTCACGTAAATCTGAAAATAAACAAATTTTGAGCAAAGCGTTTTTGTAGCCTACAATGAAAAACACCGAATTCCAGGAGCACATCTTAGGATTATAATAAATATCACGGCCAAAGCAAACGATACAACTGACATCTTGCAAACGTTTCGATAAATACTGCTATCATCCTCAGTGCATAGCAATGTTTGTTATTATTTTTGAGGAAAACATTTTTGCTGAACAGCAACAATCATAATTAGCAAATATTTTTTTGCTTGTGTAAGTTTCCATTGCATTCAACTCTTTTGCTATGCACTGAGGATGATAACAGTAGTTATCGAAACGTTTGCAGGTTGTCAGTTGTATCGTTTGCTTTGGCCGTGATATTTATTATAAGGCTATTCAGCACTTCCGTTTTTCGTGTACATCTTAGGATAGACATTACCTCGAGGGAAACACTTTGATTCTCCAACATATCTTCTAGCAGCAAGTCTTTGAAAAGTAGTTCGGTATCGTTGGCCATGTTGCTTTCAACTTCTGGCTGTTCGGCCGCTTTGTTTACCTCTTGCTGGACACTCCCGTCCAAATCCACATTTTCCTGCACTTTCTCTGCTGGGTCTGCCATCTTAACGCAGTCTTTCAACAAAATTTAGCTTCCTGCACCGCGTGAACAACGAGTGAACAGCTCAGCAGTGGCCATCAGCCATCGAACGAGTTGCTTCTTCGCAGGAAAAACGTCACGCTGTGTAGTAGCGGCAAGCATGTGCGATGCCCTCGAGTAATTTGTAGCGCCAAAGTTCACTCTGGCGTAAATACGCGCGATAGCCATGTCCGGGAGACGTGACGTAACTTTGCATGGCAGCGCAGGGCATTTATTCAACGTCGGGCAAGGCGTTTGCTGGTTGGAAATCGCGTTTGTATTTCAAACCTTGATGAAGTCACGCTTGCTGTCGCTTTGTAGAGATGCGCTTCCTCAAAGGGGTTTGAAATGCCACTGTGGGATACGAATTGATTTCATTGGTAAACTGCAAACGTGTTCTTCCGAACAGCAACACTGTACTTTGTTACGATATCAAATACATGTAAAAGGCAACAACAGTGGCATCCCGCTTCCAGCATTCACTGTCTCACTGCACTACCTGCCAAAGATGTCTGCGTTCAACCGTCACATGCAGCAACAAAACTACCACCGTTATTTGAAGTGTAATCAACAGGTTTGTTGCCATGTTACTGTTACGTAACAACGACGAACAGCACAACAATCCGATCGCAATTTCGCAAACTGCCTCTGCAGGCAAATGAGTGGACATGAGTGAACTGCAAGTTCATCACAGCATGATACCCGAACAGTGAACCTGACTCTTGTGTAGTGTGAGTTTCATACCGGCTACTAAACTGCCTTTGCAACAATTAACTCAAGTAATCGGAATCCAAGCTTCTGTCTTCTAGATCGGGAGCCCAGAGGGTCCACGTTAGCTGGAAAGGTAACCAATTCCTAATGGCATCACGTCATGTGGTATAGCTTCCTGTTCAAGGAACTGGTGGTCTGCCGTGTCAGACCTAGTGGGTGTGGCCATGGGGGTACTTGAAGCTACCCCGAAAGTTGAGGTAGATCAGCTGGAAAGGCAACCACTTGAAACCTGCTGCAAAATGTCCAGAATAATCCCAGGAACTATCAATAACCAATTCCAGACACATGCGCGTAGCCAGGGGCGGCCAAAGAGGCCATGGGCCCCCAAAAGTTTTAGAAAATATAGTCATTTTGTGCTTTGAGAGCCGTGTTTCCAAACAAAATATTGTTATTCGTCTAAAATCAAACATTATGGCTCCCAAAACGATTTTGCCCCCCCGAAATTTCTGGGCTGGCTACGCCGCTGTCCAGGCATTTCAAGTGATGGGGCACCCCTGCCAGACGTCCCCAAAATGAACCCCCTAAAACTGAGCTAGATCAGCTCGGAAGACCACCACTTTAAACCTATTTCAAAATGTCCAGTGTAATCCCAGGAACCAGGGTTGCGAGATGCTTGGGCGAGTTTATGTGACCGAATATGTCACCATGGCGAGGTTTGGAGGACTTAAAACCACCAAACTAAGTTTTACCCTCTAAAATATAAATGGAAATACTAGAAAACACTTGCTTTTTCTGCCGACCCGTTTTCTGTTCAGTCGTTTAAATTTTTTTTTTTTTTGACAGTTTCTGAAATTGCGTTGCAGCGATATCGTCACTGTTTGCAGAAAAATAGAGGAGGAGAGTAGATTACCACACTTTCCTCTTTGACCCGGAATTACAATTCCTGGTAATTTTTATTCGGTTGTGATATAATAAATGCGTTTGAATGCAAAGCCGCAGCATACGTTGTTTGGAGCGTTCAACATCAAGTTTCTAACATACCTAGTTGTGAGCGTACAAAATTGCGGCTCGTACATTATCACTGCAATGAGTGCAGGGATTGTTTTGCGCAAAGTTTAACATAGGTTGCCTAGATAGTCTTCTCGTAACCATTTGCATTGCACAAACGTAAGATATTGTTGGTGTTTAGGACCAAAGTTTCAACATTGCGCAGCTTGCATTTCAGATAGCAAGTAAGCAAGGTAGAGTTAAGTGCGTAACGGGGTTTGTTGACTTTTTTTACCGATAATTGCAAAGCTAATGCCTACAGAGCAGGGCCGGATTTATCAATAGGCTATGTAGGCTTAGGCCTAGGGCCTCAAGCTCCAAGGGGGCCTCCAATTAACTTTTGTACGCGTAGAGTCAATTGCCGCTATACGATCATTTCAATAAACATTCCTCAAAAATGTATTTCATCATTATTCATAAAATCTAGTTTTATTCAACTAATCAGATGTCGAGGTGATAAAGCCAGAGTCTTCCAACGAGTTTCCATGAATCTCAATATGACAGTTGGCCAAGTCGATTGCCGACAATATTGTCGTCTTACTCAAAGCACTTTGGCTGGGCTTGCTGAATCGTACCGATTGTTACGTGTGAATCAGGCGAAAGAACGTGTAGCTGTTCGTGGTTGAAATGCACGTGATCAGTGGCGTAACTTACGGGGGCAGGGATGTGAACCATCCCCTTGGAAAGCTAAATGTCAAAACCTGGCCCCCACCTAGCTTGTATTTTGGTATTTACTATTCTTTTGGTTTTCACATAATCAGTTGTTTAAAGTTCCTCACGACATCTCTAAGTAACCGCTTTTAAGTTAAATTCACCATGTTTAAAACATAAATCATTTCAATAAGATTGTTACACATTTTTTAATTACAAACTACTAGCTTGTTGCGCGTATTTGTGGAAAATTAGTTCGGAATACAGACGCAATATATTTAATTATCTCAAGCCCAGCATAATTCGACCTTCTCTTACGAAAGACCTTAAGCTAATAATATTAATGACGATTGAAAATATCGTTTTCTGGAGACATTTCACAGCACGTCGTGCAAACGTCTTGTATTTCGAGTGAAACATATAAAAGCGTTTCAAATATGGATCCAACATAAAAAACAAATCAAAGAGCAAGCGAATATGGAAGTAATGGAGAACAGAGTTCATTAATGACGGAATGCGCAAGTGAATTAATAAATGCATATACATTTTATAACATAAAAGCTTTTGATAATTACATAATGAAAATAAGTATGCATTCACGAATTGACGCTAAAACAATGAAACAAGTTTCATTGTTTTGAAAAAAGATACCACCGCGGCAACCAATTTTTTTGAGTATTTTTGTGCATGCTGGTCAGAGGCACATGAGATTCCCTTCTCTATCCTCAACTCACACAAAGATCCTGATTAACTGCATCTCTCATTTCTTTCAGGAACACGAGGATTCACGTTGCTGCATTTGTCAGAAACTTAGTGAAGAAGGCAACCTGCTGAGAACATTTTGTGTACAGACATGGACTGCATTAGGAAACGTCGCAAATTTTCGCAAAAATCTGAAAACAGATAAATACTTGGATTCCACAAAAAAATCTCATGTGGGATGAAGTATCACTTATCTTGTCAAAAACATTACATTGTTGTAAAGCGCACTATATATTTTCCGTCGGTTGTCACTCACAACAAAACAGAGATTGATATACTTCTTTTCTGTGGCATCCAAGTATTCATCTCGGTCCGAACCCGACCCGAACCTGAAATCGCAAGCCAAACCCGACCAGAGCCAGACATCTATTTTAGACGTCCGATTTAGCTCGGAAAGTCAAATTTACCAAGTGAGTCAAGATATGTTCAACTGCAGGGTATCAAAAAACGTAGTGTAAGGACAGAGCCGTGTGAAAGGCTGTCGGGGCCCCCAAAAAAATCCAGATGGGGCCTTTAATATCAGCAAGCATTTAGGCAGATGCGTGCTTTTTCGAGCCAGTTGCAAATTAGCCCCTTGAGCAGCGCTATTTTAAAACCTAACTAAGCTAAACTAATAATGTACACCTTATGAGAAAAGAACTTTAATGAACTGCCAATGCAAAACAAGTGAAAACTAACTTTATCACTTGTTAGTTGTTATCATCAATAAAGCGAAACAAATATCTCTTCTTGTGATGTGATAAGAAATTATTTATGATGTA